>Ga0209188_1000736_pt1 | contig 29806 bp, 13 predicted proteins | sample C_130625_EF_Meta_FD_187307 | JGI IMG/M metagenome (GOLD analysis project Ga0209188, IMG submission 187307) | Freshwater microbial communities from Lake Croche, Canada to study carbon cycling - C_130625_EF_MetaG (SPAdes) (version 2) | ecosystem: Environmental > Aquatic > Freshwater > Lake... | reverse complement strand
CGGATACGATAGGGCCAATGCCTACCAAACAACAGCAAGCGGTGGATACATACTATCAGCTGATGTCAATTCTTGGACAACGCAGAATCCAAACGTCAACATAGCTCCTGGGTTTGGTTACAACCAGTACGCAATCGAGAGTGCGATTGATTCAATCGCGTACTTGAACAAAGCGGTTCTAGGCGGTACGGGAAATGCTCAGGTTGGACAATTTAATCTTACAAGTGGTGGAGTCCTGAGCTACACAGCAGTGCCGGAACCCAGCACATATGCTCTCCTGGGCATCGGGGGACTTTTACTCGTGATCGCCTACCGCAGAAAGACAGCCTAATTCAGAAAATAAAGACCAACAAAAAAACATAATAAAATGAAAAAAACACTAATAGTTGCTGCATTAGCAGCTCTCTCAATTGGTGCAGCTTCTGCTGACACTAACTACATCACGGGCTCGACAGCCTTCCGCAAAGCAGCAAATTCTCAGATAGCCGCATGGGTTGAATCTCAAGGAACAACAAATGGTGGCTGCGGATTGGTCTGGAGTGATACAGCAGGTGCAAGCCCTGTCGGTGCAACAGATATCGCCTGGTCCTGGACCAATGGCAGCGGAACAAATTACATCGTGGCTCACTGGAGTGGATCTGAGGGTGGTATCCAGAACACCGCCGCCCCAAGAGGCACGAAAACATATGGATATTTAAATGTGGCAACGCCAGGACTACTCAGTAATCCTGTAGCTTTTGCAACGGGATTGGGTGCAGGAACGACCAATTCAACAAACATGCTGCAAACCAATGGAAACATTGTTTTCAGCGATACGACGCAGTCCTCATCAATATTCAAGAATACCTACGCTGGAACAACTTACACGTCCCTCACAGGTTGTGGAACATCCACAGTTTCCCCGCAAGTGGGAGTTGTTACATTCGCATGGATCGTTAACTCTAGTGCCAATGCGAATATCCTCAACATGACAGTTGAGAATGCACGCAACTTGCTGAATTTGGGAACCATGCCCGTTGCCTTGCTCACTGGGAGCAACAGCGACACCAACTCGTTTGTCTGGCTTGTCGGCCGTGATATCGACTCTGGAACACGCATTACTACCCTCGGCGAAACCGGCTATGGTACCTCTAAAGCTGTAAAGCAATACTATGTGGGATCCTACAATGGTGGGACGACGAATGCAGTATATCTGACGCCACAAACAACAATTAATGGTGTCACAGAAGTTAAGGGTAATGGAGGTTACGCTAGTGGTTCCGGAAGCTCTCCATCTGGACTTGTTTACCAGGTTAAAAACTACGGAATTCTTGCATCGGGCACGAGTCTCACAGTTGACACTAACAGCACTGCTAACGCCACAACTGGACCAAACTACCTGCTTGGTTATGCCGGTACTGGTGATGCAGGGAAGTCAAACGCTGCTCCTCTCAGACTACTCCAGTATGCTGGCACGACGTACAGTGATGCTGCCGTCATTAATGGTCAATATGGATTCTGGGGTTATGAGGATTTGTACTATAATGCGTCCACAACAGTTGCAAATACAGTGACCGTCGGTAACGGTATCGCCGCAGCTATTCTAGGCACTCCGACCGGTACAAGCTCAACCGGACTCTATAACGCAGGAGTACAGCTCTCGACCATGAACGTAAGTCGTGGATCTGACTTCGCAGTCATCGTACAGAATTACTAGTCATAGTATTTAACGAGACTCTTACAAAGATCGGGCTGGTGAGTTATTACTCACCAGCCTTTTTCTTTCTTAAGGGGGGCAATTATGATAGGTAATTCATGGATCACATGAATCATGACCTGAGTCCACGAGGGCTTAAATCAAGACACCCAATTTTCTACTGAGGAATGAACAATAAACTAACATCGAAGCATCTCCTTATTATTCTCACGATGATTCTCTCAGGAGGGATCTTCTGGAATTTACGTCAGACCTGGGTGATGCTTGCCAAGCAGGAAAATGCCACTCAATCGAGAGAGTCGGGTATAGGCACCAATTTCTTGAAGCCGAAAGGGGAGGATAGGAGACAACCATTAAATAGTTTCCTGAATCAGCTTCATGATTCAAAGGAGTTTGTCTTGTCTGATGCGATCAATAGTACCCCCAACCAAGGGGTACTTATTGAGCAGAAAACAATAGTTCTCCAGTCAGCTAATCAGGCAGTCGCTAGGAAACCTTCATTATCACACGAGCAAGCTGCCTATCAAGAAAAAGGAGGGGTAGTCAGGCATGATCCGCATCCCTTGGTATTAAACATGCAATCAGTTTCACAACCTTCGCAGACAGCAGATGCCACACTGCTCCAACAACCCACGCCAGCAATTCCTGTGGCCTATTCCCTGCAATCGGCCTTGAACGATCCGACGGCATCAGGGCAAGCCACTGAGATTATGCAAAATCCTGAATCGCAAGATCAACTTCATGAGATTGCCAGCGACTTCGTCCAACGGGTTAACTTATCAAATGATTCTCCTTATTCGGCTAATTACGCTCAACATTACAATCAGAGTGTAGATCTGGCTGACCAGCAGTTCTATGCCATTTATGGTCATGAGGCCTATATTTCTATGGATGCAGTTCGGGCCACCGCGGAAGGGCACTGAGGATTATAGCGATTAATTCTTCTTTGCTGCTGGCAGCTTCCTTCGAAGCTCTTCAGACTCCAACACTGCTTGTTGGATCTGACTCTGTGTGAGTCCATTTGCACATTCGGAAAGCGCCATATTTGCACGCGCGTAAGGCCCTCCCTTCGCAAGGGAGAGATAGATGTAAGCATGGTAAGGATCGCCCGATGCTAAAAGTATATCTCCGTACTCCCCTGCTGCGCTCATCTCCCCGAGATCAATTCCTTTTTTAAACCATTCAAGAGCCTTTTCGCGGTCAGCTGGAACATGCTGTCCAAGATAATAGAAGTGCCCCATGCATGCACTAGCCCATGGGCTCCCCATTTCAGCGGCTTTCTTTATAAGCGGAAAGGCAGCATCTGGATCTTTTTTTACACCATCATCACCGTAGAGATAATCCTGACCCAACTTGGCTTGAGCCGTAGGGTTACCCATCGCCGCTGATTTTTTCAGCCATTGAATTCCCTCATCGGTATTTGCACTGACACCTCTTCCCTGACAGAGCAAAAGCCCACAAAGATAGGAGGCTCGAGGATCGCCCTTCTCAGCTGCCATTCTAACCCATCGGTAACCTTCAGCTTCATTTTTTGGGATGCCCTGTCCCTCTAAGAACATGATACCCAGATTGTTCATCGCCTTGAGATTTCCTTGGTCTGCTGATTTGCGATACCACTCGCCCGCCATCTCATAGGACTGAGCAACCCCTTCACCGCGGTAGTAGGCGCGACCCAGCAGGAACTGATCCTCTGCGTTACGGCCGGCGTTGGGGATGGCTGTGGGAGAATGTTGACTAGCAACTTCTGCTCCGAAAACCCGAAGGGGTGTCGCTGAAGCGAGAACGAATAGAAGGGGAATTAAAGCGCGAGAATAGAGAGACATCTCTCGATAATAGCATGCAGTAAATAAAGTCCAATATCCCGAGTGAGATTGGATCGTTACAATTCCGAAACATTCTCTTGGCCTCATCACAAAGATATGAAAGTTTATGTCAGGATTGTAACGCGCGGGAAGAGTAAAGATGATCTATAGTTCATTATGAGTATGCTTCGTCTCTTCTCTATCTCAGAACATCCTTACCTGCTCCTAAGAGCTAGGGTAGGTGAGCCATTTGGTGAATGGCCTGAGCGGATGCAATCTTGGTCCTTTAAAAGAGGGCCTAAATCCTCACAAGCATGAGAGAGCAAGAATTTCACCTCAATGGTCAGAGACTCTCGCCTTGGCTCGTCAGACCGCTGGCTTCCCTCCTCACGTTTTTCCTTTTTTTCTCAGGAAGCCCGGCTCTTTTTGCTCTGCAATTCTCGGCTGCGGGGCGTTCTGGTGATGGGCAGGCAGGTGGAGGGCAGGGATCTTCTCCAAGTCTTCAAGGTGCAGGAGCAGCCTCGGCGGCCCTTACAGCAGCTCTTACCCAGAAATCTCTCCAGAAATCACAATCGGTGATCACCGCACTCACAACCGCCCAGAAGCAGGCGGCAATTGCAGCCAAGGCTAATCCCAACAACGGCCAGGTTAACGGCAAGTCAGTGATTAACGGACTTCAGCTTAGCAAGCCCGCTGCTGGTAATGGACAGGTTGCCGGGCTTGTTCCCTACTACACGGCTCAAAACCCAGCGCCCAGTGGATCTCAGGTCCCGACGGGAGCAGTTCCGATTCCCGGAACATGGAGCGGAGTTGCAGGTCTGTCTCAGACGATCTCGGGTTCCTCCAGTGCGCCTTCTTCCTCCTCGTTAACGATTACTCAGAATCAGCAATCCGCCTACCTTTACTGGTCCAGCTTCAACGTTGGGGCCCAGACGACGCTAAACTTCCGCCAATCAGGTAATTTGGGCACGCCCGGCACCTGGATCGCCTTTAATAAGGTCATGGGCTCCTCGGATCCCTCACACATTTTCGGTCAGATTAATTCCCCCGGGCAGGTCTACATACTCAACCAGAATGGAGTTCTTTTCCATGCTGGCTCCGAGGTGAATGTCCAGTCTCTCGTCGCCGCCGCCTTGCCCATCAATGCAAAACTAGCTGGAGATGCCCTTGATCGAGTCACTGCCAGTGGCTTGGTCAACTTTCCAAACTCTGTTCCGCAGTATCTATTCACCGCCTTGGATAAAGGGAGTTATGATCCCAACAATGCTGGGAATGTAATGGTGGGGGCTTCTTTAGGTAACGTGGTCTTGGAGCCAGGGGCGACAATCAATGCTACAGTGAATGCCGAGCACTCCGGTGGACTCGTCGCCCTGATCGGGCCTTCTGTTCAGAATGGGGGGGAGATTAATACGCCCAATGGCCAGACGATCCTTGCCGCCGGTCTCCAAGTCGCTCTAACCCCGCACCCTTCCTCGGATCCGAGTCTGAGAGGTCTCGATGTTTCAGTCGGACAAATAACGGGAAATAATACTTCTGGTGCACCGATTTCCGTTCAATCCGTAAAGGATGGAAGCGATATGACCTCCTTCGCTGGAGTAGCTGAGAATACGTCCCATGGCCTCATCACAGCCAATGAGGGGGATGTTACAATCGCTGGATCAACAGTGAACCAGCAGGGGGGCATTGCAAGTACCACTTCGGTTGCTTTTAATGGACGCGTTGATTTGCTGGCAAACTACGGAACCAAAATCAACTTAGGATATAAAGCGGATGGATCGGGTGGACCTACGTTTTATAATACGGCTACAGGCTCGGTCGATATTGGATCAGCAAGCGCAATGCAGATCCTGCCCGAGTGGGGAAGTAGTGCCATGATCACAGGAACTTCTTTGGCGCTAAATTCACTCGTCTCGATTCTAGGCAGTCAAGTCGATATGGCCTCCGGTTCCATCTTATTGGCTCCGGGAGCAAGATCTACTCCGGGGGCGATTGCCGAGGATGGGAAGCCCCTTGGTTCAACATCGTCTGCAAGTAGCGGTGGCGTCACGATCCAAGCTGGATCTTGGTACCGTAATGGTACCATTAATGATCTCCAGTTCACAGCTGGTGGGATTACGCTCGGATCTGGAGCAATCATTGATCTCTCTGGCTCCACGGATGTGCAGGTAAACAGCGCCCAAAATTATATCACCTTACAATTAAGAGCAGCAGAACTTGCTAATAGCCCATTACAACAGTTGAGTGCTATCCGGGGGCAGAATATCATGGTCGATTCAAGAGTCACCGGACAATACACACTTGATGGGACAACCTATTATTGGGCGGGGACCCCCTTGGGAGATACCTCCGGTTATTTGGGACTTATTCAACGCACTATCGGTCAACTAACGCTCGATGGAGGAACCCTTTCCTTGCAGGCAGGAGATACTGTCTCCTTGCAACCCGGGTCCCTTGTGAATGTTTCCGGAGGATGGATGCGTTACTCCGGAGGAAACTTCGCGACGACCAAACTCATTACCTCGACAGGTCAAATCGTCGATATCTCAAAGGCTACTCCAGATCAAATTTACACGGGAGTTGTTCAGCATACTCCTATGGCCTACGAGGCCCCTTACCTGAGCGGTGGTAACGGAGGTTCTGTGAGAGTTCAGTCTCCTTCCATCATGCTGAATGGCGACTTAAACGGCAACACGGTTGCTGGGCTGAGGCAATCGACACATTCCTCCATCTCCCAAGCTCCCCCGTTACCATCGGTCCTAAGCCTTTCATTCTTGGGTCAGCGCTGGGATCCTAATGCCGGAACACTTATAAATATCTCACCCAGCGCTCCATCTGTCACTTTTGCAGCCAACCGCACCTCGACCTCCGAGAATATTTACATCTCTCCCGAGCTTGTCCAAGCCGATGGATTCGGGAACCTGACAATTCATAACCATGATGGGACAATATCCCTTCCCTCCGGCACCCTGCTTAATGCCGGAATCAACGGATCAGTCTCATTGGAAGCCGCCAATGTGGATATTGAGGGAAGCATTGTTGCAGCTGGAGGATTGGTCTCCCTGAAGGCTGATCTGGCCCCTTTTAGCGTCATTAATTCCGCTTCTCTGATTGCGTCTTCCGAACAACCCCTCCTCGATGTCGTTCAGTTTGAAGGTCATGCTGCGGCACAGTACGGGCCCGTGGTTGGGGGAGTGACGCAGATTGTCAATGCCGATGGATCGATTCGTTCAGTGAGCGCTGTGTTACCTCATGAAAATGCTGGCATTGTTACCATTGGAAATTCATCCGTTATCAGCGTAGCCGGCACACTTGTGAGGGATTCATCAAGTCTCCCCCAAGAGTATCAACCGATCTCATTAAATGGAGGATCTCTTTCCATTACTGGTTACCAAGTGAATGCTAAGAGCGGGAGTCAATTAGATGTCTCGGGCGGGGCTATTGTTCCGTTGGCCGGTTCTAGTACGTATGGGAATGCGGGATCGGTTTCGATCGTTTCCGGAAAAGACATGTGGGACGCCTCGATGCACAATGGTTCATTGGCTTTCAATGGAACCCTTGCAGGGTTTTCAGGGCTGAATAAAACTCCTGGCTCACTCTCCATCACGGCTCCGGCAATTCAGATTGGGGGAACGACTCAGGATCAACGAGTCCTTCTGCTGAAGCCCTCATTTTTTAACCAAGGCGGTTTCGGAAGTTTCAGTCTGACAGGAGTCGGACTCAAGCCTGATGGCGTCTTCGATGGTTTAGAAAACCCAAGCAGTGATGTCACTCCCTATGTTCCTGGTATTTTGATTGTAGCCGGCACAACAATCCACCCCATGGTTTCCTCCTTGATTGTGAGCGGAACTCCTTCGCAGGGCATAACGGTTTCAGATGGGTTGCTGCCAAATCCATTACGTCCAACGGAAACAATCTCATTGAACGCAATTGGACTCAACGATTCCTCCATTCCCACGAAACCGAATTTATTGATCAGGGGAGATCTTGTGATGGAGAAAAACGCTAGCATCAATTTGGATCCACAGCTTGGGTTAAAAAATGGCACGATCTTATCAAACGTCGGCTCGTTAAAATTGAGCGGCAATACAGTATCTGTTCTGGGATCCATCACGGTTCCTGGAGGTAGTATTTCTTTATCTGGAGGAAAATCATTTCGACAGAATTCTTCAGAATTCGGACCAGAGGTAACAGTTGATGTTGCTTCCAGTGCTCGTCTCTCCACAGCAGGTCAGGCGCTCTTCCTGCCAGACACCTTGAATGTGGGGAAAAAGTCCGGATCTGTCCTTTCCGGAGGCGCGATCTCGATCAGTGGCAATATTCTGGCGGAATCGGGAGCCACACTCAATGCGTCGGGCTCTCGTGGAGTCTATGATTTTTTACCCTCTCAACTCGGTCTAGCTATTAGCCATGAAACACCATCCATGGTTGCCTATCAGGTCGATTCGGCTGGTGGCTCAATCAATCTCAATGGAGGCCAGATGCTCTACTCTGATGCAAAACTCGCTGCTCATCGTGGAGGTGCTACCGCACAGGGGGGTAGTCTCAATATTTCTTCAGGAAATTTTTATAATACGACGCTCGATGCGGTGAATTCCTTTAAGGATATCAATTTAACGATCACGCAGGACGGCCAGGTTGCTCCTGCGGCATTCCAAGATTCTGGAGTTTCGGCAATTGGTCAGCAACTGTTTCCGACATCCGCTTTGAATTCAGCAAATGGAGGGCATCTCGCTGTCGATTCATTTTCGGGAGGGGGATTTGATGGTATAACTCTTGGGGGGAACGTTCTTTTCAACGGTGCCCAGTCAGGAGGCATTGTTTCTATAACAGTCCCAGGCAGCATCCGTGTCGCCACGGCAGGATTTTTAGGAGCAAGCGGCAATACTTTCGTTAACCTTAAAGCTTCTTTGGTCTCGCTGGGCATGGCATTCCATTCGCCATTATCCCCTGGTTCATCCGAATTATTAGCAGCTTTGGGAACGAGCACCTATGCCGCTCCGACATGGGGGCAGGGATCATTAAATGTCGATGCTAAGGTGATTGACATCGGCAACCTTTCCTTGCAGGGAATCGGGCATGCTAAATTCAATGCGCCGAACGGAGTCATCAGAGGGGATGGTACATTTGATTTGGCAGGAAGCCTCACCATCAACTCCGCGATGGTCTATCCATTATCAGAAACAGCATTCAATCTGATTGCTTACAATTATTCGGGCTCCACGGCGGTGAGTTCCAGCGGAACCCCAGGCAGTATTCTGATTAATCAATCGGGTTCTATGCAACTTCCTCTCTCAGCTGGAGGTGCTATTTCACTTTATGCGGAGAATATTGTGCAAGGTGGAACAGTTATCGCCCCTATCGGGAGCGTGAATCTTGGATGGGAGCAGGCCGGTGCCTCTCCGGTGGATCCTATTACCGGTGCTGGGACTGGAGATGCTACAGCAATAATTCGAACGGTTCCTGTGACGGAAACCTTAGGGCTTCTCTCTGGAAGCTTAACATCCATATCTGGTGTGGACCCTGTTACCGGCAAGGGACTTATCGTCCCTTATGGTACATCAACCGGTGGGTCAAAATGGGTTGATCTTTCAGGAACCGATATCACGACGATCGGACTTCCTTCGAAGTCCATACAACTTGGAGCGAATAACATCGCCTCTGCAACGGGATCCAAAATAGATCTTAGCGGTGGCGGTTCTGCGATAGCCAGCCACTGGGTCGCCGGAAATGGTGGAACCATCAATATTGTGGGAGATCCCAAGGGGGGATGGAGTCCCGCTGTTGCTTATAGTATTGGGGACCTTGTGACCACTACCGATGGAAGTGGCAAGTTTCTCTATTGGACAGCACGTCAGGCGAACTATGGAACAAAACCTTCCGTTAGCCTCTCGTGGTCCCAAGTTCAACCCAGCTACGCAGTGGTGCCTGGATATCAGCCAGCCTATGCCCCCTCTGGATATTCTGATGGATTGATCAGCCTAGGATCACAAATTCAAATCAAGGGCGGGGTGGGATTAGCTGCAGGAACGTACACCTTGCTCCCAGCAAGTTATGCCAGTCAACCGGGCGCCTATCTGATCAGCCCCTCCGCATTGAATCTAGGAGCAGGCTCCTATGCCTCTCCTGATGGGTCTGTCATCACCTCCGGGACAATCTTCAATGGGCTCGACTTCCCGCTTTCGGTCCCATTGACGGTGGGTTCGTTTCAGATTCTTTCTCCCCAACAGATCGCCCGCCGTGCCCAATATCAAAACCTTAACTCCGACACGTTTTTTCAATCTTCAGCCGGAGGTTCTAGAACGGCCGATGCGGGAAATCTCGTCTATCAAGCGAATGCCTCCATGGCGCTTAATGCCTCAGTGCTAGGGCTTGGAGCTGGAGGGGGAAAGAGTGCCCGCATTGACATCAGCGCACCTTTGCAATTTTCAATTTCTCCGGATGGAACGGGAGGTGTCCCCGGCGTTGTGGATCTAAGTTCCTCCATGATTGATCTGTGGAGTTTCGGAAGTCTCCTGATCGGAGGGATTCGAGGACCCGTGGCAAATGGACTCACGCCAATCACGGTCACGGCAAGTGATGTGAACCTCGCCCCCGGAGCTTTGCTCTCGGGAAGTGATGTGATTCTGGCAGCGAATAATTCCGTTACTGTTGGTGCGGGTTCCTCCATTGTCGCTTATGGAGGATCGCAAGTGCCGGATGAAAGCCTCTCTGTTTCTGGGAATGGAGAGATATTGCGGGTGAGTAGTGACAAGAATGCCACTAGCAGTAGGAATATTGGCGCAGATAGCACGTCTGTCTCTGGACTCTCCATTCAAGCAGGAGCGAACCTTTCAGGAGCATCGATTACTATTGATTCTAGTGGTGCGGCTACGATTGATCCGAGCGTTATTGTTAGTGGACAGACAATCAATGTCACAGCTTCCAAAGTGGCGTTAAATTTTGATGGTACGCAGGAACCTGGATCCGTGCTGAATATCAATGGCAGATCACTGAAAGGCCTCTCAGCTGCTCAGAGTCTAAACATTTCGAGCTATTCCAGCATCGATTTTCATGGAAGTGGAACGCTAGGATCCGCTGCATTGACATCTCTTGGACTCCATGCCGGCGAGATTCTTGGGGATAATGGTGGCGCCGACGCGATTCAGGCGAATAATATCTTACTCGACAATGCAAACAACACGGCGGGCTCCGGCAGTTCACTCTCGGCCTCCGGCGGCGCCCTGACAATCTCGGGAAGTTTGCTAACCCTCGGAGCCGGAGCCTTGGAAATTGGGGACTTCCAGACAATCACGATGAGTCTTTCAGGAGGCATCGTGGGGAATGGCAAGGGGAGTCTTGCCGTTGCTGAGAATCTCAACCTCAGCAGCCCTATTTTGACTGGGACGGGATCCTCCTCCACGAGGATCACTGCTGGAGGCAGCCTTGATGCCAGCGCATCGGGAAGCAGCCTTTTGAAACCCGGTCTTGGCGCCTCCCTTGCTCTTCAAGGAAATTCTCTCAATATAGGGATGCCGATTACCCTGCCAAGCGGTTCAGTCTCTTTGGAAGCAACGGGTCCAAACGGTGATCTTACCCTCTCCTCAGTCATCGATGTCGGGGGATCCTCAAAGCAAATCTTCAATGCAACTGTAAACACCTCGGGGGGGGCGATCAGTCTATTTTCGGAAAACGGGAATCTGATTTTGGCCGGTTCCTCGCTCAATGTTGCTGCCTTGGCAAGCGGGGGCTCGGCGGGAAACCTCTCCTTTATGGCTCCTTCCGGGCTTGTTCTCTCGATGCCCTCCGTAATCGCAGGTACTGCTCCGCACGGGAGCGGAGGCAATTTTGTGGCTGACCTCGGGTCATATAATCATGGCAATCTTGATCCTCTTGAAACAATTCTTACGGCTGGAGGCTTTACCCAATCGCAGAATGTGCGAGACAGAACCGACCAGTCTATTTTCGTGACGGATGCCAAAGCAGGTCATTACACGCTCGCTGCCGATCAAGGATCCATCACGATCCTGGGGACCATCAATGCCTCCGACGTTCCGGGTAAAGATTCTCTTGGTAATCCGATTCAGACCGGCGGAAGCATCAACCTCATTGCGGGGCAGAGTGTGGTGATCAGCAGCGGAGCGACTCTCAACGTCAGTGGTCAGAACTATGACAACTCGGGTAAAGGGGGCTCTATCACGCTTGAGGCGGGTAATAATCCCTCAACAGCTGTGAGTGCGGCATCGGCTCCTAGTTTGGCCTTTGCCGAGGGCACATCCGTTGTTGACCTTCAGAGTGGGGCTACACTGAATCTGGCTATTGCCGCCGCGCCAAGAGCCATTGATGCCGCTGGAAATTCCGACCAGTTCAGCGGGAAACTTCACGTGCGTGCACCTCAGACGAGGGATGCCTCGGATGTGCAGGTGAATCCGATTGGAGCGACCATCAGCGGGGCTTCGCTGATCACTGTGGAGGGATTCTACAGACAGGATGCAGCGCAGTCAGACTCCGCCGGAATATCCTCCATCGACAACATGGAGGATGCTGCCCTTATTAACGCTGCCGCCTTCATGAATAATGCGCCGGCCGTAGCTTCCCGACTTCTTTCCCAGAGCGGTGCGTTCAGTGGGATCCTTCAAGTAGCTCCGGGTGAGGAGATCGTGAACTCTCTGGGAAGCCTGATGCTGAACAACGACTGGGATTTATCAGCCGCCAGATTTGGTCCCAACAATGTTCCTGGTTTCCTCGCGCTGCGTGCTGCCGGGAGCATTATCTTCAACGCCAGCTTGAGCGATGGATTCAGCTCACAAACTTTTGATCCTACTACCGGCAACCCAATTCTAGGCTCGGCTTTTAATGCCCCTCTTTTGGCTCAGAACACAGTGCTCCCCGCGAATTTCCAATCATGGGCCTATCAGGTTACTGCGGGTGGCGACTTCTCTGCGGCAAATTCCCAATCAGTTATCAATTCAAGCCAGGGAAGCGTTCTCCTTGGCATCCCGTATCAGAATGGATCACAAGTCCAAGCACCAGTACCAGGAGCGGAAGCACAGACAGCCGATGCTATCGCTGGACCAGGCTACAATTACTATCAGGTGATTAGAACTGGGACGGGAGATATTGCAATCAATGCTTCAGGCAATCTTCAGCTTTGGAACCAGTTTGCGTCGATCTACTCGGTTGGAACGCAGGTAACCGATCCCACGCTTGAGGGAGCTTTCGATACCCCGAGCCCAAGCAATTATGCTCAGAATAGCCCGATCTTAAGCTTGGGAGGAGTGCAACAGGCAGTTCCCTTTGCCACGCAGTTTAATTATGCAGGCGGTAATATTACTGTGAGTGCCAAAGGAAACATTGGGCATTGGTCTCTGGATGCAAGTGCGACTCCGGGGAGTATGATTGCAGATTCCGGCAAGGAACTCCCTTCAAATTGGCTTTATCGTAGAGGATCGGTGGATGCGAATGGGAAATTTTCCATACTAAATCTTTCTCCAGATACACAGGGAGACCCAAAAGTAAGGCAAGTAGCCTCCACTTCTTGGTGGGTGGATTTTAGTAATTTCTTCGACGATTTCGGAGCCCTTGGGGGGGGTAATATCACGCTGAATGCTGGCGGGAATATCAGCAATATTAATGCTGCGATTCCGACGAATTTCCGGATGAGGGGCAGGGATTCTCTTGGTAATCTAATCCAAGCCTCGACAGCCTCAGGCATTGAGCTTGGAGGAGGAAATCTTGCAGTGAGTGCCGGCAACAACATCGATGCTGGTGTCTATTACTTGGAGCGAGGCAACGGCATCTTACAGGCAGGCGGAAGCATCATTACGAATCCCACACGTGATCCTTCGGCCCCCTCACTCACGGCTCCTGTATTTGCTAATGCTCCTCTCAGTTATCTCCCCTCAACACTCTTTTTAGGTAAGGGAAGTTTTAATGTGCTGGCTGGAGGGGATGTTCTCATAGGCCCAGTGGCCAATGTTTTCATGACCCCTCAGGGGATCAATAATGGATTTTGGCTCAGCGATTATTTCAGTACATATGCCCCTACCGATAAGGTTTCGGTCCTTTCATTTGGAGGAAATGTAACCTTCCGTGAGTCAGCAGCCAATCAAGCCAGTCAGGCACCATTGCCATTGCTCCAATCGTGGATCAGTAGTTTTCTGAACCCTAGTGATTCAACGTCAGCCTCTTATTATCAGCCATGGCTTAGAGTAGTGGAGGCGGATATTTCATCCGATTCAATCCCCTCAAGCTCTACGCCTGTGGGATTAGGGCCTCTCCTTTCGTTGATGCCTGCATCGTTGGATGCATTGGCGATATCCGGAGATATCAACCTGCAGGGGAATCTCACTCTAATGCCTTCAGCGATCGGTTCAATATCGTTCATTGCCGATGAAAATATCAATGGCCTTGTGGAGAACGGTATCTACAAACAGAGCGCCACCTCATCGAGGAACATCTATGCTGCTTCGACTGTGAACGTTTCGGATGCGAATCCAAGCCTGTTTCCAGGAATTAACTCGCCTCTTTCAAAAAGGAGTTCTTTGCCTTCAACGCTCGTGAATAATATCCGGGCAAACGGTACCAAGCTCTCCTTCACGACGGATATTTCCACCATGCTTTTTGAGAGCGGTTCCATCAATGGGCAATATGCCACTTTAGCTTCCAAATCTGCTTTGCATGATTCGAGCCTTCTGCATGCTGAAGATCAGATGCCATCCCAGATGTATGCGGGAAATGGCAATATTTCAGGCATCAAGCTTTTCTCCCCGAAAGCAACCCTCGTGGCTGCCGGGCAAGACATAACCGACATTGGCTTCTATTTTCAGAATGATTCCGCTAAAAGTGTCAGTATTGTTTCTGCTGGAAGAAATATTACGGCCTATGATCCTTCCTCTCCGCTGCAAAAAGTAGCTCAGGCTGCTTACAGTGGGAGCCTGCAAAGCGGAGACGTGCAGATCAGTGGACCTGGTACGCTTGAAGTCTTGGCGGGTGGAAATATCGACCTCGGCAACAATCCTGGTGCTGATGGTGATTCTTCACTCAACGTCGGCATCATGAGTATCGGCAACCAACGTAACCCCTCCCTTCCTTTCCAAGGCGCGGATATCTCCGTCAGCGCGGGAGTCAAGTTGCCCTCCGGCTTCTCCTCACCTGGAGGGCTTGCTTTGGACTCCTTCGCCCAATCTGCTCTGAGCACGACCGATGGTAGCACCTACCTTTCCGAACTTTCAGCCCAGATGGCCTATACGGGTGATCCTCTCCTCTCGACCCTCCACACGGCAGCAGATTTCGGCTCTGCTTCCTCCCTGTCCACTGAGCAGCGGGCTCGATTGGAGATGCAACTTTTCTACATAGTTCTCCGCGACACGGGACGCAATTATAGTGATCCTAAGTCAGCAGGTTACCGATCTTATGCAACGGCAAGGCAGGCGATTCAGACCGTGATGAATGGATCAACGGGTTCCGGCAATATTACAACTTGGTCACAAGACATAGCGACGGCAAATGGTGGCAATCTTGATCTCTTTACTCCCGGAGGAGGGGTCACCATGGGCTCCATCAACTACAAAGCCGCGGGTTCAAGCGTTGCCCCGGGTATCATCACTGAGGGGGGCGGCGCGATCAACATCTTCACGAAGCAGAATGTCGATATCGGCATCGGGCGTATCTTCACGCTCAAGGGAGGAGACATCATGATCTGGTCTGATCAGGGAAACATTGCTGCGGGTGCTTCCTCGAAAACTGTTCAAAGTGCTCCTCCCACGCAAGTGCTGGTCGATCCTCAGAGTGCCTTGGTCGAGGCTGATCTGGCAGGACTTGCAACGGGTGGTGGTATTGGAACGCTCCAGACTGTGATCGGCATTGCTCCAAGTGCCGTCGATCTTGATGCTCCCTCCGGCGTGATCGATGCGGGTGATGCCGGTATCCGCTCTTCGGGAAATCTCCACCTTGCAGCCACGGCCATTCTTAACGCCGCCAATATTCAAGTTGGAGGGCTTTCGGTCGGAGTGCCTCCTCCCGCCGCAAGTTCTGCTCCCGCGGCAGCACCGGCACCAGCACCGGCACCAGCCTCCGCTCCCTCCAGTGCCAGCACGGCAGCAGCCGCTGCCAGCAGCGCTGCTGACAAGGCTGCTGATAAAACTGCTGCCAATCAGGCTGAGGAAACTCCTTCCGTCTTCTCGATCGATATCATGGGCTACGGTGGCGGGGATGGGGATGGGGGCGAGGGGTCAGATGATCAGAACAAGAAGGCGGCAAATTCTTCCAGTGCGCCGATCCAGGCATCGCTTTGAGTTGGTGGTGAGAAGTCTCAATTCGGAAGCGAACTGCGTTTAATGTTTCCCAGAGTATCCCGCCTCGACCACGCAAGCTCTCTATCTTAATGATTGAGACGTGAATTCGACTTTCCAAAAAGATGTCCGTGGTAAGGTTATGGGGGCGCTGACAGTTTTTTGCCTGCTCACATCATCCTTCTCCCATTCCTCCCCGGCACTAGCCAATGGCCAGCTCCTTTCTGTTTCTCCGGACGGGCTGTTCGAGTTGAGGAGATTGCCGGCAGAACCGGGAGAGCGTGGAGAGGCCCGCAAGGAGCTGGAAATCACCCTTCAGGGGAGGGTGATTTATCGGTGGACCTCGGCGATCGGAGCAACGTCACTCTTCTGGAGCCCCGATTCGCGCTTCTTGGCTATCAACGAAGCACCGGGAGATCGGGGTGATCAGTTGAGATTATTCGCGCTAGACCCTGTAAAGTCGCGCATAACCTCGCTGAGGGAGCCGAATGGCATCAAGCTTCGCTCGGAGGTGGAATCCCGACACGGGAGCTTCCTGAGCCGGGTCGATCGGGTCTCCCTACGTGCGATGGACTGGAGAGAGGGGCGTCTCTGGTGCAAGGTCAGCGGTATTTTCACACCCAAGCGGCAATCCGGGGTGCACGTCCCGTTTCACCATCTTTGGGTCCTTCAGGTGAACGGGGCCGCCGATCCCGTACTGACCGAAGAATGGACGCTGTCTGATCCCAAGGAGCAGGCCTATCGTGATTCAGGATCCCAGTGATCCATCAGGTTGGGGATCTAGGCCAAGATCGTCCATCTTGACCCGTAAATTGTTACAGGAATGTGACAAATAAACATTCAAGGTAAAGTGGCCCATCTGATAGTCTTTTGCTCTCTTTTGACAAGAGATCCATGCGCCTGCCGTCATTCAGCTTATCGCGATCTGAAGGTAAACGTTGCCACATGAATGGCAGCGTGGGTGCTGTCGTATCTCTTACAAGACCCGCATTCATGAGTTTTTGGGGAGGAGTTGCAATCCTTGGCACCATTTTTGTGTACCCAAGTGGCGATGTTCTGGCCGCCGACGATGGGATCGATTCTCCTCCACCGGTGCCGGCCGTCACAACCTGCCCGCAGGATCCACCTCCCGCCACGAATGCGGCCAGTGCCGATAAGCTTTATATTAAGGAGTTCAGAGTCGTGGGTTCGCACCAGCTCAACCGTGCGGAAATCGAGAAAGCAGTCTACCCCTACATGGGGCCGGAGCGGACGCCCGATGATGTGGAGAAAGCCCGGGGGGCATTGGAAAAAGCCTTCCAAGACAAGGGTTTCCAGACCGTCAGTGTGCAGATTCCCCAGCAAACCGGGAAGCGTGGCATTGTATTCCTCCAAGTCACGGAGGCCAAGATCGGCAGGCTGAATGTCGAGGGCTCGCGGTACTTCTCGGTTGGCGGGATCAAGAAAAAAGTCCCCTCGCTCGCACCGGGCACAGTTCCTGACTTCAACCAGGTCTCCAAAGAGATCCTGGCTCTCAATCAATGGAGCGATCGCCAGGTCATCCCGACACTCACGCCGGGATTCGAGCCCGGCACGGTCGATGTGGATTTGAAAGTGAAGGATACATTCCCGTGGCACGGGTCCGCCGAGTACAATAACCGCTACAGCTACGGGACGCCGATGTACCGGGCAAATTTCGCCTCCAGCTACGATAATCTCTGGCAGCGCGGAGACTCGATCGGCGGATCCTATCAGACGGCACCCCAGCAGCCTTCTGCCGTGGAGAATTACAATCTCTTCTACACGGCCCGCATCCCTGCGGTCGACTGGCTTCGACTCAATGTTTCCTACGGCTACCAGAACAGTACCTCGACACTGCCATCGAGCGGATCGAGTAGCGGGGCCTCATTGGGTAACGGTTCTACCGCAGGGTTCCGGCTGCTTACCGCGCTTCCCTCGGCTAAAGATTTCAGCCAGTCGTTCAGTGGCGGCATCGATTTCAAGCACAACAACCAGGTCACTTCCTTAAACTCTGTTTCTGCTGGGGCCAATCTGAACACCGGGCAACCGCTTGACTACTGGCCGATCAGGCTGAATTACAACGCGGTTCTTGCCCCGTCCAATTCAGTCACGATCTTTGATGCGGGACTCACCTTCGGAATTCGTGGGGCGGTTCTTCAGTTCGGTCCCTATAACCGCTACGGCAATGAATCCGAGATTGCCGCATCCAAGGCCGGTGCGGATGGAGGTTTCTTTGTCCTCAAGTCCGATCTCTCCCACACCCGCGATCTCCCCGGTGGATTTCAGATCTACGGGAAGGTGCAGGGGCAAGTGTCACCGGAAACACTCATCTACACCGAGCAGTATGCTGCTGGCGGCCTCGATACTTGCCGCGGTTATCTGGAGGGAGTCGTCGTGGGTGACAGTGGCCTCTTCGGCAGCACTGAATTGCGCTCGCCCTCCCTCCTGCCTGGCCGTGCTGGGATTGACGAGTGGCGGGTCTACGGGTTCTTCGATGGTGGGGCAGTCTACAACACCTACCCCTCGGGGACCGTTCAAAATCCCCCGACCCAATTCAATCTCGCATCGTTCGGTTTCGGCACGAGGCTCAAGATGTTGCATTACCTCAATGGTTCGCTTGATTACGGCGTTCCGATGACCACGCAGCCCTACAATCAAAATCCCCCCTCCGTGGTGGCTTGGTCACCGCTACTTACGTTCCGTCTTTTCGGAGAGTTTTAATTGTTCAAATTCATCCAGATCACCAACTACTATGAGAACTCCAACTAACGAATTACGAGGATTCCGAATCAGGCGACTGATGTGCATCCTCCCCCTGCTCCTTGGATCCACTATTCTGATGCCAGGAACCCTGCAGGCACGTACCTGGTGGAATGATGCGTGGGGCTCCCGCGAAAAGATCACGGTCGATACGTCGGATAATGGCGTGGCCGTTTCTGATCCGGTCGGGACCACGACTGTCGTGGTGCGCCTGCATGATGGGAACTTCGATTTCTCAAACTCCAAGGAGGATGGCAGCGACCTCCGCTTCGTTGATGCCGATGACAAGACCCTCTTGGCCTCGCAGGTTGAGAAGTTCGACACCGTGATGAACGAGGGATTCGTCTGGGTGAAGATTCCCGATCTGAAACCCGGAACTGCCCGCGAGATCTACCTTTACTCGGGCCGTAATGAGAAAAAGAAACCAGCCAAGGGGGAGAAGGTCGATCTTCCCAAGACCGCTTATGACGGTGACACGGTGATGGTTTACCACTTCAACGAGCACGGGACTCCTCCCGGTGATTCCTCGGGCAATGGCATCCGCGCAGAGACGCCTGGCATTCCGATTGACGGATCAATGATCGGAGGTGGCATCAAGCTCGACGGTAAGAAGCCGATTAGCATCCCTGCCAATCCGAATAGTGCAGTGCTGGAGGCTTCACCCTACACTTGGATGACCTTCGTGAAGCCAACCACACTTTTGCCAAATGTCCCCATCTACAACCGCAAGGATGGTGCCAACGGGCTTCGCATCGGCCTCGATAACGGTATTCCCTTCATGGAGATCTCGAGTGCTGCAGGCACCCAGCGGGGAGCGGGCACAACTCCTCTCGCCGCTGGTTCATGGAAACACTTGGCACTCGTCTCAGATGGCAAGAGGACCACGCTCTATGTCGACGGCGTGGCCGTTGCGAATCTCCCAGTTGCCATCCCGGCACTCAATAGCCCCGCTATCATCGGTGGGGATGGCGATGGCAAGCCCGGCTTCGCTGGAGAGATTGACGAAATGGAGATTTCCAAGACAGCGCGCACTCCTGGCTTCATCAAGATTTCAGCGCTCGGCCAAGGTCAGCAGAATGCCAAGCTGCTCGTGATGGGCAAGCCCGAATCGGCCTCAGTGAGTTTCTTGGATAGCCTCGGCCTCTTCGGATACCTGATCAAGTCGGTCACGGTTGACGCCTGGGTCGTCATCGGCATCCTGGGCATCATGTCGGCCATCAGCTGGATCGTGATGGTCGCCAAGAACAAGTATATTGCGAGCCTTGCGAAGGGATCCAAGGAGTTCATGAATCAGTGGCACCATCTGGCCGGTGATCTCACGTCGCTCGATAATGACGACGATGAGACAATCAAAACCCTTGGCGGGCGTGCCGAGGCGGAGCACATCAAGTTCATCCACTCCACCCCTATATATCGCGTCTATCATGTTGGATGTCAGGAGATCCGTGCGCGCGTGAGCAAGGGGGGCGGTATCTCGCACCGGGCGCTTGAGTCCATCGAGTCGAGCATGGAGGCGCAGGTGACTCGTGAAAACAGCAGGTTGCAGAGCATGATGGTGTTGCTCACCATCTGTATCGCCGGCGGCCCCTATGTCGGGCTACTCGGCACCATCATCGGCGTCATGATCACCTTCGGAGAGATCGCCATGCTGGGAGAAGTCGATATCAATGCGATCGCCCCCGGTATTGCGGCCGCGCTGCTGGCCACTGTTTGCGGTCTGGTCGTCGCGATCCCCGCTCTCTTCGGCTACAATTACCTGAGTGTTCAGGTGAAGGATATCACCACGGATATGCATATCTTCTGCGAGGAGTTCCTCACGAAGATGGCGGAGTTTTATCCCGAGAAAGGTTCTGGGCCGAGAGGTCACTAATCACAACTTTTCACCCCTAACTAAAACCAACCATGCAAGCCGACTCAGGAGGAGAAGCCATCGCTGACATCAATGTCACGCCGATGGTCGATCTCTACCTTGTGCTCCTGCTGATCTTCATCATCATGACGACGGCAGGCATTCAGGGCGTGAAGGTCAATCTTCCCAAGGGAAGCTCGGCCCCCAGCATGGGTGGGCCAAAGACTCAGGCGGTCACCGTGAATAACGAGGGAGCCATCTTTCTCAACACGCTGCCCGTCACGCTTCCGGAGCTTGAGCAGAAACTTGGCGAGGCCAAGTCGGCCAATGCCGATGTGACCGTTGTTGTCCGGGGTGACAGTGCCACCCAGTACCAAGGAGTTATGGACGTCTTGGACGTCATCGGCCGCCTCAGTATTGAGAAAGTTGGTCTGGCCACCCAGAAGAGGCAGTAAGTCCGCTCAACCCATCACGTTCCATGGCTCCCGATAACACCCAGGAAAAGAAAAAAGCCCCCCTGCCGCTCATCATCGGCGGGGTTGTTGTCGTGGGTGGTTTGGCCGCATTCTTTATTTTTCACAAGGGCGATGAGGGAGGATCACCCGCACCGAAGAACGAGATCCACATGATCTCGATGCCCCCGCCACCCCCTCCGCCACCCCCTCCGCCACCGCCAAAGCAGGAACCGCCCAAGCCGGATGAGCCCAAATTTCAGAAAGAAGAAGCTCCCACCGATGAGAAGCCTCCGGACAAGGCTCCAGAACCTGCCCCGCTCTCAACCAGCATCCAAGGCAATGATGCCTCGGGCCTTGCCTCGGGTGGTAGTGGCTCGGGAGGAGGAGGATTCGGAGGCAGCGGCGGCCATGGATCCAAGTTCGGTTACTACGCTGGTCAGGTGAAGGGACGCGTCCTTGATGCGCTTCGCGCCAACAAGAAAACCCGCAGCGCCGTCATGGACGTTCAGGTTCGTGTCTGGGTGGATGATAGCGGCCATGTCACCAAGGTTTCCCTCTCAAAATCGACCGGCAATCCGGATCTCGACGCGGCGTTGAAGTCGGAAGTCTTTAATGAAATCTCGATGAGCGAGCCCCCACCCGCTGGGATGCCGATGCCGATCGTCATGCACTTCAGTGCCAAGCGACCTGGCTAAGTAAAAAGACATCATTTTCAAAACCATGATCATGTTTCGCAATCCCATCAAAGGAGTCCCGATCGTTAGCTTGCTGCTGGCGTATCAAATGGTTGGAGGAATTACCGTAGCGATTGCTGCTGATTCGCTCTTTGCCCCCGAAGCGCCAGCCATTGCATCCACGCAGGTCGATCAGGTGCCCGGCTATACTTCTGAGAGTGGATCCAGTACCACGGCTAAAGAGACGGAAGCTCAGATCGGTGCAAGTGCGGCCGTCACTACGAATCAAGCGGCGGGCGGCAATACCGTGAGTGATATTGCGTCGCTGTTGCGCGCACCCGGTGCCGCCGCTACCCCTTCTGCATCACCATCGCCGGTCGACACCAATGCAGTAAGTGCTCCCAGCGGCACTAACACGGCCGCCGTGGCGACGACGACCAATGCTCCGGCCGTTGCCGGTACGAATGGAGTAGCTGTTGCGGCATCCGCGCCTGAAATTAAGAATGCGGCTGATAAGAGCCCTGCCATCAAGCCTGCTCCGAAGAAAGAGCTCCCGACGATTCCCGTAGATGAGCCCCCAAACCTCAAGGAGACTCCTGACAAGATGGCTGCTTCCGCTCCCCCACCGGTTGCCCCTTCGGAGAATGTCACGCTGAATCTGATCAACCGGCTCGTTCAACGCGGCATCCTGACCAAGGAGGATGCCGGCGATCTTATTCGCCAGGCCAAGAATGATGCCCAGATTGCGGCCCAGCAGGCTCAAGTGACCGCGCAGGCATCGCAACAGGCCGCTGCGGCACAACAGATGGCAATCGAGGCATCCGCCCCTCCCACTGCAGACGAGTCGGTCAGCGTCTCTTACGTGCCGGATATCGTGAAGACGGAGATGAAGGATGAGATCAAGCGCGACGTCATGGCCGCGGCCCAGACCGAAGGATGGGCGAATCCAAATATCCCCTCTTGGATCAATAACTTCCGCCCCTTCATGGATTTCCGCTTCCGTTACCAGGACAACACCTACCCGGATAACACGACCTATAATAACGAGACTGTTCCCTTTGATCTCGTGAACTTCAACGCGGTCAACACCGGGAATCCTCTCAACATGGCACAGATTCCTGGTGTGGGCGGTGCCTATGGGATGCCCGGTCTCTATCCGAACAGCATCTATGCCATTCCGAGCAACTACTACAAGGGAACCGCCAATGGCAATGGTCCCACCGGCTATTTCACCGGACAGTCCCCGGCGATCAATCCCCCCACTTACAACAACACCCAGCAGCGTCAGTATGAGCGGATCCGATTCCGTTTCGGTGCCGACATGAATCTAGGGGACAACTTCACTTCCGGATTCCGCATCGGCACAGGACAGAATGGCAATCCTGTTTCTGAAAACCAGACTCTCGGTGCGCCCGGCACCAGTGGTCAGGGAGGCAATTTCAGCTCCTACGCCATCTGGATCGATCGCGCATTCCTCAAGTATGAGCTTGGTTCTGACCCGGATCGGATGGCAGCGATCACCTTCGGACGCTTTGACAATCCCTTCTACACGCCCACTACGATGATGTGGGCGAATGATATCGGCTTCGATGGTATCGCCGCACAGATGCGCTACAAGGTGCATAGCGGCATCACCCCCTTCGCCACAGTCGGACTCTTCCCGATCTATAACACCGACCTGAATTTCTCCTCCACACAGCAACCCAAGCAGGGTAGCTACGACAAGTACCTCTATGCGGCCCAGATTGGACTGGATTGGAAGGTCACTAAAGACATCAACTTCAAGGGAGCGGCGGGTTACTACTACTTCCAGAATGCACAGGGACAGGTCTCTGCCCCGATGGTGACTCCGGTTCCCGGGACCGTCGGGAGCACGGATGATTCGCGACCAACCTTTGCCCAAGTCGGAAACTCCTACATGGAGTTGCGAGATATCAAGGCGGTGAATGCCTACCCGACCAGCAATCCGATTCCGAACAGCCAGCAGGTTCCGGGATCTTATATTCCTACCCCGAAGACAAATACGACCACGGCCAACGTGATCTATAATCCCGACTACCAGAACTACGTGAACACGGGTGGCCAATACGGCGTGGCTCCACCCGCTCCACCCTACAATACGAACGGCTACGGTTACGTGCCACCCCCGCAGATCCAGAACCAGTACCAGTATTTCGGTCTGGCCACCCCCTTCACCGTCTTCTCGGCCAACGGGCGACTCGAGTACAGGCACTTCGAGCCCTTCGTGGTTTCGGTTTCGGGAGAGTTCGATCGCAACATCGCCTGGAATGCTCAGAATATCGACAACAGCGGGCCCACGCCGAATGCAGCCAATAATTACAATCCGGGTTTGACCCAAGGCGCTGTCAATAACTTGAGCGGCTCCGGTGTCTACCAAGGGGGTAACAACGCCTGGATCCTCCAGTCGAAGATCGGCTCGGGAGCCCTGCAGAAGCTCTGGGACTGGGATTTCGGTGTCAGCTACCGCTATGTGGAGTCGGACTCCGTCATCGATGGATTCTGCGACTCGGACTTCGGCGGCCCTCTTGCCGGCACCAATTTGAAAGGCTGGGCTATCGGCGGCAACCTAGCACTCTCCAAGAATGTCTTTCTCGGGGCCCGGTGGTTTAACGCAACCACCATCGCGGGACCGCAAATCAACGTCAACACGCTCCAACTCGATTTAAACGCCCGCTTCTAGCACCAACTTTCATCCTCCTCCTCATGAAGACCTTATCCTTGGCCCTGCTTCTTACCACGCTGATTGCCGCCACCTCTCTGCATGCTGCGGACAAGATGAGCCCTGCCGAGCAGAAGATGCGGGAGACGATCCGCAACACCATGGTTCAACTGCGCGATGCCAATGCCAAACTCGCCGCAGCGCAGGCAGCTAAGGCCGATGACGAGGAGAAGATCAAGGATTTGCAGGGTCAGCTCGATGCTTTGACGAAGAAGACCACGACCCAGAAGAAAGCCGATGATCAGACCATCGACGAACTCAAGACCAAGTTGATGAATGATGATCTCCAGATCAATCACCTCACCGAATCATTGGCCAGATGGAAGCTGGGCTATGCCAAGCTGGCCGATTATGCCAAGGCGACCGAGGCAAAACGCGCAGATCTCGCCTCCAAGATCATCCAGATGGATCGACTCATTGCCGAACAGAAGGCCAAAAACGCCGAGATGTACCGGCTCGGCATGGAGGTGCTGGACCGCTATGCCAAATTCGGTCTCGGAACGGCCATCATGGCGAGGGAGCCATTCGTCGGGATCACCAAGGTGAAATTTGAAACTCTCTTGCAGGATTATCAGAATAAATTGACGAACCAGACCATTCGTAATGAAGCTGCTACTCAGGATAAAAAGCCCTAACCATCGACCCAGTACACCCTTTCGCGACACTCAACACCCAGACCATCACACTTCTTCCAATATGAATAAAAAATTTATTCCTCTCCTCGCTCTTGCGTTCCTTGGTCTTCAAGGCCTCTCCACCGCTGCAGAATCGGTGATCATCGCCAAGGTGGGTGACACCGAGGTCAAGGCTGATGACATCAAGCCGCTGCTCGAGAAGCTATCCCCTCGGGACCAGCTTGCACTCAGCAAGGATCCCGCAGCACTGAACGAATATGTGAGGACCCTGATCGTCCAACAGCTTCTCTTCAAGGAGGCCCTCTCCAAGAAATGGGAGCAACAGCCACAGATCGTTGCCCAGTTGGAGCGTCTCCGCCAGCAGGCAATCACGCAGTCCTACCTTCAGGAGTTGGCGACCCCACCCCAGGACTACCCCTCCTCTGCCGACATTCAGGCGGCCTACGATCTTCTTAAGAAGAACAATGCCCTTCAGGTTCCTAAGCAGTACCATCTGGCCCAGATTTACATTGCCGCTTCCAAGGGGAGTGGTGTTGGGGGAGCTGGAGCTGGGACGGACAAGGAGGCCGATGCCCGGGCTCAGTCAAAGCTCGATACCGTGACCAAGGCCCTCAAGTCGGGTGACTTCTCAACGGTCGCGAAGGCTCAGAGCCAAGACCCGGCCAGTGCGCAGCGTGGTGGCGACCTTGGTTGGCTGCCCGAGACCCAAATCCAGCCCGAAATTCGTAGCGCCGTGCTGGCACTCTCGAAAGGGGGCACCTCCGATCCGGTAAAGACGGCCGACGGTTGGCACATTATCCGGATGGTAGAGGTCAAGGAGCCTTACACGGCATCCCTGGACGAGGTGAAAGCCTCGATCACCAACGAGCTTCGCAGTGAGCGCGCAAAAGTCCTTGCCAAGGCTTATCTGGCGAAACTGCTCCAGCAGAACCCGGTGACACTGAACGAGATCGCTGTCTCGAAGCTCATCGAGACGAAGGGGAACTGATCGTGGCCATCAAAACGCCCCCAACCTGCACCTCAAAAAAGCATTGAACCCATTCCGAGGCCCTTTATGGGAATGGCATGTTGGAGTGGCGAGTGATCGGGGTAACTGGTGGGATCGAAGGTGGAGGCTATTAAGATCACCCGTTTTCCTGCCAGCATCGGCGTCCCTCAGAAAGTTGCCCCTTCCCTGCCTTCTCCCACTCTTAATTCTGGTATTTTCTTCAGGAGTCGCAATCGCCCAGCTAGATTCCACCACCCAGCAGTCGATTGCCCGTTATGGGGCTCCAGTGCGTAATGAACTCGCAGGCAGCGGATTACTCTATTTCCAGAATCAGGGGCGCTGCATCATTTGCCACTACTTCCGTGGCCGGTGTGACATGATCAGTATTTTTTCAGCAACTTCGGAGGCCGGGGTACCCGAGAGTCTTGGTAAGGAGCGCATTACGCAACTCCTAGGCTCGGAAGGGAATGGAGCGGTCTGGGAGATGGATCGCTTCACGATCAATCAGCATTGGAACTCTAAGGATGGAAGAAATTTTGCCATTTACGATACCATGCGACACAAGTTGGTGCTCATGACCAAGGCAGCATACTTGCGTGAAGCCAAGGCCAGTCAGCCCAAACCTTGAATTTAGAAGAGTAAAAAAGCACAAATTGTGCAACATTATATATAATATTGAGAGTTTTAATGGGAGTGTTGCTTAGCCCATTTTTATTTGTATCGCCGAGCTTCTTCTCATTCCAGAGTTGTCAGAAATTGCTAGAGCGAAAAGTGGAGGAGACGTCGAAATCAATGAGTGAAGATAAAGTAATTTCGTTTGACGCCCCGCCCCCCCAAGCGTTATTTTTGCGATAGATATTATACCCTCCATTACCGCCTGCACTTTTACCCCCCTAAGTTACTCCCCCACCCCCAATCCTCGTAACTTTATAAATTTTAGCACCCCCATGAATAAGCATAAGCAAGAAACACCCATGAATAAACATTGCCTTACTCTTGCAAGAAGGATTCTCCTGCCTCTTTCAACGGCCCTTGTAATCCTTCCCTTCCTTGCCCATCAGGCCGAGGCGCAGACGACCAATAGCAACGTGGTGATTGGATTTGATATCTTGGCTACGGCCGGAGCCCCTGGACTCGCTGGCCAAGGGGGCGGTACAACCAATACCTGGACCAATATCAATGGGGTGTTGACGAATTCCTTTACCCCTTTCGCCAGCGCCAACAATATTGTCTACAGCAACAGCAGCACCGGAGCCACCAACACCCCGCTGATCGGTGTCAGCGATACGGCGATGACGATCTACGGATTCGCCTCTAAGTCCACCACCAGCACGAAAGGCTTTGCCATCTATCAAAACAACTTGACCGTCTCCTCCAGCGCGGCCGTCAATCCGATCAATAATTCCAACTACGCCATTCCGCAGGCCCCGACCACTGCGAACGAGGCTCAGGCCATCGCGCAGGATTCTCTGATCACCTGGAGCATCACGGTGGCGCCGGGCTATAGACTTGTCCTGACGAATGCCTCCGGTTGGACGGCCATCGGTGGCTCCGGAAACGGTGTGAGTAATTATGGGTTTTTCTTCAGCACGAATGTAACAGCTAACAATGGTCAGCAGGTCTTCAACAGCTACAGCAATATCGGTATTGCCTCGGTTGCGGTTGGCGCCACCACGGCTCTGGCTCCTTCCTTTGCCACAAACCTGACGGTTACCAACCTGGTCCTCAACACGGGTACCTACTACTTCGGTATAGCTTGGTGGGGAGCTGCTTCCTCGGGAACGATCAGCACCGTCTCCGGCACCAACCTTGTTTCGGACTTCAACATCTTGGGATATGAGGTCGCCCTTCCTTCGCCACTTCTGACGTGGTTGGGTGGATCCCAATATTGGGGAAACAGAAATTGGGCCGACACCAACGGAGCCACTGCCTCGTGGGACAACAATGCCAACCTTTCCGCCCTCCTGACCAACGGGGATACCAATCCGTATAACATTACGCTGGGCAACGGCACCATCACGGCCAACTCGGTGACCGTCAGCAACACCACCGGAGCGATTACGCTCGGAAGTGGCACCCTGAACACCCTCTCCTTCACCGTGGCGGGAACGGGAACCCTCCAACTCCTCCAGAGCAACATGTTCTCCAATAACATGGGTTTTTTCCCGAATTCTGGCACTGTTGACCTCGGTAGTAACAGTCAGGTCGTGGGCACGATGGTCTTAGGCGGTGGTACGATCACTGGAACCGGCACCTTGACCCCTTCCTCGCTAACTACCTACAGCGGGCAGATCCTGACGCCTCTTGCGGGATCCTTCCCGCTAGCCCAGTCGGGTGCCGGCACGACGGAACTCGACGCCACGAATACCTTTTCAGGCAATGTGACCGTCAGCCAAGGAACCCTCAAGATCGGGAGCACCTACGCCCTCGGAAGCGGCACAACGGTCACCGTGAACAGCACCAACGCCTCGCTCGACTTGAATGGTGAGACCGCCGCACCACAGAACCTCATTGTGGGTAACAGCGGAAATGCCACAAACGGAGCCCTGAACAACAGTTCCTCTAACGCAGCGATCTGGAATGGCCCGATCTCCAACAATGTGACCGGTTCCAAAACATATCTTTCGGCCGGTAGGCTCAGTGATTACTCCCAGCCTTACGGAGGTAACCTGAATATCAACGGCAACATCAATCTCAACAACAAGATCACGACAACCCTCCTCAAATATGGACAGGGAACAGTCGTCCTCTCAGGAATTAATCTGGTTCCCAATTTGGGTGTCGTTGATGGCACCCTTAGCGTCACCACAACCAACTCCCTCTGGTACGGCGGCATCCTGTCGGGTGGCAGCAGTTCCACCAATACCGGCCTTCTGGATCTGACCACTCCCGGCAACTACACGATGAGCACCATCCAGTTTGCCGCACAGACAAGGATCACCTCCTCCCAAGGGGCCTCCACACTCACTTTCATCGGCCTCACCGCCGGCGGCACCAACGCCGTTACCAATAGCTTCTTGGGAGGCGGAGCGAACCGGACGCTCAATACCGATAGCAACACGACAGTGATCTTCCCGGCTAACTCCAATCCCACCAATGGAAATCCCAACGGAGGCATCGATTTGGGGCAGGGAAGTTCCGGCGGTTCACGTAATCTCCAGTTCAATAACAACGGCCCGGTGATCATTAATAGCGTGATTACCAACAGCATCGCCGTCACCTATCCCTCTATTTATGTCGGCTTGGCCAAGATCGGTGGCACAGGGACTCTCTCACTCAATGGCACCAACTATGCGAATGGCGGAGTCTCCGTAAGCTCCGGCACGATCATGATCGGCAACACCAACGCGCTCGGTAGCGGGACAGTAACGATCGGAACCAATACGTCCGGTAATGCGTATACTCCTTACGGAGTGGGTATCTTTGACCTGAATAACTTCCCGACGGGACCTCAAGGCATCACCAATAAGATCGAGCTCTTCGGTGGTATCCTTCAGAGTTCGGGCAGTACGAATGCCTCACTTGATGTCGGCCAACTCATTGCGGAGGCAGGATCGACCACGATCACGCTGACTGGAACCAATAATTTGGTCCTGAATCCGAACCTGACCAATAACGGCATCTTCCACCTCATTCAGTCAAACAATTACACCGGCAGCACCATCCTCTACGGCGTCACCACGACCACCGTGACCAGCACGGTCACCCCGTACACGATCACGACCAACTACACGACCAACTACTACAACGGGAGCGAACTCTCCCTTGAGAACAGCAATGCGCTGGGGTCGGGAACCATCACCTTCAACGGCGGTGCCCTCCGCTTCTCCTCCAATAATACCCAGGATTACTCCGCGCAATTCAGCCAAGCATCGAATCAGCTCTACATCCTCGACACGGCCTCCAATAACGTGACCCTCACCGCTAATCTCTCCAGT
>Ga0209188_1000735_pt1 | contig 29809 bp, 24 predicted proteins | sample C_130625_EF_Meta_FD_187307 | JGI IMG/M metagenome (GOLD analysis project Ga0209188, IMG submission 187307) | Freshwater microbial communities from Lake Croche, Canada to study carbon cycling - C_130625_EF_MetaG (SPAdes) (version 2) | ecosystem: Environmental > Aquatic > Freshwater > Lake... | reverse complement strand
ATCAAATACAGAACTTTTTCCGCTTAATTCTCTCTTAAATTCAGAATACTTTAGTTACCTCAATAACTATTCAAATGGCCTATTGAGATTTTCAAAACCATCCTTTTTGAATGATGTTATTAATGAAGAGAAATTTTTAAAACTCTTTGCTTTATTAATTGACAAGAACATTGAAAGAGAGCCAAAAGTAAAAGATACTGCAAACGAAAAGTTTTATGCAGCAATTAACAAGAACCTTATCAAAAAAGTAGAGAAAAAAATACATACAAAGGTCAATATTAATTCAGCTACTCTTCCATCAATGTACTTTCAATATGAGATGGACTGCATAGGTTTAAATGGTGCATTTGTTGGTGCTAAATCAATTCCTTTCAATAAGTCAGTTCCAACCTTAGACAAAGATATAAGCCATTACATTGCCTTGATTTCTTTGCTTTCTACCAAGTATAACAAGGATGTCAAAAACAATAACTTCTTTTTAATTGCTGATGAACCAACTGTTATTAATTCACCGGAACATAACACCTGGGAAAACATCATCAACAACCCTTTATTCAAAGTAGTTAATTCAGGGCAAGTAAATACAATTGCTGAAAAAGTAGAGCAGACAAAGGCAAAGACCTTTTTAGAAGTATCGGCTCAATAAATCATTCCGATTTAAACTTACATTTCGTTTCAATAGCCCCCCGACCCACCGCACAGAAAAGACGGCTTAGTGCTTTGCCAACTCACAAGGCAAACGCTACAAAGCACTCTATGGTATTGCAGTCAGTTTTTAACTGTCATATTTTTTGTGGCTATGCTCCCCAAGCATTTGGCACATTGCCTGTTCCGCTTTGCTCCACAGCCAAAGAGCCAAGCCAACACACAGCATAGCAACAAAAAAACGCTACACTCCAACCACCACCACCGTTTCGCTTATGCCAGTATAAAAACTGCCTGAAGCTAAATAACATAATGTGGCATTATGTGTTCGCTACGCACAGCCTTTTGCCACGCTTATGCAAGCATCCAACCGCACAGTCAGTCCTATAATAACATTATGTTAAATAGCCAATACCATAGCCATTTTGATAAAATGGAAGCCGTCTTTTCTCCCAATGCACAGCCCCCCGAAGCCACACACCCCAACCACCCTTTTCAGCGGTGCAGAAAAAAATAAAGCATTAGTTGTTGATGGCAATGTGCAATAAAAGGTTCATTCATTCCAGTTCCATTTCGTTACAGCGTTTCGCTTCGCTACACTATCTTCCACTACATTACACTTCCATTCATTTCACCATTTATTTTGCACCGCACAGCAAGAGTATTCCCTCATTCCATATTGCAAAACCAACCCTTTGCTTTCCGTGTCTTGGCTTTTGCTTTGCCATCGCTACAATGTTTTTTGTATTGAAATAATTTACAAAAAACGCCATCACACATAAGCAAAAGCTACAAGCCACTCCAAGCACCTCCGCACTTTTTGCAACATTCCATTCAGTCATACACTTGCTTTTTCCCTACGCTACCACAGTATGGTATGCTTTATTTTTTCTGCGACATATAGCCCCAATCCAACGCACTAAAGACATTTCGTTTTTTGATTATTGATTTTGATTTAAGCCAATCGGTTTTTATCAATCAAATTTTTATTGAAATCCTGAATACAGTTTTGAAAAGAGGATAAAAAAATAAAAATAAAAAGTGCAGCAAAATTAGGTGGCTCACACAAGCCCACGCTGATAAAAAAACCAAAAGACTACGGCATAATGAAAGGCAAATAATCTTTTATTTTTTATTGGAATTTGCCTTTCACCCTTCGGGTCTTATTCCGTTTCCTTTTGGTTTTTTAGCCCCGCCACCTATCAGAATGCTTTCTTTTTTTTTTGTTTTTTTTCTTTGTCAAATTATATATGTGTTGCGGAGCGTAAGCGAAGCACAGCACAGGCAAGGGCAAAAGCAGATACAAACTTAAAAGCAGGTATTATGCACAGTCCAAAAATTCACACATTCAATCCAAAAAATCAATCAAGCGATTTTGATGTTTACATTTTATGCAAAGGTTTAAATAGTGGCAAACCACTTGAAAAGCCTTGCCCAAATTGCTTTGTAATTTCCTGCAAAAATTCAGAGGATATGGATTTTTACAAAACCCTTTCTTTCGGCTTATGGAAAGCAAAGCATTTTCATCAGTTCCTTACTGGTTCAGTTATTCCATTTATCCGCATCAGCGATTTTAAAAGCACCATTAAGGCACAAGCCGAAGCAGTCAGCAAAGATAAATACGCCTTTGTGCAGGATGTCCATAAAGTAAAGCTGATAGAACGAAAAGAAAAGCAGATGTACGAAACATTGGCACTCTTAGCCGATGTAAAAAAAGCAATGATGTACAGGCACTTTAAAAGGTAGCCGTAGTGGCTGCCATAACCTGGGGAAATGCTTTTGCACCATAAAAAATTTATATGCAAAAGTAGCAAGGGGGGCAGACGCACAAAGCCAACACTAAAAAAACCAAAAGACTACGGCATAAACACAGACCCACCGCACAAGGCTATCATTTATTCCGTTTCCTTTTGGTTTTTTTATCCCCCTTGCTGTGAGAAGCATATAAATTATTTCATTATGCAAAATCATCCACGTATTTCAGCAGGCAGCCAGTTAGGCATTTGTCCTTTTACTCCGCAGGTTCTCCATCAGCACTTGCAGCTTTCACCTTTTGCTTATCAGCGTTACATCCGCAGGTCTCGGTTAGCCCATCAGCCAGTTTTTGGCATCAAGGTTTATCAGCTTCCTTGTGGTTGTTTCGTTTGGTGCTATCCATCAGGTGTTCGTGAGCTTTCAGCATTGCCCTTTTAGGGCTTTGCTATTGCTTTAAAACAAGAAGCCCCACCACAAGGGCAGGGCTTCTATTTAACCGATAAGAAAGAAAGCTATTAGGCTATTTCAACAATGTTTAACACGTTGTAAGCACCATTTTTAAAAGTGCATTACATACAGCTTATTTTTTAAGCACAGCCTCAACAGACTTTGCTGTGTCGAGTACAGTTTTTTCAAAGGCAATAGGTGTCCAATTAAATGTATTCATAGTGCTAGTCACATCAGCTTCAATTGTGTTTCCTACAAAAGGTAACATTCCCTTCATTTCGTCATTAAATTTTGCCATAAATTTCAATAAGAAAGTAGGAGCCAGTCTGGTGCTAACTTTATTATATCCATTTGATTTTAAAATTTGTCCAATTTCTTGAATAGCGTGAGGTTTTTGAGTTGTTACAATATATCGCTTGCCGTTTGCTTTCACATTTTCTAATGCTGCAACGTGTATAGCTGCAACATCTCTTACATCAGACATCACGGAATAAGCTTTTGGCAACATTGGGACTTGTCCTGTTATTAATTTTTTGAAAAAATCCATTGCTTCCGTAGCTAAATTGCCTGTAAGTGTTGGCCCATAAATGGGTCCGGGATTGACAACTACCAGCTCCAATTTATTATCACCTGTTTGATTTTTTATAAAATCCCAAGCACTTTTTTCTGCGAGTGTTTTGCTTTTAAAGTAAGCAGTTACATTTTTTGCATTAACATCCGTCCAACTATCTTGATTAATTTTTATCAAACCCTCTTTTCCTCCGTGCATAGCTACTGTTGACGAAGTAAGTACAACCCTTTTAACACCTGCATTTTTAGCAGCCTTTAATGCTCTTAATGTACCATCAACAGCAGGTTTTATTAATTCATTTTCATCTTTTGGAACTTTTACAACAAATGGCGAAGCAATATGCAATACAAAATCGCAGCCTTCCATCGCCTTTTCCCAACCCTCATCTTTAATCAAGTTAAGTTCACAAAATTCTAAATTTCCTTTTGGATCAATTTCTTTCTTAATACCATTTATTACTTCATCAGTTTTAGATAAACTCCTTACAGAACCTCTTACGGCATAGCCTTTTTTTAATAATTCGGTAGCACAATGCTGTCCTACAAATCCAGTTATTCCTGTTACTAGTACTTTTTTCATTTTTTATATGAGATTAATTTTTTAGAATAATTAACCAAACCTAGCAGTTGACTAAGTTTGGTTATTCAAGGTGAAAACTACACTTTACATTCCTGGTATAATTACCACTCTACCTGTTTCTGATTGTAGTTCATTAATACGGAGGTTTTTGTAGGGTTGGTACTCTTCTGAATTGTACCACCCTTCGGCAGCTTCCATACTTGGGAATTGAAGCACTGCTGCCCAGTTTCCGTTCCAGTCACCCTCTTTTACATTTGGTGCAGGTGTTCCTGCAATCATTTGCCCTCCGTATTTCATTAAAATAGGAATTGCAAATTGTGCATACCTTTGATTTAGTTCTTCAAGGCTCTCAACTTTCATTTGAACCATAATGTAGGCAGGCTTTGCTGCAATTGCACTTTCAGTGCTTTTTTCTTGATTTTCCATTTTTTTTAAAATTTAATTATTACTTTTGTTTCGCAAGCAAAAATAGATAATTACTTTTGATTTGCAAGCAAAAGACAGAATAAATTGCAAATTGCAAGTAAAAAATAATGTTTACATACAATGGATTATAAATTTCGATGCGAATGCCCAATAACGTCAGCCCTTGATATTTTAGGGGATAAATGGGTATTGGTTATCATAAAGCAAATGCTAATAGAGGATAAGAAGACCTTTAAAGACTTCACCGAAAGCGATGAGGCCATTGCCACCAATATTCTTTCATCTAAGCTTAAATGTTTGGAAGAATTAGGGATTATAACCAAAACTCAACTCCCTGACAACAAAAAAACTAATTTGTACCTTTTGACTGAAAAGGGCTTGGCTTTAACTCCAATTATAGTTGAATTGTCTATTTGGAGTGATGAGAATGTAAGGGAACTCAATTCAATAATGAGAGATAGTCCCGAAATAGCTATAATGAAAAGTGATAAAAACACTTTTATTCAAATGATAAAAGACAATTATAAAGCAAAGACTGAAAAATTTCAATAGAATTTTAACCATTTCTTGTCCTATTTTTAGTGTCCGCTTTACTTTTCTATAACACTACTATATATCCAGTACTTCTTAAAATTGCTTTCCATCGCTAGGTATTAGGGCTTATTATATTCCTTGTGGTTGTTTCGTTTGGTACTATCCATCAGGTGTTCGTGAGCTTTCAGCATTGCCCTTTTAAGGCTTTGCTATTGCTTTAAAACAAGAAGCCCCACCACAAGGGCAGGGCTTCTATTTTAACCGATAAGAAAGAAAAGATTTTTTATGCTACTTCAACAATTGAAAGCGAGTTGTAAGCACCATTTTTCAGTGTGTATTGCACACCGTTTACTTCTTGGAAAAACTCAATAGCTAAGAAAAATAAACTTGTACCAGCACCGGCAGGAATAGCAGCAGGAGTTAAAGTAACAGTTCCCGAAGTGCCATCAATTGGCAAATTCACAATGTTGGTATATTCAATTTCAGAGGTGTTTCCAGCAAAGTCAATTTTTGCCCAAGCTCCACGAATGGCAACGTGAGTAGAACCAGTTGGATAAGCAATATCATTCACAGGCACTAAACCAGTAATTCCAATTACACCAGTAGCAGTATTCACTGTATATGGTTTGTAAAGAATAGAAGAAAGAATTGCACTGATATTGAAATCAAAGTTTTTCAATTCAGCTTGTGCCATTGGGTCAGCAATACCAACACCAACACTTCTATCACCCCTTGCAGAAGTGGTATCAAAATTTTTGATGATGGTCATAACTTGCGTAACACGAGAAGTTACTCGGTTATCAGCAGCCGTCATCATTAAACTACGAACACAATCACGAAGTAATTTGCCTGCACTTGCAGAGCTTCCAAATTCACTACCGTTTTCACGAGTACGTTGAAATGTTGGATCATTTGCAATACGGTCAGCAGATACACCGCTTTTAGTTTTCACAAGGTGTCCATCTTGTGTCTTGTAGAAAGTCAACTCATCCAGAGTTCCTTCAATTTTTAGTAAGCCTTTTAAACGTGCCATTTTATAAAATTTTTTATGCGTTAATAAACATTGAGTACAAAACTATAATGCTTTTAAAGCCTCTACAAATAACCACTTCCGACATTTCCGTTATTGCCACATTATTCCAACAAACACACTTTTACCACTCACAAAAACATATTATCTTTGCAATGTTTACTTTATACCAGATGTATGGATAGAGTATAAAAAGAGTATTAGTTAAATGAATAGACTGTGTATTTATCCGAAAGACATTCAGATAATCACAGGCAAAAGCGACAGATATGGTAGATACCTTATTAAGAGGATTAAAGAGTACTTCAACAAGCAGCAACACCAAGTTGTTACCGTTGAAGAGTTCTGCCAGTATATGGGCTTACAATTGGAAGCAGTTGTTGGTCAATTGAGATAGTGTAAAAACTTATCTTCGCTTATTGCTTATGATAAGGACAAACACACTCTACACTAAACTAAATATTTTCTTTTCTTTGTGCTGTACTTGCACTTGTTTTAGTGGGTTTTGTTGCCCAGTTGTTGCCCAAATAAATACGCAACCTCTGAAACCCTTTATTGATAGGGCTTTACATTTTAGCTTAACAATTTGTATCGGAAAATAATTTCCTTTGCACTCAAATAATATCTTCTATATGCCTTCTATATTAGAATTGGTTGGGAATACCCCTTTAGTACCATTAGAAAATATCAATACCAATAAAAATATTCAAATCTTCGCTAAGCTCGAGGGCAACAATCCCGGTGGTAGCGTTAAAGACCGTGCTGCACTCGGTATGATCAAAGGTGCGCTCGATCGTGGCGAAATCACTAAAGATGCCAAACTCATCGAGGCTACAAGTGGCAATACAGGCATTGCCCTTGCCATGATAGCCAGTCTTTTTGGTGTGGAAATCGAATTGGTTATGCCTGAGGATGCTTCAAAAGAGCGCGTGCTTACCATGCAGGCCTATGGCGCTAAAGTCACCCTCACACCCAAGCAACATTCTATGGAGGGGGCAATAGATTATGCCAACAATAAACTGAAAGAGGGTGGCTACCACATGCTTAATCAATTTGGCAATGAGGACAATCCAAATATGCACTACAAAACAACCGGACCAGAAATTTGGCGCGATACAAATGGTTTGGTCACACACTTTGTTTCTTCAATGGGTACCACAGGCACTATAATGGGTGTCTCAAAATACCTTAAAGAACAAAATCCCAATGTTCAAATCATCGGTTGCCAACCTACTGACGGTTCCAAAATCCCTGGAATCAGAAAATGGCCAACTGCTTATCTTCCTAAAATCTTCAATAGTAGTCGTGTTGATAGAACAATCGAAGTTTCTGAGTCTGATGCGAGAATCATGGCCAAACGATTAGCAAAAGAAGAAGCCATTTTCAGTGGAATGAGTAGCGGAGGCTGTGTTCATACCGCCATTCAGCTAAGCAAAGAACTCCAAAGTGGCATCATCGTTTGTATCATTTGCGATAGAGGCGATCGCTACCTCTCTACTGACCTATTTGATTAATGAACTAAAAATCCAACCATTTTATTTAGTACCAATTAGTATATAAAAACTATAGCTAGATTAATGTTATAATAACCTAAGCACGAAATGGCAATTCCATACTACCAACTCTATGTGCCTATGTGTCTATGTGGTGCTTAGACTCATAAACCGCCTGTTTTATATCATGATAAAACAAAAGTGTCCACCCAGCATCCTTTCCTTTCTGCCACCATTCCTGCCTCAATTCCATACATTTCTTCCCATCAAAATCATATTTCGCCACAAACTTACTCTTCATTTGTTGTAACTGAGGTGCATCGTCCCCACCAAAAAACAACCGCTTACCACCCAAATTAATCCAAAAAACCTGATGAAAAGGGCTATGTCCCCCCGTCACTTCATACTCAATAAATCCCTCAATACACCCACTTCCCGATAGCCATTCCACTTGCGTGTTATTTTCCAACACACCAATTTCCTCAAGCATATAACTCGGATATCCAGTGTCCTTCGCAAACGCAAATTCATCCTTTTGCACATAATAAGTCGCATTTTTAAACGACAAACCATAGTCCCCAAACCTATCTTTTTGGCTCAATCCCCCCGCATGATCCTTATGCAAATGGCTCATCAGCACCTTCGTCACATCATCCGGTTCAATCCCCACATTCAGCAAATTCGCATGCAGTTGCAACTGATTTTTCACCCCACTTCCAAATCCCAATCCCGTATCAATCAGCAGCACATCCACATCCGTCACAATACAAAACGGCTGCACCTCCACCAGCAAACTCCCAATCGGTCGCGCCTGCAAATCATCTTTCTCCGTATCAAAAGGCACAAAAATCTTCGTCTTATCAATCGTAAACGACCCCTCCGAAAGCGGTATTATTCTAAAATTATCTTGCATCAAATCTCAATTAATCAGTTAAATCATTCCCTAAACCCACAGAATCCTGCAAACTAAGGCAAATTCCATATATAAAAGCCCCCAAAGTCCCATGTCACTAAAGTCCTTATTGTCCCTAAAGTCCATCTAGTCTTTACAGTCCCTCATATCCCTAATAAATAAATAGCATAATGCCAAGCCTTCGCTTATCACCCCTCCATCAGTCTTTTCCACAACACACCTTTAGGGGATAGGGGACTTTGGGCGCATCCCTACGGGTCGGGCTTTCCATTCCAATCTTTTTGCCCTGCGGGACAAAAAGGATTTCCATTGCAATCCCTTGCGCACCAACGCAATCTCCAAATCATCTAATCAACTTCTCTAATAACCAAAAACACCAAAAACACCAAAAACACCAAAAACACCAAAACCCCCAAACCAATAATCAAATAATCATGTAAATCCTCCAATCCTATAAATCCTGATTCAGACAATCAAATCCCCAAATAAAAGTCCCACAAGTCCCTATTGTCCCCCTAACTTTTCGTACCATAGCCCACGGTTTCAACCGTGGGACAAAAAACACCATTCGCTCTATATCTCTCAATCAATCTTATCCTTAACACCCCAAAAAAACCAAAACACAAATCAAAACATCCTGCAAATCCTCAAATCCCGTAAATCCTGATTCAGAAACTCAAATTCCACAAATAAAAGTCCCAAATGACCGCTCATGTCCCTCAAGTACCTATTGTCCCCTAAGTCCCTCATGTCATTAATGTCCCACTTCACCTCCCCAACAATCTTCTCCACAACACCCCTTCAGGGGACGGGGGCCTAATGTTGACAAAACTCATTCTGATCTTGACAAAACTCATTATAATGTTTACTAAACTTATTATAACGTTGACAAAACACATCTTAACGTTGACAAAACACATCTTAACGTTGACAAAACACATCTTAACGTTGACAAAACACATTCTAACGTTGACAAAACTCATTCTAACGTTGACAAAACTCATTCTAACGTTGACAAAACTCATTCTAACGTTGACAAAACTCATCCCGACACACTAATTATACATAATTAGCATAAAATATGTTACATTTGTTTCTCCAAATAGTATCACCATGCCTATTAGGTTAAATATTTCTTGTCAAATCAATGAGCTACCAACTATAGCAGGATATATTATTGAATCATACACTCGTGACCAAGCAGATTTTTTTGCTTATTCACCCACTTACAACGAAATCTTTCTCTCAAACCTCAAATTCGATACTGAAAAACTCCAATCACTCATCAATCCATCGCAAATCACTGCCGAGCTTAAAACAATCACTGCCCGCATATACCAAAATCAAATAGCACTTCGCCAACCCCTAGATTTAATCGAAGGCTACATCAATCGAGCCTCCAATCTCACAATCAATGCAAGCGATTTTGGCATAAGCAGTGTTCGCAGTGCAAACAATAAAGGCAATATCGAAGGGGTTTTATGTTCTTTAAATTACCTCCTATACAATATAAAGAAAAACTTCGCCCCACTCAAGGCAAAAGGACTAAAAGCTGCTTTATTTAACAATCTACAATCGCTCTACAACCAAATTCATGAGGACAACTTAGCTCAAAACCTCAAAGTCAGCGAAAGAAAAGCCTTGGTTCAAAAAAACTATGAAGCTATGAATCTCTTTTGGGATTCATTAGTTGATATCTGTGAAATTGGCAAAAAGCTATATAAAACATCAGGCACAAATAAGTGGCAAGAATATTCTATTAGAAAACGTATTGCGCTAATGCGCATATACAACAAGAAAACCAAGATTTTTGGAAAAGTCACTCTCAATTCAGTTCCGGTACCCAATGCATATATTGATATTCAACCAATTGATGGTGAAAGTAATAAACGCATCAAACTAAATCTAGATGCTACATTCATTCGACTAGGCATCCCTCAAGGCATTTATAAAGCAACCTGTTACCTAATCAATAGCATCCCTCAAACCGAATATATCACCCTCAAAACCAAAAAAGCCCTCGAACGCAACTTCAATCTCCAGTGAAGTAGCAATTAATGTATAATTAAACATCAACTTTTTATCAATTCAAATGGATTTTTATATACAAATGTTAATCAAGCCTATGTTGGTCGGGATTTGTAATCCCGTCCAAAGAGATTTTGATTTGTAATCAATAATAAAGCCTTTGTTGGTCGGGATTTTTAATTTGTTGGTCGGGATTTGTAATCCCGTCCAAAGAGTTTTTGATTTGCAATCAATAATAAAGCTTTTGTTGGTCGGGATTTTTAATTTGTTGGTCGGGATTTGTAATCCCGTCCAAAGAGTTTTTGATTTGTAATCAATAATAAAGCTTTTGTTGGTCGGGATTTTTAATCCCGACCGTTGAGCTTTTTGATTTGTAATCAATAAATAAACCCATACCATAAATATCTTTAGAAGGGTAGGAGACAATTACAAAATCATTTCCCAAAAACAACCAAATGTATTCCCATCATTTACTTGCCAAACGTATCATTAACTGAGGGTAAATGTTAAAAATTATTACTTAATGATTTTATCGGAGCAACCTGAAATTGCAATAATTATAAAATGAAGAATAAATTATTTCAACAAATACACATTTTTTTTAAAAATCAATATTTCAACTCCAAAATCTAATATTGCATTGTATTCCTACTTAAAATCAATATAAAATTTGTTGAGTACCCACATTGTTCTGCATTCTTAATAATAAACAATCAAAGTTTTTTTTTATAAACCTATTGCATTGTCACTCTAGTGTCATATTTTCGCACCCCGAAAGGATATTTCTCTACACATGAATCAGATTATTGTGAGTATGACATTGTTAAAAAATTTCTTTAAACCACTTCTCGTACTGGTAGCTGTTTTTTCAGTAAGCCTTATTGCAAATAATGCAAATGCACAAGATGGAAAAGCATTGTTTTCTCAAAACTGCGCATCATGTCATGCGGTTCTTAAAAAATTAACTGGTCCTGCTTTAGCTGGTGTAGAAGACAGATGGCCTGACAAAGCAAAACTTCATTCTTGGATTCACAATAGTGCAGCCTTTTTAAAAACAGGAGATGCTTATGCTAATAATTTGTACATAGAGTACAATAAAACAGCTATGAATCTTTTTCCTCAGTTAACTGATAAAGAAATAGATGCAATACTTGGATACGTAAGCACTGCTGCTAAAGCTGCTGCCACCCCAGTTGCTGCTTCTGCTGATCCAAATGCTACCAAAGGAGATGAAAGTGATAATACACTATTATTTGGGCTGCTTACATTATTACTAGCAGTAATAGCATTGGTATTATTACAGGTTAATAGCAATCTTAAAAAACTTGCTGACGATAAAGATGGCGTTCGTTCTTTAGAGCCAGTAGCTTTTTGGAAGAACAAGTCTTATATCGCAATGCTTGTTGTTATTTTATTTGTGGTTGGTGGTTACTATACTACAAGAGGTGCAATTGGCTTAGGTCGTTCAAAAGATTACCAACCAGTACAACCTATATATTACTCTCATAAAGTGCATGCAGGTGTAAACCAAATAAATTGTCAATATTGCCACATCGGTGTTTACCAAGGCAAACAAGCTACTATCCCTTCTGTAAATGTTTGTATGAATTGTCACATGGCAATCAATGAATACAAAGGTGAGAAAATCTATACTGAAGAAGGTGTAGAAGTAGATGGTACCAAACAAATCAAAGAATTGTATAAATACGCTGGTTTTGAAGAAGGCAAACCTTGGGATGCTTCTAAAGCTAAACCAATTAATTGGGTAAGAATCCACAATCTTCCAGACCATGTTTACTTCAACCATGCTCAGCACGTAAAAGCTGGTCAAGTTGCTTGTCAAACTTGTCATGGTGAAATCCAAAAAATGGGCGAGGTAAAACAATTCACAGATTTAAGCATGGGTTGGTGTATCAATTGCCACAGAGAAACCAAAGTTCAATTCAAAGACAATGGCTTCTATAGCATCTATGAAAAATACCATGCTGATTTAAAAAGCGGCAAATTAGATAGTACGAAAGGTGTTACTGTAGAAATGATTGGTGGTACCGAATGTCAAAAATGTCATTATTAATATTTAACTAGAAAAAGTAATTTCTCTAGTAGTGCTTAATAATTTAGTTAAACAGTTCTAATACTTTCTTGAACAATTATATATATGAGTAAACAGCATTGGCAAAGTTTCGGGCAATTCAATGATTCTGATGCTTACAAGCATTCTGTAAAAGATGAGTTTAAAGAAGATCTTCCTTTTCAAGAAGTAGAAGAAACAGGCTTTTTAGAAAGTAAAACTCCTCGTAGAGATTTCTTAAAATATTTAGGTTTCAGCACTGCTGCTGCTACAATTGCTGCAAGCTGCGAAATGCCAATTAAAAAAGCCATTCCTTTTGCTAACAAGCCAGAGGAGATTGTTCCAGGAATTTCTAATTACTATGCTACTACTTATGTTCAAGATGGTGAAGTAGTTAGTGTTCTAGCAAAGGTTCGTGACGGCCGTCCAATCAAATTAGAAGGAAATACTTTAAGTCCTCTTACAAAAGGAGGTACTTCAGCGAGAGTACAAGCTTCTGTATTAGATTTATATGACACTGCTAGATTACGTTTCCCCACTATAGATAATAAAGAAGTAACTTTTGAGCAATTTGATAAAAATGTTACAGCTGCTTTAAAAGATTTAGGTGCTTCTTCTATTGTTTTATTAACATCTTCAATTGTTTCTCCTTCTTCTAAAGAAGTTATTGCTAAGTTTATAGCAGCACATCCTACCGCTAAAGTAGTAACTTACGATGCAATTTCTTATAGCGGTATATTACAAGCTAATGAAGAAACTTACGGAAAGAAAACAATCCCTTCATATAGATTTGACAATGCTAAATTAATCGTTAGCTTTTCAGCTGATTTCTTAGGTACTTGGTTAAGTCCAGTTGAATTCTCAAAACAATACTCAATAGGCAAAAAGCTTGATGAGAAAAAACCTGAAATGAGCAAGCACATTCATTTTGAAAGTGTTGCAAGTTTAACAGGTAGTAATGCTGATGAGCGTTTCTTACATCGCCCATCTGAAACACCTGCTTTGATAGCTGGTTTATTAGCTGCATTAAATAACCAACCTATAGTTGGGTTAGATAAAGATCTTACTAAAGCAATAGAAATAACAGCTAAAGAATTATCTGAACACAAAGGCGAATCATTAGTAGTTTCTGGAAGTAATGATAAAAATGTACAAATTGTAGTAAATGCAATTAACGAAGCACTTCAATCAAATGGTAAAACTATTGATTGGTCTGCTACCTATAATAGTAAGCAAGGCATTGATGCTGACTTCTCTAAGTTAGTTGAAGAAATGAATGCAGGTTCAGTAGGTGCTTTATTAGTTTTAGGAGCTAATCCAGCATATACTTGGAGCGAAAGCAGCAAATTTGTTGAAGGTTTGAAGAAGGTTAAACTTGCTTTATCTTTCGGAAGCAAAGCTGATGAAACTACGTTATTATGTAAATATGTAATACCTAATCACCATTATTTAGAAAGTTGGGGTGATGCAGAACCAAAAACTGGTTACATTTCATTAATTCAACCTACTATAAATCCTTTATTTAAAACACGTCAATGGCAAGACAGTTTATTAAGCTGGTCAGGTGTTTCAACAGACTATCTTACATTCCTAAGGGAATATTGGTCTGCTAAAGTTGGTGGTGAAACCGGTTGGGATAAAACATTACAAAGCGGAGTTATTAATTCAACTACCTCTATTGGTGTATTTGATTTAGATGGCAATTTAGTAGGATATGAATTGTCTAATCAATTAGCTTCAACTACATATAATGCTGCAAGTGTATCTTCAGCTACAGCACAAATAGCTGGATATAAAAAAGTCTCAACTACTGAATTATTCTTATATCAGAAAGTTGCAATAGGTGCAGGTGAAGGAACAGCTAACCCTTGGTTACAAGAAATGCCTGATCCTGTAACAAAAGCTACATGGGACAATTATTTGGTAGTTTCACCTGCTATGGCTAAATCATTATTAAATATTGATTTAACAAACAATGGTCAAGCAGATGCTTATGAAGTAAAAACTCCAAAGCATGTAGTCGAAATCAAGGCAAAAGGATATACAGTTAAACTTCCTACCTTAATAATTCCTGGTACGCATCCAAATACAGTGGGTATAGCCCTTGGATATGGCAGAAATAAAGAATTAGGAAAGTCTGTAATCAATGATGAAGGAACAGCTTGTGGAGCTAATGGATATCCTTTCTCATCTTTAATAAATGGTACAGTTGCTTATACAGTTAGTGACGTATCATTGGTTGATACTAAAGAAAAATATGATGTTGCTTTAACCCAAACGCACAATGTATATGATACCAAGCAAGGTAATCGTACAGAAGTGATGAAGGAGCTTACGATTGCTGAATACAAACACAATCCTAAGGAAATTCTTGAAGAAAGGGAAGAAGAAGTTAAACCCTACGGAGGTCTTGAAAAGTATAGATCTCAAGGTAGTATCTATCCTGATTCAATGAATGATCGTCCAGGTATTAAATGGGGATTAAATGTAGATTTAAATACCTGTACGGGTTGTGGTGCTTGTGTTGTTGCTTGTAATGCAGAGAACAATGTTTCCGTAGTAGGCAAACCGGAAGTACTTAGAGGTCATGAAATGCATTGGTTAAGAATAGACAGATACTATAGTGGTGCTGACTTAGATAATCCAAAAGTCGTATTCCAGCCTTTGATGTGTCAACATTGCGATAACGCTCCGTGTGAGAATGTTTGTCCTGTTGCAGCTACAAATCATAGTAGTGAAGGATTAAACCAAATGACATATAACCGTTGTATTGGTACAAGATACTGTGCTAACAACTGTCCTTATAAAGTTCGTCGCTTCAATTGGGCTGATTATTCTGGTGCTGATAGTTTTCCTGATAACCAAAAAGAAGTGTTGAATGATGTTGTTCTAAACATGAATGACGATTTAACTAGAATGGTTCTTAATCCTGATGTAACGGTACGTGCAAGAGGTGTTATTGAAAAATGTTCTTTCTGCGTACAACGTTTGCAAGCTGCTAAACTTACTGCTAAGAAAGAAAGCAGACCAATGGTTGATTCAGATATCAAAGTTGCTTGTCAACAAGCATGTCCTACAAATGCAATTACTTTTGGTAATGTAAACGATAAGAAAAGTTCTATTACTGTTACAAGAGTAGAAAATCCAAATCGTTTGTTCTTATCACTTGAGCAATTGCATGTACTTCCTAATGTTACTTACTTAGCTAAAGTAAGAAATATTGAAGAAGAGAAACATGAAAATCATAAAGAAGGGTAATTAGTATTTCAAAGTATAATTAATTCAGTCTAAATTATTTAGACCTAATAAAAATAATAAGGTACAAATGCATCTAAAGTACGAGTCACAGCTTAGAGAGCCTCTTGTTACGGGTAATAAAAATTATCATCAAGTCACAGAGGACATTATTAGTCCAATTGAAGCTAAGCCTACCAAATTATGGTATGTTGGATTTTACATTGCAGTTGCATTATTAATGTTTGGTGTATATAGTGTATACAGAGAAGTCACTTATGGAATTGGTCAGTGGAATTTAAATAAAACTATCGGTTGGGGTTGGGATATTACCAACTTCGTTTGGTGGGTAGGTATTGGTCACGCTGGCACACTTATTTCAGCAATCCTTCTTTTGTTTAGACAAGGTTGGAGAACAGGTGTAAACCGCGCTGCTGAAGCTATGACCATATTCGCAGTTATGTGTGCTGGTCAATTTCCAATCTTTCACATGGGAAGAGTTTGGATGGCGTTCTTTGTTCTTCCTTATGCAAATAGTCGTGGACCATTGTGGGTAAACTTTAACTCACCCCTTTTATGGGATGTGTTTGCAATCTCAACTTATTTCACTGTTTCACTTTTATTTTGGTATAGTGGTTTAATTCCAGATTTTGCTACTGTTCGTGATAGAGCAAAAACAAAGTTGAGACAAAAGTTATATGGTACAGCAGCTTTCGGCTGGACAGGTAGTACCAAACACTGGCAAAGACATGAAAGTCTTTCGTTAGTTTTAGCTGGTCTTTCTACACCACTTGTACTATCTGTACATACTATTGTATCTTTTGACTTTGCTACTTCAGTTATTCCTGGTTGGCACACAACCATATTCCCACCTTACTTTGTTGCTGGAGCTATTTTCTCTGGTTTTGCTATGGTACAATCACTCATGTTGATTGTAAGAAAAGTATTCAACTTACAAGATTACATTACTCTTGGTCATATAGAGGCAATGAATAAGGTAATTGTTTTAACTGGATCAATAGTAGGTATTGCTTATTTGACTGAATTGTTTATGGGTTGGTACAGTCAAAACAAGTATGAAGGTTATACATTTTGGTATAGTAGAGCATATTTATTCAGTCCTTACGGATGGAGTTATTGGGGTATGATGACTTGTAACGTACTTAGTCCACAGATATTCTGGTTTAGAAAAATGCGAAGAAATTTATTTGTTACATTCTTTATGAGTGTTATAGTAAATATAGGAATGTGGTTTGAGCGTTTCGTAATCATTGTTACTTCATTGTATAGAGATTATTTACCTTCATCATGGAGTGTATATTATAGTCCTACTAAATATGAAATTGGTTTCTACTTAGGTACTTTCGGTTTATTTTTTACTTGTTTCTTCTTATTTGCTAAATACTTCCCTGTAATTGCAGTTGCAGAAATCAAATATGTTTTAAAAATTACTGGAGATAGTTACAAAGAAGAGATGGGAGTTGTTGAAGTAAAATCTACTGAAGAGTTTGCACACGAGTATGCTCACTAATATTTAGAGTAATTCTTTTTATTATTGATTAATTGATTGAATATCAAATAAATTAAATGGCTAAGAAAAAGTTTGTAGTAGGTTGTTTTGATACAGAGGATGTTTTATTTCCTGCTGTAAAAAAAGTTAGGACTGCTGGTTATAAATTACACGATATATATACTCCATTTGCTGTTCATGGTCTTGATCATGCAATGGGATTAAGAGAAACAAGTTTACATACTGCTGGTTTTATATATGGAATTACAGGTACTACAACAGCTCTTAGTTGCATCAGCTGGATTTTTACTAAAGATTGGCCATTAAATATTGGTGGTAAACCACATTTTGCTTTACCAGCTTGGATTCCTATCACATTTGAACTAACAGTCCTTTTTGCTGCTGTTGGCATGGTACTAACATTCTGTTATCTATGTCAATTAGCTCCATTTGTAAAAAAGCACCATTTTCATTTACGTGCAACTGATGACTTATTTGTAATGGTTATTGAATGTACTGATAAAACAAATACCAATGATTTAGAAGTCTTTCTTAAAAATTCTGGTGCTATTGAAACAAGTTTTCAAATTGCAGAATCTGATTGGTGGGTTGGTAGGTATGACAATGATACAATTCCTTTTGTTGATTCTAATATAATTGGTGCATAATTCGATTTTATGAAGAGATTAAATATTTTTTTAAATTTTATACTTTTAATAACATTGCTCTCCAGTTGCGATAATATTAAAAGAACTCCCGGAACTATTTATATGCCTGATATGGCATATAGTAGAGCTTATGAAACATATGCAAGTCATTCTAATTTAGCAGATTCTGGTATCAATTATAATAATATGCCTGTTTCAGGAACAATTGCCAGAAATATGGAATTACCTTTTCATATTTCTAAAGATAAACTTGGAGATACTACAAATTATGTTTTGTCTAAATCCGTAAAAAGTCCAATAGATACATTGAATAATAAAGATTTAAAAGAATCTGAACGATTGTATTTAATTAATTGTGGAATTTGTCATGGTAACAAATTAGATGGAAATGGTCCGCTTTATAAAGGTGGCGAAGGTCCTTATCCAGCAAAACCTGCAACATTAGTTGGGGATATTAAATATGAAAATATGCCAGAAGGACAGATGTTTTATTCAGTTGCTTATGGTAAAAATCTAATGGGAAGTTATGCTTCACAATTAAGTAGAAAACAAAGATGGATGGTTATCGCTTATATCAAAACGCGTCAACATTTATCCAAAGCTAATACTCCATCTACGGTTGAAGTCGTTGCCAAAAAATAGTCAATTTATCTCATTAATTAAATCAATAGATTTATAATGTCTTCTATAAAATTACAGTTTGAAGTTCCTTCCAAGTTAAAAACATGGTCTTTTGCGTTAATAGGAATTGGTTTAATTGCTTTAATTGCAGGTTTTTTTACTAAAGGGTTAAGTAAAAATGAATCTGACCAAGCAGTTTTCATTGGTACTTTAATGTACAATACTATTTTTTGGACGTTGGTTTGTAATGCAAGTATGTTTTTTATTTGTGTTACTACTCTAGCAATGGGAGGTTGGCAACAATCCTTTAGGAGAATTCCAGAAGCGATATCTACACTAGTACCAATTTTTGGAACAATCACTTTTGTTATTCTAATGTATGTAGCTTTTAGTGGTAGACATGATATCTATCATTGGTTAGACACAAAAGCAGTTGAAGAAGATCCCTTATTAAGAGGTAAAGCTGGTTTCTTAAATATTAAGTTTTTTGTTATTTGGACAACTCTGGCTATAACACTTTGGAGTTTTCTTGGTTATAGAATGAGATTATTAAGTAGTGAGGCAGATAAATCTCCTTTTGATAATATTTCTGGTTCTAAGTTTATATTTCAAAATACTGTTAGGGCTTCAATGTTCTTAGCTTGGTTTGGTTTAACTGTTGGTTCTACTATACCTTGGTTATGGATGATGAGTATAAATGCACATTGGTATAGCACAATGTATAGCTGGTATACATTTGCAAGTTCTTTTGTAAGTGGTGTAAGTTTAATAGCTCTTTGGTTAATTTATTTAAAGAATAAAGGTTATTTGGAATATACAAATCAAGAACATTTACATGATGTTGGTAAGTTTATGTTTGCGTTTTCTATTTTTTGGACTTATTTATGGTTTTCTCAATACATGTTGATTTGGTATGCAAATATCCCTGAAGAAACCATTTATTTTAAGTCTAGAGTACAAGGTGCTTACAGAGGTGTTTTCTTCTTTAACTTAATTATTAATTTTTTATGTCCCTTGCTTATATTAATGAAACGAGCTGCAAAAAGAAATTATACGCTTATTACTTTTATGGCTGTATTGATAATATTTGGTCATTGGATTGATTTTTATCAAATGATAATGGGAAGCATCAGTCAAGATGTAGTTACTTTAAGTTGGTTTGATTTTGGAATTCTTTTTTTATTTGTTGGGTTACTTATATTTTTTGTTTCTAAAGCTTTATCGAGCAAACCATTAATTCCTTTGTATCATCCTTTTATAAAAGAAAGTATTTTACATCATACTTAATCATTTATTTGAAAATCATTTTTAATATTATATATGAATCTATATTATACAGTTGCAGTAATTACACTATTTTTTGTTGTAGTTTTTCAAATTGCAAAGGCTAGTGAATATGTTTCCATTTTAAAAGGGGAGGAAAAATCTAGAAAACAGAATAATAAGATTAATGGTTTTCTAATGATTGTTTTTTTAGTCTTGGGATTGTTTGGTGTATGGTATTGTAATGAATTATACTATACTAAAACTTTGATGTTTCAAGGCGCAGCTAGTATTCAAGGAGAAAAAGTAGATTCAATGTTAATGATTACATTGGCTGTTACTGGTGTAGTGTTCATAGCTACTCAAATATTACTTTTTTGGTTTGCTTTTAAATATCAAGAGAAAGAAAATACTAAAGTTTTTTATTTTCCACATAATACTAATTTAGAATTGCTTTGGACTGTGGTTCCTGCTATTGTATTAACTGTTTTAGTTGTTATTGGTCTTAGAAATTGGTTTTCATTTACTGGGGAAGCTCCACAAGATGCTCAAGTTGTTGAAGTAACAGGTAAGCAATTTGGTTGGATATTCAGATATCCTGGAAATGATAAAGAGTTAGGTAAAAAATATTATAAAAATATTGATAATGCGTCCAATAGTTTAGGACTTGTTTGGCAAGATAAAATGTCTCACGATGATATTGTTACTGAACAGACAATGTATGTTGTAAAAGGTAAGCCAGTAAAATTAATTATTGGTAGTAGAGATGTAATTCATGATGTTGGTTTAGTACACTTTAGAATGAAAATGGATGCAGTTCCTGGTATTCCAACAACAATGTGGTTTACTCCAAAATATACTACTAAAGAAATGCAAGAAAAAACGGGGAATCCAAATTTTCAATTCGAAATTAGTTGTGATCAAATTTGTGGTAATGGACATTATTCTATGAAAGGTATAATACAGGTTGTTTCCCAAACAGAAATGAATGCTTGGATATCCAAGCAAAAGCCATATTACTATACCGCTTTTCCTGATAAAGATCCTTCCATTCTAATAAAACCTGTTTTAGATACTACAAAGCAAATTGCTTTAAATTTAAACAATTCAAAAAAAAGTCAAATAAAAATATAATTCTCTCAACAACGTTCCATTTTTCTTGTAGTTAAATCAAATAATTTAATATGAGTAACAATACCATTATACAACATCACGAAACTAGAAATTTGATTATTGATACACACAATAATCAAACACATGAACATCATAATGAATCATTTTTGTCTAAGTACGTTTTCAGTATGGACCATAAAATGATTGCAAAGCAATTTCTTATTACTGGCATGTTTTGGGCAGTTCTAGGTGGATTAATGAGTGTTTTATTTCGTTTACAACTTGGTTATCCAGATACTTCATTTCCTTGGTTAGAAAGTATTTTGGGTAAATGGGCAAAAGGTGGTCACATTTCAGCAGAGGCTTATTATGCGCTTGTTACCACTCATGGTACAGTATTGGTATTTTTTGTATTAACTGCTGGTTTAAGTGGAACATTTGCTAATTTTTTAATCCCTTTGCAGATAGGGGCTAGAGATATGGCATCTCCATTTATGAATATGTTGAGTTTCTGGTTCTTTTTTATCGCTGGTGTTGTAATGTTATCTTCAATTTTCGTAGAAACTGGTCCTTTTAGTGGTGGGTGGACTGCTTACCCTCCATTAAGTGCGTTAGGTGATGCATCTCCAGGTTCCAAAACAGGAATGGATCTATGGTTAATCAGTATGGCTCTATTCGTAGTTTCATCTCTTCTCGGTGGCTTAAATTACATTGCAACTGTTCTGAATATGCGCACTAAGGGTATGAGTATGACTAGAATTCCCCTAACAATATGGGCATTATTCTTCACAGCAGTATTAGGTGTTCTTTCTTTCCCTGTTTTATTTTCAGGTTTTATATTATTAATTTTTGATAGAAATTTTGGAACAAGTTTTTATCTCTCAGATATATTTGTAAACGGTGTAGGTGCTTTGCCTAATGAAGGTGGTAGTGCAATTTTATACCAGCATCTTTTTTGGTTCCTCGGTCATCCAGAGGTTTACATCATATTACTTCCTGCTATGGGCATGGTATCTGAAATACTAAGTACAAATGCTAGGAAACCAATATTTGGTTATATGGCTATGGTTGGATCTTTATTCTCAATAGCTATATTAGCTTTCTTAGTTTGGGCTCACCATATGTTTGTTACTGGTTTAAATCCTTTCCTTGGTTCCATATTTGTTTTGCTAACTTTATTAATTGCAGTTCCATCTGCTATCAAGGTTTTCAATTGGTTAACAACATTATGGCGTGGTAATATTCGGTTTACACCTGCTATGATGTTTGCCATTGGTTTTGTTAGTCTTTTCATCTCGGGGGGATTAACTGGAATATGGTTGGGTAACTCAGCTCTTGATATCCATTTACATGATACATATTTCGTGATTGCTCACTTTCACATTGTTATGGGGGTCGCAAGTATGTTTGGTATGTTTGCAGGTATTTATCATTGGTTTCCAAAAATGTATGGTAAACACTTAAATAATACACTTGGTTACATACATTTTTGGTCAACAATTGCTGGTGCATATTTGATTTTTTGGCCTATGCATTATGAAGGATTAGCTGGTATGCCTCGTAGATATTATGATTTTAGTATTTGGGAAAGTTTTAAACAGTTTTCCGATTTAAACAGATTTATTAGCACAGTAGCTATGATTGTTTTTGCTGCTCAGCTTTTGTTTCTAACTAATTTCTTTTATTCTATTTTCAAAGGTAGAAAGTTAACTAGTCTTAATCCTTGGGGTTCAAACACTCTAGAATGGACTACTCCTATAAATCCTGGTCATGGTAATTGGGTTGGTGAGATTCCTGAGGTTTATCGTTGGGCTTATGATTATGGTAAGGATGGTAAGGATTTTATATCACAAATTACTCCCGTGGGTGAAGATGAATCTCAACACTAATTTGTAAATTGTTAATGCCCTGTTTTTCAGGGCATTATTTTTATATGCAAATTTCAACTTAGATTTTGTAAATTAATATGACTAAATTACTTGACAAGCATAATTCATTTTCCTATAAACTTTCTTCGAGAGTTAGAGATTATTTCCAATTAATAAAATTTACTTTAAGTTTTACTGTTGTATTCTCTTGTGTTGTGTGTTATTTATTAGCACCAAGAGTTGTGGTTTACAGTCCTTTGATGATATTGATTTTGTTTTTAGCTGGTATGTTTGTTACTGGTAGTGCTAATGCTATAAACCAAGCAGTTGAGAAAAATACGGATGCTTTAATGAAAAGAACTTCTACTAGACCCGTAGCTAGTGGTAGAATGTCGCAACTTGAAGCTTATATGTTTTCCGCAATTTGTGGTTTGTCTGGTGTATTATTGATGTGGTATTTTTTTAACGCTTTATCAGCATTTTTATCTATTATTTCATTGATACTTTATGCTTTTATCTACACTCCACTAAAAAAAATCAATTCAATATCTGTTTTAGTAGGAGCATTCCCTGGTGCTTTACCTTGTTTAATAGGTTGGGTTGCAGGTAATGATGACTTGGCAATTGGTGGTTGGATATTATTTGGAATTCAATTTTTATGGCAATTTCCACATTTCTGGGCTATTGCTTGGGTTTCACATAAAGACTATAATTTAGCTGGATTTAAATTACTTCCTAGTGTGGAAGGGCCCACTCGTTTTACAGCTGTACAATCAATCATGTACAGTGTATTAATGATTCCTATGGGCATTCTACCTAATATTTTTTTATTATCTGGTAGCATAAGTTTATGGATTGTATTATTTCTTAATTTAGGAATGGTTTTACTAAGCATCAGATTGTATAATGAAATGAATGTAAAAGCAGCAAGAAGTATTATGTTTTATAGTTATATCTATTTACCTATTGTTTTATTAAGCCTTTTAGCTGATAAAGTACATTAGATTTTTTATTTTTCTTTATTATTAATATTTGAATTATGGCAGAAGATAGTAGAATTCATCCACATAAATTTACTTTGTGGGTTGCAATGGGGAGTATAATTATGATGTTTGCTGGACTTACTAGTGCTTATATTGTAAAAAAAAGTCAAAGTAATTGGTTAGAATTTTCATTGCCAATTTATTTTATATATAGTACAGTTGTAATATTGATAAGTAGTATTACAATACAGTTGAGTCTTAAAGCTTTTAAGGCTAAAGAAATGCAACAATATCGTAAATTAATTACTGTAACAGCTTTTCTTGGTTTATTATTTATTACACTTCAGATTTGTGGTTTTGTTAATTTGGAATCAAGAGGAATTCCCTTGTTTGGTCATAAAAGTAATTCTGCAACTTCCTTTTTAGGAATAATTACTGGATTACATATTTTACATGTGGTTGGAGGGGTTATTGCAATTCTAGTAATTTTTATAAGAGCATATATAAGTAAAATTAAAAATTATAGTTCAGTGCCAATTGAAATTGTAAGTACATATTGGCATTTTGTAGATTTTTTGTGGTTATATCTATTTATCTTCTTTAATTGGATGAGATAATTAGTATTTTTTTTTGGTATTTATACTTTTATATAGTCGTACCCGATATTTTTGCAACAATAATTTAGAATTAAGCGAATGAGTACAGTTACAGCTACTGCAACCCCTGGTAAATTGTGGGGTGGAGGGAAAAGTCCATTTAATGTTGAGTATGGAAAATTAATGATGTGGTATTTTTTAATGAGTGATGCATTTACTTTTGGTGCATTCCTTATTTCTTATGGCACTATTCGTTTTTCTTCTAATGGTTGGCCTGATCCTAATGAAGTATTTAGAAGTTTCCCTTTTGCCCCTGAAGGAGTTCATGCACCATTGGTTTTTGTGAGTGTAATGACGTTTATTCTAATTATTAGTTCTGTTACCATGGTTTTAGCAGTTCATGCGGGACAAAAGATGGATAAAAACGCTGTTGTTAAAAATCTAATTCTTACTATAATCGGTGGCATAGCTTTTCTAAGTTGTCAAGCTTGGGAATGGAACCATCTACATTCTGAAGGAGCATGGTGGGGAGCTAATCCATTTTTAAATGCTGATGGAACACAATCTTCGACAAACTTCACAAATTATTTTTTCACCATTACTGGTTTTCATGGGTTTCATGTATTGAGCGGTATTGTAATAAATTGTGTAATGCTTATTATGACACTTACTGATAAATTTGAAAAAAGAGGTCACTACTTGATGATTGAAAAAGCTGGATTATATTGGCACTTTGTTGATTTAGTATGGGTGTTTGTATTTACTTGTTTCTATCTAATTTAAATTCATTTTAATATATAATTTATATGTCACATACGGGAGAAGCTTTACATCATGATGATGCAGCAGCAGTTAAGGAAATTTGGAAAATAACTGGTTATTTAAGTGTTCTTACAATTATTGAATTATTGTTAGGATTTTGGATGATGAAATTTGATATTATTACTGGTCATTCAATGAGGCTTGCTATCAAAGGAACAATTGTTATTTTAATGATGGTTAAAGCATTTTATATAGTTGCATATTTCATGCACTTAAAACATGAATTGAAGAACTTAATCATGACAATTGTAGTCCCGCTTTTGTTATTTGTTTGGTTTATTACTGCTTTTTTATATGAAGGTAATTCTTATAAAAACTTACGCAATTCTTACGATCCTTACAAAAAATCTCAAACAGAGGTTAAAATAAAAAAAGAATCTGATATTCATGGTGAAAAGAAAATTTCTGAATAACATATTTACAATTTTATTTGTTACATATTTTAAACCATCGCTTGTATGAGCGATGGTTTTTTGTTAAATTATCATTCTTCTAATAGCAATAAATAATGAATAAAAACGCTTTCATTTCCCTTTGTGTTGCATTATTGATACCTATATTTTGTTATCTGTTTTTAAGATCTGCTAGTGATTCTGCTGTTTCTATTCCAAGAAAATTTTTATTGGATACTGTTGTAGAATCAATAAAAGATGGTAAAAGACACAGTGATACTTTTTGGCATAAAACTGCAAATATTACTTTAGTTAACCAACTGGGTGATACAGTAAGTTTGTATGATAAACCTGGGAAAATTATAGTACTTGATTTCTTTTTTACCCATTGCGGTAGTATTTGCCCAAGGCTAACAAGAAATATGGCCAAGCTTCAAAGGTCTTTTATTACTGGTGGAGATACTCGTAAAAAAATTGATACATCTATTGTTCAATTTCTTTCATTTTCAATTGATTCAGAACGAGATTCTGTAAAAGTTATAAAAGACTATGCTGATAGGTTTGGCGTAAGCCATGATAATTGGTGGTTGCTTACTGGTGATAATAAAAAAATTGTAAATTTTGCATTTGATGAATTAAAAGTAGATCAATACAGTGGTGCGCCAGTTGATTCTGATTTTGTACATACTAATAGATTTGTTTTACTTGATAGGGACTACATTGTAAGAGGTTATTACAACGGGTTAGATAGTAGCAAAGTTTCGAAACTTGCGCGAGATATTGGCGTTTTAATGTTGGAAAAAGATAGAACTAAGAAAAGTGTGCTTTTTACAGAGATAATTGGTTTGAAATGGTTGTGGCTAATCATAGTAATAGTAGTAGCTGCTTTTATATGGTATATGACTAAGCGCAGAAGATTGAATGGATAATAGTAATAAAGCTTAACTAAAATAATCATCGTTTATATGTTGGAACCTATAGTAAAAAAAAATGACAACCTTGCAAAATGGTTAATTGGTGTTTTTTCGGTTGTTGTATTCATTGTTGTTACCCTACTTAGTAAATTTAAAATCAATGCAGATGTAGGATTTGATGTACACATCTTCGCTGCATTTAATGCTGCAGTAAATAGTATAACAGCGTTATTATTAGTTTTGGCATTGTTAGCAGTAAAAAGTGGAAAGTATATTCTACATAAGCGATTAATGTTTACTTGTTTGGTGTTGTCATTGCTATTTTTAGTTTCCTATATAGCGCATCATCTCCTTTCAGGTGAAGCTAAGTTTGGTGATGCCAATCATGATGGAATATTAAGTGCAGATGAAATGGCTACAGTAGGTGGATTGCGTTTATTCTACATTATTCTATTGGTTACGCATATTTTTTTAGCAAGTATTATTTTGCCTTTTATTTTATTTACAACATATAGAGCTTTAGTTGCTGAATTTCCTGCTCATAAAAAGATTGCGAAGATTACTTGGCCTTTGTGGTTTTATGTAGCCATTACAGGGCCATTGGTTTACTTCTTAATTCATGGTTATTACCGTTAGGAAGTTGTAAGTAATAAGTTTTACTTAGTAGGTTCTTGATGAACAATCTATTTTAAAGGACGGTGAATATGTTTCTTAACTACAACTCAGATTATGTAATAGAAATTTTATTACAAACTTAAAACCCTGTATTGTTAAGCATTTGAGAAGCCCCCAACCCCTGAAGGGGAGCATATAATATTTCAATATTATCACACCCAAAAATTAACCCCAAAAACTTATCTATTTTCCCTTTTTAGCTCTTTACAAATCCTATTGTATAATCTAGCTTTAACCATTAACTAATTTATTCTTGATTATAAATAAAGAACAGCTGTAATCTTAAAACAGTTGTTACTGAAAATTTGACCAAGTATCAATCATTACTACAACCATGGTCGGACTTTCAGTTTTATTTAGTGCTTGTTCATACTTTTTGTATTGCAATTCAGGTTTGATGGATAACAGTTTAGACTTTCTGAATAGCAGTTCAGGTTTTTCGCATGACAGTTCAGGTTTTCCGAGTGACAGTTCGGCATTTTGTACTGACAGTTCAGGTTTTGTGAATAGCAGTTCAGGTTTTCCGAGTGACAGTTCGACATTTTGTACTGACAGTTCAGGTTTTGTGAATAGCATTTCAGGTTTTTCGCATGACATTTCAGGTTTTCCGAGTGACAGTTCGACATTTTGTACTGACAGTTCAGGTTTTGTGAATAGCAGTTCAGGTTTTCCGCATGACAGTTCGATAGTCTGTAGTGTCAGTTCGGCATTTTATAATAGTAGTTCTCGTTTTCCGAATGAAATATTTCTATTTATTTTAAAAGATATGTTGTTGGAATATGTATCAATGTGCAATATCTAAGGATTATTAAGCTTTCCTTTAGATATTGGTTTCGAACATAAGTGGCTAAAGCCTATGGATGTGGCTATGATAACCCCATGCTAAAGCAAGGGGCTATTCATTTATTTGAATGATTATAGTTGCTTAAATTAATGACATTGTCCTAAAGAGGAGTAACGAAGAAGATTTTTAGAGCGAATGCCAGTTTGAAACTGGACTTTTTGTTTGGCACTATTTACCAGCTTATGCCGAACACAAGCCACTGAGAAAAATCACGAACAGCAAGTGATTATAAATAATAAACAGCAGGGTGGGGTGAGTTTGTATTTTAATTAGCGTTTATCTACAAATTTTAGTTTGGTTAATAATTTTAGTTCAGGACTATTGTAACCAAAGACTGAACCTACGTAATCTTTTACTTTTTTAACGGTTTCTAAAAGCCCGGTTTCAATATCATACAGCATTTTATCTCTTGAAATTTTAGCTGTACTCAAAGCAATAAAAGTAGTACTTTCTGTTTTGTTGAGACCTTCTAAAGTACTAATTAGTGTGGTGATAGATGCAACTTTTAAATCGTTTTCATTAGGAGCATAAGTGGTTTCTCCTATTAGAATTAACAACAAACCTTTAAGATGTGCAATGATGTTTGAATAAGATTGCTGAGAAACTGAATGAGAATTGTCTGGATCATTTGGATTTGCTGGCTTGGATTTGCTTTCTGCCCTTTCTCCGTGGATTTTGCGTTTGAAAGCAATTGCATCATCGATTGTTTCTTTTGATGCCTTTGTAGATGATAGGGCTTTTACGATACGAGTGGATAGCTTTTTTACGGGTGCAAAACCTGTTTTACGTTCGTTTTTGGCTTTGCTATTGTCTCTTTTTTTCTCTAAAAATGTTTTTTGCTCTGCTTTTGCTTCATTGGACTGGGCGGTAATGGTGGGGAGCTCAATTTCTTTATTGGATGGTTTGTAATCGGTGCCGAAGCCTTGACAAGTAAGTACAAGGGTTTCGAAGTTTGTAATGTTTTTTTCGATTCCTGTTTCTGAATTTGATGCCATGATTAGTTGATTTAATTTGAATTAATATTGTTTTTTATGCAGTACCTAATTGTTACCGCTTGATAAAAGTAGGGGGATTTTGTTTTATGTTATTATTTTTTTGAAAATATTTTTTTGGAGGGCAAGGAGGGGGGTATGTCTGAATCAGGATTTACAGGATTAGAGGATTTACAGGATTGTTTAATAATGTAAGCGAAGCATGATATAATGGGTGTTGTAGCTTTTGATGATTTTAGCGAATGAGGAGAAGGACCTGAGGGGACAATAGGGACTTTAGGGACATTTGTGACTGAGATAAGTGGTTTTGTGAGGTGAAATGGGATTGGGAAGATTTAGACTTGAAACTATGATTGATGCGAATGCTGGTTACAAACTAGCTTATTTAGTTGGCAGTAGTGCAAGCGAAGATTGTCTGAATCAGGATTTACGGGATTAGAGGATTTACAAGATTGTTTTAATAATGTTAGCGAAGCAAGACTAAATTAGTGGGGTAGGCTTTGAAGATTCTAGCGAATGAGTAGGAGTAACTGGAGGGGACACTATGGACTTTAGGGACATTTGTGACTGAAATAAATGGTTTTGTGAGGTAAATGGGATTGGGAAGATTTAGACTTGAAAATATGATTGATGCGAATGCCAGTTACAAACTGGCTTGTTTAGTTGGCACTAGTGACCAGCTAACGCTGAACACTAGCGCCAGAAGGAGCATTCCTTTATTTTGGCTTTCTTTTAAAAACTTTCCTTATTTATATTTCAGAAAACTCGTATTAAACACCCTTAAAAAAGATGGATATGTGTGCCTCTATTTTCATCCATGGG
>Ga0209188_1000730_pt1 | contig 30014 bp, 38 predicted proteins | sample C_130625_EF_Meta_FD_187307 | JGI IMG/M metagenome (GOLD analysis project Ga0209188, IMG submission 187307) | Freshwater microbial communities from Lake Croche, Canada to study carbon cycling - C_130625_EF_MetaG (SPAdes) (version 2) | ecosystem: Environmental > Aquatic > Freshwater > Lake... | reverse complement strand
GGAAATAAAGTGTTCAAACTCCAAATACCAGCCAGTGGACCCAGTGTAACTGCAATCACAATTAGTGCGATACCTAACGCAAGTTTAAGTACTGATGTTGTCAATGTTGTCATAACCAAAAATCCTCCCAAGGATAAACTAACCAACAATCGTTTGTTGCCTTGTCCACTTCGTAAACAAAGTAATCAACGGTTTCATTACTAGACATGTTGTCTGTAATTACTGCAAATTTAACATTACCACCCCAAATAGTTTTCCAACTAGGATGGTCAGGCAATGCGTTTGACTGCCAATCTTTCTTGATCCATGCAATGGTAGATCCTTGATCATTGATATCGTCAACGATGAGAATCTTCTTACCTTCAAATGCATCCTCGGCCATGCCGCAATCACTAACTGTGTCGATGTTATCTCTTAGACTAACCTGTAATGGCTTCATGGGAATATTCATGTACTGACTTAGCAACACGGCCGGAACTGCGCCGCCTCTAGTTATACCCACAATATAGTCAGGCTTCCAATTATCCAAAGACATCTGTCTAGCTAGATGTAAGCAGGCACCTTGTATTTGTTCCCAGCTATAGTGTATTTTATTAATCATTGCAGTATCGAAGGAGTGAATTTTTTAACTTGCGATCTACTAGATGAGATGTTATCGACCATTGCATTATAGTCAATTTCGTCTAGTCCTGATTTGTATATACTCAGAGAGATAGCCATCATAATGGCAGCCACTTCCATAGCACCATATTGCTCGACCATGCCATCTGTAATACCTAAATACAAATCGTACAACTCCTGCAAATTAGTGTCGCTCATGCTGTCAACGCCTGCGCCAATGTTGCTAATTCGTCTTTGGTCATGAAATAATTGTATGTGGCAACGTCTACTACTTCACCGTCTTTCAGACTTTGTTGTTCAAAATCGATACTAAACAACCCTTTAGGCATTAGTACTTCGTGTTTTTTCAACACAAGACGAAACCCTTCGTGTTCCTTAACTACCAGTTCTTTATAAGTATCTCTAACTGATTCATGCAACATCATCATCTCCTTTAATTGCTTCAAATGTTCTGTATTTGCCCAATGCATTGATATAGTCGTTGTACAACTTCTTTAGCTTTGGATGCTTCTTTTCAAGTTTAACATCTCTTTCTGGAATTTGCAAGACTTTTTCGATTGTGTTTAACCGTTCTTCTAAGTCAACACCGTTGATAACCATATTGCCCTTAACTTCTATGGTAGGCGGATTGGTTTGATTGATTTTCATTACAGCATCATACGGATTAGAAGGAGTGACCCAATTGGCTGTACCAGTTCCTGTAGTGGTATAAATTTGTCCTGCGGGAAAACCGGTGGCAGACGTGCTACTCAAAGTAATTGTACTGGCACCGGTACCACCGATAGTATAACTACCAGAGCCGCTTACCGCTCCAGTATTTGCTATGTTAACAGTGGCTCCGCTAGTTACGGTATTGCTTGCGCTCTTGTAAGTATAAGTCATTATGTACCCATTTGTTTTTTACGAGAAACCCCCACTCTCGTTTGTGCGGGCCCGGCATAAACAACGTCCAAGCAGTCACACCCTCTTTAAGTTCTACTCTATGATAGCTTTCTGGTTTGCAAATACGAAAATGTCCAGGACCTCTCCAAACACGATATTCATTGATCTGCTCACCGATTGTGTTAATTACTGGAATCCATTCATAATATCCGCCTGCCAGTATCAGGGTAAAGTATGGCCAAGGATGATCATGTACGTCATCCGGATCACCTTTTAGGAATTTGTGAATATACACATTAAATACTGTGTGTTGTCTGGTATTGAATAGAGGATAGTAACGTTCAAGGTATGGCTCGTTGTCGATACGATCCATAATGATACGTTTACGACCACGACGGTCTAGCCAATTAAGATATGTGTCCCTAATTTTCAGAAATATCATACATTGTCTTTCATTTAATATTTTTAATTAGATTAGTGGCACTAAAAAAATTATCGTGTAAATCTTTTGTTTGTTTACGAATTTGTGGAATACGTGAAGTATAATTATCCATGTGTTGTATAATAGTACGACATAGATCTGGACGATATACAGTATAAGTATTGTAATCCTCAGTCCATTTGCTTGGATACTTGAATGTATCGTAATACATCTCTGTGTAACTGAGTCTATCTGGTACTAATGGAACAGCATCAACTACCGCACCTTCATAACAACTGATACCAAGTGTTTCTTGTAGATTAGCACTGAATACCATTTTGGCTTCGCCCAGCAAGTTATGATACTCGTTTTTTGTTAGTTGTTTATCTTGACATACTACAAATTCATACTGAGGTAAATGTTCTGCCAAATCTCTAAAAATATCAACTTGCTTTTCTGGAGCGATGCGATGAGGAAACAATATGAGATCGCGTTTAGGCATATTTTTATATGGCAACAACAAATCACCAAAATATTCCATAGGCCACCCAGTGCGTACAAACTTAGGATACTCGCCGCTTAGTATCTCTTCAAGCTCTTCTTCATACCATGGGTTTTCCACAGTATGTCCGTTGTTTAGTAATTCTCTATTAAACAATTCTATGTGGAATTTTGTAGCAAAGTAGTTGTGGTCAAATGCTGAAAAGAAACTTTTCTCTGCATTACGAACCCATGGTTTGTTGCCAATAAGACGACCCAAAAAGTCTTGAGGATCATACGATCCAGCATGCCACAGGCCGTGTGTTGTCACAGGAATCTGCAACAACTCACTCATGTATTTTAAATTTATAATGCCTGGATGCCAAGCATCAGTAAAAACAAAGTGGTCGCCGGGATGAACGGATCCGCTACAAAATAAACGGCCCATTTGTTCAACTTGACTAGACTTGTATATATTGGTGCCACCAAAATTAAGAAAAGCACCAGGAGTAGTGGCTGTAGGAATATCCTCAGGGCCAGCGATAATTTGAACATTATGTCCTGCCTTTTTAAGTAAAGCAGGCACATGGGTCTTCCACTGACCCGTGTACCTGGTTTCAACTGCTTCTAAATCGACAACAAAGACTGTCATCTTGCCTCTTTAACATATCGAGGATTTTTACCCAGATATGGCTTGCGTTCACCTGTGCCGTTTTTAGCACGGCGGCTCTTATCGAAATTACGCCAAACCCAACTTTCTCTGTTGTAGAGATGACTTTCGTCAAATGGTGCCATTTCAAAACGACACCATTCATGGAATGCCTCGAGATCATCAAAGATCTTAACTACATCCGGGCGGTTTTCAAAATACGCATACTCTTTATAATTCTTAGCCATTCTAGCTTTCCTTGTTAATACTTAATAAAACTACCATTTTCTCCATCCTCGGAGACTTCAATCCATACCTCACGGCTTGGATACTTTAGTGAGATGATGCCATGTAAATCATCTGACATCATCTCACAACTCTTGTAGTCAAGGCTTAAAGTGGAACCTTGACCATTATACAGCGACTCGAGCCATCGTTTGAACTGGATGAACTCAATGTCCCTGTCATTGTGTTGCACACTGATCCACACCCTGAAATGAAAGATATGGCGGTGAGGATTAGCAAGGAACGATACATCATATTCATCTCCTGTTGCCAAGTTTGGATCTGTGGCTGCCGCCGGATAGCAATGGATACCTTCTTTACGAAAAGTAACCCAAATCATTTTAAGTGGCCTTATGTCTTGTTTAATAATCATAGTGTTGCATCTTGTGTGTACTGATCCCAATGAGTATACTTGTCTTTACTCATCAAGCTCTGCAAGTGATGTGTCCACACGCCTGGATTGGTAGCACCCCAAGTTCGGTCGTCCAGTTTAAGTGTGGCATTGTAGTTGAGTTGATTAATGTAAGGTAACTTGACACTGATCATAGGAACAAAGCGAGGGTATTCGTTGTAGGCAGACTCCAGTATGCCTTCGATATGTTCAACACCAAAGTCTAAAGTAACCCAATAGTCTTTTTTCAAGCATCCTATAATAACTTCGTCCCACGCTCGATATTCTTCGTGGCTGATTGATTTAGGATTAAAACTCTGACTAGTGCCAAAGTAAATGTGTCGAATACGTTTAGACTCATCTAAGTATGCTTGAGTATCATCTGCCTTACGCAAGATTTCTTCAAGAGTGGGAGTACCAACCACAAACAATGTGTACATGCCATAACACACTGTATGTTCGACTTCATAACCTGTAAAGTAAACGACGTCTTGTCGTTGTTCAGTGTTTAGTCCCATTTGATATAACCTCTACTGTAACCGTTCGGACGATCCACACCATCCGCAAACGCTTGTTGCCATTCAGTAGTACGATTGTAACACTGTGTCCAGAATGAATCAACCTCAAGATAACCGTTTTCAATCCAATGACGTGCAAAGTGCATACAGTCGATAAAGTGTTTGTTTCTCGGACTGGGTCTTACAGTAGTGACAGCTTTCCAAAGCAAATATTCTGCTTCTGCTTTATTAATAGTCTTACCAACAGCATCTATAACAAGGGCATCATTATTTAGGTTAATATCTGTACCTAGCTCATATTTTCCACTAACATCTACAACTACATCATAGCTTAAACTAGTACCAAGTAGTAACCGATCACCCCAAAGTTCTAAATTATTAGACCCTAATACATCCACTTGATAGATATAACCATTCAAACGCATAGTGTGGTAAGCGACCCATGCAAGAAAACCACTGCCTAAAATAAGCATTTTGCTTTCCACACCTTGTTTTGATTCAATTAAATCTTTGGCTTGATTAATAAGATTAATACCACAAGCCACAGGCTCTAAAATATAGCGAGGATGTGCTTCTGGAATCTCCACATACTCATCCATGCGTACATTATAATAGTCTGCATAAGCAGGTTCGCCACGAGTAGCAACATACGCACCAATCTGGGTGGTCACTACACTAGAACCGATACGTGTTACTTGTCCAATACCTTCATGACCTTGCATACCCAACGGTAATGGACCAAAATTACCTTGCATCATGTCGATGTCACTACGACACACACCGGTCATAACAGCACGGACTTCAATCTCATAAGGTTCGGGATCGGGTTTGCTGTACTCAACCTCTTCGAACTGCCCTTGTCCAGTTGTTTGCAAACAGTTAACTATCATATATTTTCTATTTGTTCGTGTATCCATAGGTCCTGAGTCAGTTGCTTGTTCCAAAACGTTGATTCGTAGTAGCTTAGTAATGCATCTTGTATCATGGTTTGATATGCTTGTTCTGGACAAAGTCCTAATTCTACCCGAACTTGACTATCATCCTGCATGGTAAAGACAATGGCACGGTCGTCTTCTTGTAATGTGCGCCAATTTGCACTCAACATCCATACTCGATTGTTACACACAAATCCCAAACAGCAATTGTCGTCTACATCATATGTGCCATCTGCGTTAACTGTGCCATAATCTGTATCGGCAACATCTTTCAATGTCCAATCCTGTGTGGCCACCCGCAATGTGGGCGTGGCTGTTTTATAGTAGGGCTCCAACACCATGAACACGCTGAGCAAGTGAGGCATCAAATCTCGACTGACACCACCAAATGACAATTTTTTGGTAGTGAACCATGTGCCAGGATTGGGTACACGATCCTTGTTGTGCCAACGTATTTCTATACTCTTGGATTTCTCTGTAAGTTTGATTAGGTCTACAATGTTATCACGCCACTGATTGTTTTTAACCATCATGAACTGTGTGTTGGGAAATGTCTTAACCAACGTTTCCCATATTCTACTTGTACTTACACCTGGCTTTTCAATGAATACTATCTTGGCATGTTTTGCCACTTTGGTAGCAATATCAAAGTGTGTGAAATTGGGTGTACAAATATGCACAGTATCAAATGCACCATGAGTTATAATGGCCACATCAACTGACTCAAAATCTGCACCTTTGCTAGGATCGCGATCCACAGTGACCACCTCATGTCCCAGATCGGTCAAAACAGTTTTGTATAACTGACCGATACCCATACCAATTACCAAACTACGCTTGTTCATTTTTCTTTTCCTCATAGGCTTTGAACATACGGGTTACATCTTCCATACGTCTTTGAAAGACGTCAGGTGAGCCCTCGGAGGCACGATCCATATCGTATTCGCTAGGATAATGTCTCAAGCACCATCTAGCTTGTTCTTTCATGTCTTTTGACAATCCGCTTCTGGTGTTTAGAATGGATAATAGAAACTTCTTAGTTTCCATTACAGCACGATATCGTTCATCAGGTAGTGTCATTTAAAACTCAAATAGTGATTCGTTAAGTACGGGTTTATGTGCTTCTTTTGCAACTGCTTTTTCGATAGTTAAATTTATGTCAATATCAAAGTGTTCTTCGGCCATGGTATTTGAATTAATAAGTCGTTTACCTGTATAACCTCTAGTACCAGGAATACTCATAAAGAACTTTTTAAATGTTTCAATAATTGCATCCGCTTCTTCTTTGGTATCTCTAGAAAATATCAGATCCGCTACATCTTTAAAATAAATCCTATCAAACTGTTCATCCACTAGCATATCAGGACACAAGCCAGCATCATATTGACGATTGGCTTCTTGTACACTATTGATATGCATCCATACATTATGGCCCATCATGATGGCATAGGTAAAGCTATCCCAACTGGTACGTCCTTCTTTACCTATCTTATTTAGGTCGCCGGGAGCATATATGCAAATATCTTTGATTGCCACTCCATCCATCAGAGGACTGGATTCAAAATTGTCAAACCATTTGTCTTGTACTACTGCGTCTTTGAACAGTCGTGTGTCGTTGGCGTATTTTTTGTCGTCAACACTTGGCAACATGCGATAGAGCCATTTTTGTCTGTCTGTAATTTCTGTTTGGACGTAGATCTGTCCATTTGCTGTTGCCAGAAAAGGCGAGGCGCAGTCAAAAGATATGGTAAAGTCTTCATTGTGATATTTCCTTATCGCACGTTGGATGTCTGTTAGCAGGAGTGCCCATTCTAATTTACTAGTGCCTAGGAAGTGCATCCAATCCTGATGACCTTTTTCAAGAAGTCCATCGAATTTCAATGCTACTAATCTTTTTAGTACGAGTTCGACATCACACATGTTTTGTCCACCCATAGCCCAACCGTTAAACGGTTTATCATACTTTGTTGGATCGCAAAATTCTTTCATTTTCTGATACCAATCTTCTGCTTGCCCGTGATTCTCACCTTGCAACACGTTCAAGAACTTGCAGGCACCTGTACGATGCTTGATAAAATAATTGTTGTTGTATTTTGTGGCCTCAACTGCTTGATCATAATCACTAATACAACTATTTTTAGCACCTACTGGGCTACGACCAACCCATGCTGGAATATCAAGTACCATGCCATAGTCCATTAATGCGTCCATCCATGCTAGTACTTGTTCGCGTTTCTTTTGTGCCGCATCTAGTTTGGCTTGATAAATTTTAACATGATCAATCTTGAGCATTTTGGTATTGCCATGTTTGTCATGTTTAGGTGTACCATCATCTTTTAGTATTGGCACGTGTTCAACGCCTTTGGCAACAGCTTCGGCCATACGTTGTGCAACTATTGGCCCTGTTGGGTCATTCCACTCGCCTTCCCATACACCTTTACCAATCTGGAATCCACCAGAATCACCCAACACCCAACTGGTTGATCGATCTCTATTACGGAACATGTCTTCACTTGGATCAGGTTTGGTCAAATCTAAGTTGGCATGTCCAGCTGAATATAAGCAATGATCAAAATAGAACGCCGCATTGGGATTCAAATAATTCATTGCTTCAATGCCCATAGGACCAAAGCTGGCAGGAATACGTGCAGGATCTACATAATTGCTATAACGCTGTTTACCTATATAGGTACTATAAAACCCAGACGTTGCCGGCAGGAAATATGCGTAATCGCTTTGATGTGCTGTTAAGTTCTTATTCAATTCGACCCCACTTTATTTTTAACCATACCCGTTCGTGTGCATAATGTATTGCAGTTAGTATCACATGAATTATTATAGCATTGCTTAATCCGGTCCATAGAGCCGTAATCAGCAATGCAATAATTCTATAAGTTACTGCTCTGACTACAGTTCTTTTATGGAGTTCAGTCATTATTTGCTTTGTGCTGGAAGTATGTAATCGTATACAGCAGTTCCACTATCCACACTGATCTGCATGGCACCAGCATCTGCAATACGCATGGTCAATTCGCCAGCGAGACTCAAAATACTTTGCACTTGTTGCACAGGCCATGACCATGTTTGTTTCAGCTTTTTGCCAACATTGGATTCAAATACAAACTCACCTGCGTGTGTGCTTGCATCACCAAAACTAAACACTAGATTGTTGTCTTCTGTTTTGACTTGGAACACGGTTTCTTCTGTATGTGCTGCCGCTTGAAAGCGCAATCTTTGAATGGCTGCCACAGTGGGCTGAAACTCAACATCCCAAGTTGTGCCTTTGAACTTAACAGTTTTCATTTTGTCGTTGATCACTTGCTGATTCATAAAACGATAGTTGTTTTCATAGTCTCCAATGGCATTTTCAAAATGCAAGCCTGTAGGAACATCTTCACCGTTAATTTGTTGTGTAACAATACTGATGCCAGCACCTTCTTTGTATTCAGGGCATTTCAAATGCAAATCTAATTTGTTGAGATTCGGCATACCAAATGTGCCTTCGAGATTGTCTACTGGCGTGTGCGTAGTTGCGTTCAAGATTACTGAACGATCTTCTGCAATCGATTCAACCTTGACGTCTTTGTTGGTTGCACTGACTTTTACCAGAGGTAAAAATCCCAAGCTGTGTGTATGTGCTACTAGGTCTTGTAAAAAGTCTTTCATATGATTCTCCATGTTGTGTTATTATATAGGTTTTTATTGACTAGGTCAATATTTTTCTTATCTTTTTGTTGTATTTTATTGCCGATTCTACCAATGTGTGTGACACAGTGGATCGATCAGCAAAATGAACAAATGCTTCTGTGTCTTTCGGAAAGCAATTTCCTCCAAATCCACGACTTCCGTCCGGGCCCGGTACTTGCATATGACTCATTCCAATTCTGTCGTCTAATTTAAGTAAACTGATTACAGTATCAAAATTAACATTATTGGCTTGGCACATGTCAAACAACTGATTAAAAAATGTTACCTTGACACTTAAGAATGTGTTGGTAGCATATTTTAACATACTGGCTTCTGCAATGGTACAATAGAATATAGTTTTGAGTTTAGGCAATGCAAGCCTAAACAAGGTACTCCATATTTCAAATGGATCGTGTCCACCTAAAATCATGTTTTCTTGATTTAAAAAATCCGTGTCAGCGGTGGCCGCACGTAGAAATTCTGGACTGTAACAAATGCTATGGTGCGGATACAGTTTTAAAATCTTTTCTAGATAGTCGGGTGGAATGGTTGATTTAATCAGCACAGGTAACTGTACAGGCACAGTATCCATTACACTTGTGACCTGCCCAATGTCACAATCGCCAAATTGATTCCTGGGAGTTCCAACGCAAATAATAACACCTTCTGCATAATTGTAATCAGAAACTACGTTATAGTTAATTTTTGGATCAACTATGTGTATGATATTTTTACCTTCTATAGCATGGCCAACAGCCTTGCCAACGAATCCATATCCTGCAATTATAATTTCCATATTAAAACTCAAATAAACTGTTGAATGTGTTCTTTTCTTCCGTGCTATTGATATCCCATTTTAGCACACCGATCAAGTTGTCTAATTTCTTATCGATAATGGTAGCTTCCATTTCAGCATGGTCAAACGGCAGGTCCTTGAACCATTGTGGCAATCGTAGTTCGTCTACCGGATATGCCACACTGGTAAAGCCTAGCGGGTTGGGTTTGAGTTTGCACACAATCACTTTAGCACCGTCAGTGATAGCCATGCTGTACTTGTCATCGTACATGCGCTTGAGCATGTTCCAGTTGATGCTGGCACGAACATGCCCCGGCATATTGGTCTTGCCCTGTTTCTTTTCTTTGGCACCGTATTCGGTAATATTGTTGGCACGTTTAGGACTGCCTTTTTCCCATCCAGGACGAGCTTTAAATTTGATACGGAACTCACTGATAGCATCTAACACTTCTTGCTCGGGTTTACCCATCAGTACCATTTCAAGTACATCACTCAAAAAGTTCTGAATAAATTCCGGAGTATCACTGCGCTTGAGATCTAGCCCCATGGCCTTGATCTTGCCAGCCTTGCCATCTATGTCTGCCCGTTTGCCTTCTTTGTCATAGTACAACACAGCATAACGCTTTTTGGTAATGAACAAACTTTTACTAGCAACAATTTCACGACCTGCTTTTATAACTTCGCCACGGGTTTTAGGCACATGAAATGCATCCAGCATGAATTGAGGAAATGTTGTGTTGACTTCTTCTCCGATTTGATCATACAGTTGTATAACAGTTTCTTTGGTCCACGGAATAAGTCCCGCATCAATATCTTTTTTCAGTGTGCTGTAAGCTGAAAAATAACAACTGTCAGTATCGCCATAGATAACTGCTTTGCCCACGTGATTGTAGTCACCTGTAATGATCTCATTCACTTTGGACGCCATATGTTTTGCGATCTGGCGACCGACCAGCGTTGTTGATTGTCCAATTCGTTTATCAAAGAATCTGCAACCGCTATTAAGAATAGCACCATACAAGCTATTAAGGTTAATTTTCTTAACAAGCTGTCGCTTATCCCAGTATTCTTCTTCGATTTTGTTTCCTGCATTGATAGACTCCTTTAGTTTGGCCTGCATCTCTTTGCGTTCTGCATACCAGCGTTTAAGTAGCCCCGGAATCACACCTTCATTTTCGTGGCTGAAGATAGTGCCATTTGCCGAAAGCATCCAGGGCTGGTTACTTTCAAAAATTAATCTATACACTTCTGCGGCACTGAGTACATCAACGTCGCCATTTTCCCAATCGATAGTGATGTCCGTACCTATCTCTTGGCTCATAACTGCTTCGTATTCATGAGTGCCAAATTTACCTTCCCAAGCGGCCGCAAACGATTTATTCTTGGCCATCTGTGTTTCAATAAATTCTTCGGTCATTGTTTGACGCAACTGCCCAACAATGGTTTCTGGACCCATGTTGAGCGCACGAATCGCACTGGGATATAGACTGTTGATATCCAAGCTACCAACCCAGTCTTGAATTCCTTCTTTGGGATGAGCAACATAGGCACCAGCCGCACCTTCGAGATCTTCACGTTCACTCATCTTGACACGATTGGGAACCTGCATGCTTCTGCGATGGCATTCGTTAATAATAGCCTGTTCAGTAACAGCCACAGCACCCATCGTGGTTTGTAACAGCACAGTATTTTCATGTGCCAGTGTGTTGGCTAGATCCATGAATTTTAATTTCTTGTCTAAGTCGTCCAACAGTTTGCAGTCATTGATGTTGTATTCAACAAATGTTCGAAAGTCATTGTTGTACAGTTGGTCCAAGGTGCCTTCGTATTGGGTTTTGCGCTGGCCCAGCTCGTATTCAGCAATGGCATCCAGCCTATACGTGTGGCGTTCTTCGTAGGTGTACTTGCGATACAGTTCAAGATAATCCAAGTGTACACGACCAATATAGTCATAGGTTACACTGTTACGGCCAAATTTTTCATATTCACGACGCTTGGGAAATTGATTAAACAGACAAAATCGTCTGGTATCTTCTTTGCTCAAGGCTTTGATCACGCGATTGGTAGTGTATGGAATATCAAACCCTTCGCTGTTCCATCCACTGATAACGTCCACATCCTTGATCAGATCTAAAAACATATCCAACAAGTCTGCTTCGTTATCAAACAAATATGTGTTGGGAAAGTCTTTGACCATTTCCTTGGCTGCATCCATTTCTAGACCTTTAGGAGGAATGGCCAAACATACCATTGTTTCCATCCACTGCAAGTACACAGCAATAGCGGTGATTGGCATGAACGCATCGTCGGGACTTGCATAACCACGTTCTGGATCGAAGTCTACCTCAATGTCGAAAAATGCCACATTCAGTTTGGGAGGATCCTGATTGAGATAGTGTTCACTCAGTGTGGAAAATATGGGATTGATATCACTCTCGTACAGTTCCTTGCCACTGTTAATGGCTTGTTCTTTACGGAGTTCTTTGGTATTCTTACAGACAATCTTGGTGAGTTGATCGCCGTAGATTGATTGATATTTGCCGCGAGGGTCTTTTACGTAAAATGTGTGTTTGACAGGTATGTCACGAAACTCACGTTCACCTTTCTTGTTGCGTTCGACAATCTTGATAACATCGTTATCACGGTCAAACCATGCATCTACATAGCTCATTAGTTCTCCATATGCAATTTACGGCTTGCAAATACCTTCATGCGGTTTATGGCCCGCCGACCTTTCTCTTTAGTATTTATTAGATACGTTTTGTGATATCTAAAATTGCTTCAATTTCAGCCCAATCTTCATTGTGACTCTGCCAATCGCCTTTGTGTGCAATCTTGATAGCTCGATTGATAACGCTGGGTTTGATCTGCAATTCTTCTGCAACTGCCTTGACTGTTTCTTTCAAGCCTTCTGAAAGGTCCTCTACTTCGCGAAGTACTGTTGAGCCTTCTGCGATGAGTCTTTCCAATTTTGCCTTTTCTTCTGCACCGTATGAACGTCCTGACATAAATTATCTCCTATATTGCCTATTATACACTACTTATCGTGCAAATGCAACAGGTAAAAAATTTTTATTATTCCAATTATTTTTTATTTGGAACGCAATTGGGAACAGTACGGCTGCCTTTCTTTTTGGTACCTACTGGCTTGTAACCAGTCCAGCAAGGATTGTTGTTCTTTAAAGTTTTCTTTGCACCCATTTTTTCACCCAGGCCAAGATGCCCACCATCCGGTGCGTTGCTTTGCATGCCAGGACTGCCGGGCCCTGGTTTGAAACCCATGCTGTGTCCCGAGATTTCATTTTCTTTTAATTGGTGAATCAACTTGGAAGCACGGTGTACCAAGCTGACAAATTCAGATTCGTCTAAAATCTTCTTGGCTTCGATCCAATTGGGGAATCCTTCTTTAGTTGCTAGATAATTTAGTACAGTTTCGTGTAATGGCAATTCTTGAGTGCCAGTTGCTTGTAATCTTGCCGTTTTGGCTCGGCGTTGTTCTTTCTTCCACCAATTGTCAAAATGTCCGATCCATTTCCTTGTAGGGGTACTTTCAACCCAGTCAAACCATTCAACCGCACTACTTAAAATTTTATCACGTCTTTCGTGTGCTGTTTTGGGATTGTTAATATGACCTAATGTTTGTATTAATGCATACATCTGTGACCTGTACACGGTAATACCTTCACCATTTATATGAATATCTACTCTAGGTAAATGATTTTTTAACCCTCTTCTAATTATAAGAAAGTTTGAGTCAATTTCGTTACGTTTTTGATTTTGAGGATCAGTATATTGTGCAGGTTGTTGTATATCTTGTGCAGGTTGCTGTGCTGGTTGGGGTTGGTCCACTGGCAACTGTTGATCATTGGCGTCTTGGTTGTAGTGATTCTCAGCTTGCATAGCGGGTTCCTCGAGAGAACCAAAGTTTTTATCAACACTAGCGAACGGGTCAATCTTCTTAGTAGCTTTAGGGATTGGTTCGCCTAGTCGTTTATATAATGCAGAAGCAATCTCTGCAGGATTAGGTTTTGGCAAATCTTTGGGAGTAGACGATGCCTTCGAATTTCTGCCAGCACTTTGTACTCCTTTTGGAGTAGATTTCCTTTTTAAATCCAAATTAAGTTGATTTGGATCTTTAACCGGCTTGTCTGGAACTAGGTTAGGATTGTCAGGTTTTGCCATGTTCCTAATAGTATTAGCTGTATGTGCAAAAGTATCAAAGGGAAAACCAGGATTGGCTGATGTATCTGCAGGTGCAGTTTGTGCAACCGGAGTTCTAACCATGTTATCAATTGCGGCACCAGCGGGTTTGGTATTGACTTTAGGCGTGGGTGTTTTAATTCTAGCCATTTTATCAATGGCGGCTCCTGCATCTTTAGTACTAGCTTTTTTAACAGTAGGGTTTTGATTAGTAGACTTTTTAATCTCGGGTTCTTTAATTTTATCTGCGGCTTTAGTTTTAGAAGTTTTTTCTTGATGCCCGCTATCTTGCCCTACTTGTGCTTTTGCATGATCTACATCTTTTTCAATTTCTTGGGCAGCCTGTGCAGTAGCCACATCCTGATCGTTGATTTCGCCTGCGGCAACTTTGGCGTTTAATTCTCTAAATCGAGTTTCGGCTGCACTCAGTATATCAGTTAGTTCATCTTCTCGCTCTTGCTGACGTGTTATTTGATCTTGGGCTTTTTCTAAATTAGTAGCAACACGATCACTGTTTATGATCAATGCTTCAAAATCATCGTCTGCACCAGCTGCCTGAGTTCTAGCTTTTGCTAATGCACCTTTGACATTGGGATTATCACCTTTGTACACAAAGTTACTTTCATCGTCCGGACGTTCTTTAAACTCTCTCATCAATACACGTTCAGCAATAGTTTGACTATATTGTCGTAATAACTGTTTCTTTTCTGCCATTTTATCTGTATGTTCAACTTCTACTTCTTTAAAGAACTTTCGAACACTGGTCTTGATAGGACTTTTAATAATTGGTTGTTGAGGTTGAGACTCTTGATAGTGTTGCATGGCCATTTGTACTGGTAATGCAACCTTGTGAGGACTTGCTCCTTCAGTTACAACTTGAAGGAATTTTTTCATGTCGTCCTGACCAACTACGGGTTTTGTTTCTGCATGGTCTAACGCTTGTAATATGCGTTTCATGTCCATGTTTAGTTTCCTGATAGTTTTGTAACCAGACTCTTGATATGATTTAATTCAGTACTTTCTTCCAATCCCATGCGTGTAGCCTGTTGGCCAAACCAACTACTATGATCCTGTTGGAATTTTGGACTTAGACCAGCACCGTTAACTCCTACAATGCGTAGTACAATTTTAGGATCGGTTTTTTGCTCCCATTCTGCCGGCGGCAACATTGGAATAGGACCACCGTTGGCTGATCGAGGACGATCGCCTTGTTTTACATTTTCTAATCTAGCCATTAGTTGTGCTTTTTCCCAAGGCTGTGTGGCAGTGGCCATCATCTTGGTCAACTGATCAGTATAGTATGCACTTAACTGTTCATCACTCATAGGAGCTTCGTCGATTATGCCTTGTTCAACAAACTCTCTTAATAGTTGTTCTGCAAATCCCATATAATTATCCATTAAGACGTTGCATTAGTGCTTTCATACGATCTAAATCTACTGATTCTTTAACAGTTTCTTTCTTGCCTGCACGTAATGCGGCAAAGTCCTTACCATCAATTTTACCTTTCGGTTCAGCGACATCGATCTTTTCTTGCTTGCCTGGAAGATTTTTTTTCTCTTCAATGTACGCAGTAGTTTCTTTGATGTTTTTCCACATAGCGGCAGCGGCAATCTTTTCACCTTTTTCACCACCACCAGCTTTCTTAGCTAGTTTAGCAAAACCTTTACCTGGCTTTCCAATATCTTTACCTGCTTTGGCAGCTTTAACAGTAGCAGACTTTTTTTCTTTGCTTAGACCTGCACTTGGTGCGGCTTCTTTAACAGACTTGCCGCCTTTTTCATCTTTTCCAAGACGTCCGGCAATAACATCACCACGTGTGATTTTGTCATAGGGTTTGGCATTGTTGGCCAAGTTGCCATCACCTTTCTTTTTGCCTTCAGCAACTGATTCATCTTTCTGCTTGTCACGGTTGTCAAACTTTTCACCGTCTTTCATTCCCCAAGTCTTAGCACTCTTAGGACTTTGCTTTTGTGCAGGAGCCTTTTCTTTCTTCTCGGCAGCCGATTGTGCTTTGGCATGACTCTTAATGCCCTTGCCTGACTTTTCTTCTGCTTCACCGTCATCTTTGTAACTGGTGTTGGTGTGCTTAACACCTTTATCGGTTTTTGTTGCTACACCTGTTTTAGTTTTAAATGTGTCGCCAACTTTGGATTTGTCATCGAACTCTTCGTCCATCTCTTCATCGTCTGGAATGCCGTTGTTGTTGGCATCCATGCGTTTGTGAGCGGCCTTGGTAGCCTTCATCATTGTGTTATATTTGGCAACTTTGCCTTTAACATGATCAGGAATTGGCTTCGGCTCTTCGTATACCATGCCAGTACCGTTACACTCTGCACAAGCACGTTCGCCACCACTCAAGATGCCTTCTTCAACTTTCTTGCCCTTCATTTTTTCAGCTTGGCTCTTTTTGAGATCTTTCATCTTGTCTTTGGCTTCTGCTAATATTTCTTGGAATTTCATTTTTTGTCCTTCACTTAGTGTGTCGCTATTGTCCAAATGATGTCCGTACTCGCTGAACTTCATTTCATATTCTAGATAGTGGTATACTGATGCAATGTAATCGGCAGCCTTGGTAATTTTAGCTTGCACCCATGCTTCCATTTGATCGTTGTCATGTAATTGCTTGAATAATTTGTGTGAATATGTAGCCAATTTGTATAAGTCAGCTTTGGCCATAGCACCTTCACGATCATGTCCGCCATCTGGCTGTGAATAATCTTGTGCGTCTTGGTCCATTTCTGGGCTGTCTATTTGATCCATTCCTGGGTTCATTTGGTCTAATTCTGCTGGCATGAGTATACTCCGTTATCTTGTTATATATTTAGCGTCTTTTGATTATAGCGGCTTTCTTACCGGACGCACTTTTTACAGTTTCCATAGGCGTACCAAACAAGCTCACTTCGTCCTGATCCAGTGCATTAACACTTTTTACAGGCTTTTTGTTAGCATTATTTGCATAATCAGGGTTGGCTACAGTAGCTATACTGGCACTACTTGTAGCGCCTGCACTTGCTGACTCAGTAATAGGTGCGCCTGTTAGATGCACAGACCACTTTTTGCCTGAGCTAGCTGATTTCTTTTCAGCCCAGTTTTTCATATGTTGCAAGTATTCGCGCTCTTCTCGGCTGTCTGCGGTGCCCTTGCATGGAACAACCTTCCAAGTTTTACCATTGATTGTTATTGCAATGTTGTTGGTTTCATGTCCAAGTTCGTGTTGTAGTTCTGCACGTTTGCGGTCACGCTTTTCATCTGATCCCAGCTGTGGAGCTCGTGGATCAGCATGGCCATGATTATAACCACTTTCCTTAAACAATTCTTTTAATTTCATTTCCTACTCCTGAATCCTGGACTATGCTGAACTACAGGATGTTCTCCGCCCATGAATTTAGGTAAACTGAACCATAGTTTAAACCATTCTTCTGTTCCGGGTTGTATGTTCTGCTCGCGTTCTATAATCTTTTTTTCTGTGCCTGTAATACTTATATTACTGCCGGCATAGGGCATCATACCTTTGTATTCTGTTATACCTGCTAATTTACGTATTCTGGCAAGTTCATCCATAGTGCTTTAGTGTGGCACGTAGTTGCCAGCAGTGTTTTTTGTGTGCATCTTGACGGTCTGCCAAGAAGTTACTGAGACCATGATCGCCAGCACCTTCGGCCATGTCAAATGTCACACGGAATATTTCCGCCATTTTTTCGCTGTCTGCTAGCAATTCTGCAACCATTTGTTCTGGAGGTAGTATATCATTTTCATCGTCTAGCTGACTTAGCATACTAAACTTTTGCAAACTTGCAGGAGTATATGCACCCATGGCACGTATCTTTTCTGCAAATGGATCTATGCTTTCAAATACTTCTTCGTAAATTGTTCCAAACAAATCGTGCAGTTCGCGGAAATGAATACCTTCTACATTCCAATGAAAGTTATGTGCTTTTAAATAAAAAGCAAATTCGCTGGCAAACGCGGATTTAATAGCAAGATGATATTTGTTGTGTTCCATTATACACCGTACCTATTTCGTTTAATTTTAGCTACAGGACTAGTTTTATTATTTTGTAAAGGTTCTTCACTACCATGTGTGCTGAGCTTTTCTGGTTTAAGACCTTGACGTCTAATATGTGCATTAATAGTTTGATGCTCTTGTTCACTGAATGGCAAAATCAATCCAGTTTGTCCTAGCGCATCTACACCTGGGATGTTGCGATCGCCACCTGCAATAGCCATGCCTAATCGGTATAAATCATAAGGGTTTTCATTAGGAACCCCAATAGCACCACGCATTACAAGTTCTGCTTCAGGATTTAATTTTTCACGGTGACTACCATATTCGTTAGCATCTTGTGAACGGCTATGAGTATTATGAGCTTCTAGAGGATCGTTAGGTATACCGAGTTTGCCGTGAGTAAATTTCTTGGCCTTGTATATAACTGCCTTGCCATTTTGTTCTGATAAGAATTCTTTAGCTCGCATATTATATTCCGTACTTGTTCTTTTTAGGCTTGGCAACTGGGCTTGCTACATTGCCGCCTTCTGCTTCTTTACTGTGAGCAAATTTACTAACATGTTTACCATCTGTTGGAACTGTTTTCATAGCACCACGAATCATATTATCTTCTTCTTGAGTCATTGGATGCATAGTATTGTATTTTTCAAACCAAGTATCTTTGGCACTGTCTACAGGATGAGGACCTTTACCGTCATGCATAGCCATGGCCATCATCAAACGGTTCATGTGATATACACGATCATACCCGCCAATGTCGCGGCTACGACTTGCACCTTTCATTACATTATCGTGATCGGTAGCTAGCTCAGTAGTATGCCCTGTACCTGCATTTGGGTGACCTTCAGCAACGAATTCTTTAGCTCGCATTTCTCTTATTACCTTATTAGCATATTTAACCAAATTCTCCTTTACAGGCTTGGCTTTCTTTGGTGCTTTTCCAAAGGTAGGGTCACTCATGCGTTGCTGTGCTTTGTGCATCAAATCTAAAACTTCTTCATCGCTGATTTGTGGATCCATGGAATCACGCCATACTGCAAACTTTTCATCTTCTGTGGCATTAGGATCTTTAAGAATATCACGCATTGGGGTAGCACGTGGCCCTTCCTCTTCGCGACTTGGATCGTTGGTTTCCTGGCGACTAATAACATTTAATGTGTTAAAGGTAAACGGAATCTCGCCTGCTTTGTTAGGTCTGCCGTTATATTGTGTAACATAACTTAAGGCATGCTTTTGATCTTCACCTACAACTACAACTACATCGGTATAGCCGTGTTTATCTAATTGTGTTAGCACACGAGTCAAATCGGGCATTTCGTCTGTTGCAGTATGGAATATATGCCCGTGTTTAGGAAATACCTTACGGTATATCTGCATTTTTTCTTCTGGAGTAATCGGATCGTCCTTGCCTACAGTACGACTTACAACAAAGTAAGGATCTGCGCCTGTCTCGGTAGCCTGTGTAATTACACTGCTAGCCAAATACATATGGCCTTTGTGTCCCATACCGCGACCCCACCCAACAACCGCGGCCTTGCCTTCACCGGTACGATTGATATTTTCTTGAATATTGTCTTTACGTGGTGCCCAGTTTGCCTGGTCAATAGTTTTAACAAACTGTCCAGGTAAATCATTCTTAAATTTACCGCCAGGGTGTGCTTGTACATAGCCTTCAGGTTTAGTTTGTCTAATGCCACCATGTGTACCACTACTTAATGCGGCAATCACTTTCATCTTTTCACTAGTCAACATTTCCACAGCAGTCAATACTGCATCCAATCCAGGGTGGCTAGTTAATTTTTGTGCTTGTCCAGCACTGAGTGTACTATTAGCCCAGTTGACAAACTTTTGTTTAACTCCTGCTACACGCAGGTTTTGATTAAAAAACGTGTATAACTTATCACCAGGATTAGTTAATCCAGGTTGACCAGCAACAAAGCTATCAATGATGGCCTTGTTCTTTTTAATATATGCTTCAGCATGATCTAACCCAGCATGATCAATCTTAGGAGCACGTTCTACATAAGTTGTACCTTGCACAATAACATCAGGACTGCTTAACTGTTCTGCATTAGCATAACGGCCTTCTTCGCTACCAATATGTGTGTAATGGCCAGTTGCCGCAACCATAACTTTGGCTTTTCCAATGCGTTTACCTAAATCACTGTTCGAAGGAATATGAAAACTGGTTATGTTGGGAGTAAAATCCCAATCACCTGTTGTGGGATTTAATACAGGAGGCTGTAGTGGACTGAATAAGATGCCGCCTTCCAAAAATCCTGACTTGGGACTAATTGATTCGAAATAAGGCCATAGGTTGGCTAGACCTTGTGCAAATGCAGAGCGTTGAGCTTCCTTGCCAGGTTCTGTTTTACCAGTGCCAAGTATAAATTGCATCACATCGTCTGGGTCGTTCATCATGGTACTTACACCGCTCTTGGTGTGGGTCGTGCCACGCTTTATATAATCCCACGCATTTTTTGGAAACATATGGAACACACCATTTTCATCACGTCCCCAATATACCACAGGACTACCATCCCATTTTAATTCTATACCTTTGCCCTTAGTGGTCATATGACGTAAGCGTTCTACAGCATGTAATCCACCAACACTACCGTTAGTGAATACCAAATCTTCAATGTGTTGGTACTTACGACCCACAGATGGCGCAGCCGCTTCATTGATTGATTGTGGACTTACCGCCTGCCAACTTGCACCACTACTAGCCTGCTGGAAAATTTGATCTCGTCTTGCTTGGTCTGGTATTGCAGCCAGTATGCTTTCTACACTTCCTAAGTCCTGTGCTTTGGCCGCGGGGCCAATAAGTCTTTTTGCAATCACATCCAAATCGTCACTAATGAATTCTGATTTCTTTCCAGCGGCATCCCTTGCATATAGACCTTCGTCTGGCGACCACAACATGTTCTGGCTCGATGCAAGGGCATTCATCATCATTTGTTTGTGTACACCTTTGTACGGACTGCCGTGTGGAATCGAATGGTGGTGAAACTTGTGAACACGGTCTGCATTAGCCACTGCTTTAATATCAACTTGATAAAACTTGTCTTTGTATGGCAACAATATGTGTACAGTTACTCCAGTTTTCTTAGTTGGTAGTCCTTGCCCTTGCAAATACTTTTCTAATTCTGCTCTGGTAGTTTTTCCATCCTTAGTGCCAAACTGTTGCATTAATAGATTTAGATCAACCATAACATCTAAGTCACCACTCATTTTTCCAGGAGTAGGAGTTGCGGCACTACCAATTAAATGTACAGTTGAATGAACACCTTTTAGATACTTGTTTGTTTCGTGTGCAAGGTGGTTGGCAATTGCTTGGTCAAAGTGCTCGGACTCCGGCCAGATATTTCCGCCTTCCAAAAGGATTTTTTTAGGATTTACAAACAGTTCACGAAGGAACATAGTTAGTCCTTGTACGTGCCATCAGAATGGTCTTGAGTAACGTCTTCGTACATTTTATCGCAAACTTGACGACACATTTCCTCGTCAATTTCGTCTGGAAGTTCTCTAATCGGAAAATGCTTGATATACTGCTTATAACATTCTTCCACTGCGGATTTGAATATTTTAGGACTGACTTGTTTTTTTGCGTCTCTGAGATCTATAAATTTTGAAATAGTTGGGTGTACAATACGTCTATAAACATGATCGTCTTGATTCATGAAATGTACAAGGTCTTCTGCAAGGTCGTAGTTGATCTCTCGTTTACCATCTTGTTTGTGTGATACGAAGTCTAAATCATTGAAGATTTTACCCTCTAATAGTTCATTTATGCGCATTTTTTAGCCCGATTAAATATTCAGCAGAATTCACTGCGGTTAGAGTATTTATCAGCTTTTAACTAGTTTGATTTTTAACTATGCGCTCTACTTTGCTTACTGCGCCTTCTAGATGCATCTTGGCCACCATGAGATTCTTGTCACCTTTGACATAGAAGTGCTTGCCGCCCCAACTACGCGGCTTTTCCAGATCCTTAATGCATCCTTTGGTCAGTTTGATCTTACTGTTAGATTCGGCCCATTCTATGAACGCAGAGTGTTCGTGCGTAGTCTTGCCCAGTGTAACTCTGAAATCGTAGTCCATTTTAGGCATCAAAACTGTACCTTCTTCTAAATCTATAGAAGGTTTGCTGATATACTTTACACAATCTTGATCTAACTTGGTTATTTTATTTAGGTCAGATTCGTTGTTTGTGTATATAGAAATCCATGGATTCTCAACACGAACTTCGATGTTTTCCATGGTGTTTAATGTATTTTGCAAAGCTAGAGTAAATTGCAGATTCTCTTTGGTCCTAGATTTTGTGTCGGCTAACAAATGTGCTATGATTTCTTCATGACTACGATATCTAAAATGCTGGGCACCAGGGCACACAAGTACTATCTTGTACTTGTATATTCCTTTAAATAGTCTAGTTGTTGTTTTATACTGCATCTGATAGTATTACATCCGATGTTAGCAACGGTAACTTAGTTTCTTTGGGTTTGGTAACTAAATTAATAGCATCCTCTGCAATGTTTATAGTTAACCAACCACCTGCCTTTAAATCTCCAAACAGCATTAGTTTAGCTAATGGACGCTTGATCTCTTTATCAATCACACGTTGTAAGGGACGGGCACCCATTTTAGGATCGAATCCTTTAATAATGAGCCATTCGGTGGCTTCTTTGTTAATCTTGATACGAATACCTTTGTCTTTAACCTGTTCGCGCAGTTCATCAACAAATTTGTTAACAACTTTAACCATAGATTCTTTTGCAAGTTTATTAAATGTAATGATACCATCCAATCGATTGCGGAACTCCGGTGTAAAGAACTTTTTCAAGTCTTTATCGCTGTATTCTTTTTCCTGCCCGCCAAACCCGATAGTATTCTTCTCAGCATCCTGTGCGCCAGCGTTAGTGGTAAGGATAAGGATCAGGTTTCGACAATCGGCTTTCTTACCATTCGAGCCAGTGATAAAACCATTGTCCATCATTTGTAACAGGATGGTAGTTACATCTGGATGTGATTTTTCTACTTCGTCAAACAACAATACAGCGTTAGGTGCTTCTTGAATCTGTGTAATCAGCAAACCAGAATCTTCTTCAAAACCAACATAACCCGGTGGGCTGCCAATCAGCTTACTGATGCTGTGCTTTTCCTGATACTCTGACATGTCAAAGCGCAACAGTTTAACGCCCAAGTTCTTAGCTAATGCTTTGGCAGTCTCAGTCTTGCCACAACCAGTTGGCCCCATGAACACAAAACTACCGATAGGTTTGTTTTCTGATTTAAGGCCAGCTTGTGCAACCATGATCTTGTCCACAATCTCTACCAAGGCAAGATCCTGACCGTAAACTTCTTTTTCAAGATTGTTTTGCAGATTAGACAGTCCAGCACTTTCAGTTTCCATAATCTTTTCTTCAGGCATCTGAATCATTTTAGCAAGTTCAAACTGAATTTCACGTTCGGAAACCACACGCTCGTCTGCCAATTTAAGATTAAACCGTGAACAAGCCAAGTCGATTAGGTCAATTGCTTTATCCGGTAGTTTCTTATCTGTTTGATATTTAACACTTAACTTGATTGCGGCACTTAATGCATCTTCGCGCACCTTGACATTGTGGAATCCTTCGTAATACTTTTTAATACCTTTAAGGATTTGCAAAGTCATTTCCTGACTTGGCTCGTCGATAGTGATACGTTGGAAACGACGCATGAGCGCACGATCCTTTTCAAAGTGCTTGCGGAATTCTTCCCATGTTGTGGATGCCACAACCTTGATATTGCCTTTGCTCAGTGCGGGCTTCATCATGTTAGCCAAATCGTTGGCTGAATTACCAGCTGATCCAGCACCGCTGATCATGTGTGCCTCGTCAATAAACAAAATGGTTTTACCTTTTTTAGTTAGCCCTTTGAGAACCATTTTAAAACGTTCTTCAAAATCTCCACGATACTTGCTACCGGCCAACATGGCACTGATATCCAGATTATAAACTGTATAGTCTTTTAGAAAGTCTGGTACAGCACCTTTGACAATATTATAAGCAAGTCCTTCTGCTATAGCAGTCTTGCCCACACCTGGATCGCCCACAAGGATCACGTTATTTTTACTACGACGCCCCATGCTCAATGCAATATTTTCTAATTCTTCCACACGACCGATAACGGGATCGATTTTGTTTTTGTTTACTGCATCATTCAAATTAGTTGTATAAGCCGCAAGTGCTTTATTCATGCTACCTTCTTGTGGCATATTTTCTTCTTCACTCTCGTCTACAGTATTATTGATGAAATCAGCAAATTTATCTTTGTCGATGCCCGCTTGTTGGATATAAAATTGTGCCCAGCTACGTTTTTCACCCATCATGGCTAAAAACACATCAGTTGGTTCAATGCGCTGACGGCCATTAAATAACACTTGAGTAAATGCACGGTTAAGCACACGCTCAACTGCTTGGGTTTTTTTAGGTTTAACTACTACGTCTTGAATAGTTATTTCGTTCAACTTGGTTGTGACATAATCTTGTAGATTCTTTTTAAGAACATCCGAACTGTTGTTGAATCCTTGTACACAATTGCTGAACGATTCATCGACCAGCATGGCCAATAAGATATGCTCTATGGTCAAATATTCATGATGCAGTTTTTTTGCCGATTCTATGGCATGTTCAAAAACTGCCTGTAAGTTATCGCTTGGTTCGACCATTACTCTTCCTTTGTTGTTGTTGCTTCACTGCTAATGCTAATTTTAATTGTCCTACACCATCTGTAAAACAAACTCCATCTAAGTGATCTAGTTCATGTAAAAAGCATCTAGCATCTAATCCCGTTAATGTTATTTTACACTCTTGTGCATTTTTGTCAAAGTATTCGGCAACAACTTCCATTGGCCTGGATATTTCTAACCAAAGATCTGGAAAGCTCAAACAACCTTCGTCACCGCTTTGCATTTTTTCACTAGTGGAAATCACCCGAGGGTTGAACATACAAAAACTTCTGCCAGTGGATAATTTAATGGCAAACACTCGTTTTAACAGGCCCACTTGGTTAGCGGCTAGCCCGATACCTTTTTCAGCCATCATGACATCTAGCATTTGGTCTTCGATCTCATCTGCACTAGGCCACTCGCACCCAAACTCCCAGGTAGTAGCTGGTTGTTTTAAGACGGGATCAGGATGTTTTACTAATTTCAGCATTTAAATCTACCAGTTTTTTGATTAGTGCAGGGTCAGTAACTCGTGGTGTTTTTATTTTTATAACAGTCACGAATCGTCCTACTTGTTGTGTATTTAAGTTTCTAAATCCATTTCCTGCGCTGGCAAATTCAGCACCAGATTCAACACCAGCACGTACATCTATTTCCATACTGATTCCACTAAGTGCCTTTACAGTTCTCTTAGTTCCGATCATTGCTTCGATGGGAGTAATTTCAATACTGGCATACAAGTCGTCTCCACGACGCTCATAATTTGGATCAGACTGCACAAATACAGTTACATTTAAATTACCACGAGGGGCATTAGGAATACTGTCATCGCCTAATCCAGGATATCTAATGGTGTCGTTGTTTTGCACACCGCCAGGAATATTGATTTGAACATTTTGTTTCCTACCACTGGGCAATTGATAGTTTGCTTCTAATTGCTTGCCGTGAAAACTATCTGCGAACGATACAGTGCATTGAATATTTAAATCTCTATTCCTGCGTTGCTGACGATGCATCTGTCCAAATATATCTCCAAACGGATGTCCTTGACCAAACGGACTGGCACCACCGCCGAACATTTGACTAAATGGATCTCCTCCACCGCCAAAAGGATTTCCAGTGTGGAAGTGAAATTGAGTTCCGCCACCGGGCATGTTAGCAAATTGCTTTTGTTGGTCATACTCGGCTCGCTTCTGTGGGTCGCTTAGGTTGTCGTACGCAACACTAATATCTTTGAATCGGGCTTGATCACCGCCCTTGTCTGGGTGATGTTTATTAGCCAAGCTTCGGTATGCTTTTTTGATTTCATCTGGGCTAGCGTTTTCGCCAACACCTAGTGTTTGGTAATAATCGGTCATAGTCGTAAAAAAGGCTCCATTGATAGTATTAATTATACTATCTTAAACGGAGCCTGTCAAGGTTTTGATTATTTTTTGACTGGTTTTTTTGCTGGTGCTGTATCTGGTTTTGTACCTGCAACTTTGGTGCCTTGTGCTTTTTTGTGCTTCTTAACTTCCTTTTTAGCAATAGCCTTCTTTTCAGCTACTGGTTTCTTAGGAGTTTCGGCATGTGCTACTTGAAAACAAACAATACTTAAAATCACAATATTTAATGCAACAAAAAACTTTTTCATAATATTTTCCTTATAGTGCTGGTTGATCATCTTGTGGAACAACCTTCTTACCGCCTGCTGTTGCTATCGGTGTTGTGCCCCAGCTGGTTGGTGCTGTAAAACTTGTTGCTGGTGTTGGAGTAGCGGCTGGAGAACCAAAGCCCCCAGTCGGTGCACCAAATCCTGACGCAGGTGCTGGTTGTGCTCCGCCATTGTTTGCTCCGTTTAGTTTTTCTTGTGTACGACCGAATGCCGCAATACCTAACACAGCACCCATTGCAATGTGGAATAAGCCAGCACCTTGTAAGGTTAGTGGATTCCATTGTGTAATTTGTGTATGGGTAAATGTCTGTAATAAACTCCATAAGATTGGAAATACCACCATGTCCATAGTACATACCACCATGTACATCCAACCCATCATTGGACGCCATTTGCTATTCATCCAATCTTCTTTCGGTTGTTCGCTCGTTACTTCATTTGCCATGGTTCGCTCCTTAGGCTGTTGTAATGTATTTATTTAATGTTGTTGAATATAACTTTCTGGTGATTATACCATTCAATCCATGTATCCGCCTTGATCTGGCATTCTTGGTATTGCCCGTAGTTTTCTGCAACTACACTGATAACTTGACTTAATTTGGTGGTGCCTGGCTCTACTAATTTTAAATTGGGGCAAGCAACCAATAACTCTGCCGGCACTTCTGGAAATTTTTCAATAACTGGAACAGTCATGCACCCAACCAACAACAATGGCAACAATAGAGCTATTCTCATTTTTTACCCCTTGGCATGGCAGCCGCATTTAAATCTTCAATTGCTTCGGGGGCAATCTTACACTCTGCATCTATTATTTGTGTATCTGTAATAATTTTCTCTTGTATCTGTAACTGTACTTCTTTAACAGTTTTTACACGATCAACATATTCTTTTTGTATTACTATGTTAGTTTCTTTACTCTTGGCTTCCGCCGCCGCTATACGGGCATTGGCTTCTTTGATTTGTTCTTGCCATATGCTAGTAACTCCGTCACTGCCACACATAAATGTGCCTCCTAGGCATACAACTATAAAGAAAATCTTGACAAGTTCTTTATAAGGCATCAAGAAAGGTATCAAGGTAATAATGCCGGAGAAGAAATAACCTATCCCACCGGCACATGCAATGGTTAGCCATACCCAAAACGGAACAATGCTGACAATATGTTCAACCAACCATGCAAACATGATTATCCCTTTAACACCTGTAGTGCATGAGTATAGTGATTTTGACGATCTTCTAAGCCCAACGTGCCGCCGTTGATACGTTTGGTCATTGTTAGAATATCACCTGTATCTGCAAACTGATTCAAATTATTTGTTTCCCAGAACCAACAAGCACTTTGTACAGCACCTTCAAATGTTCCTAGAAATTCTGGAACTTCGTCTACAGGTGTTTCAATGCTTTCAGCAAACATTGTGTAGTTTTGCTTACCAGTCAATTGGATTAAGCCACGACCGCAATATTTAAAACCATCGCCTGACTCTTCTGGCCCGTTACCCATGCGTCCGCCGTAGGCACGATTAGCAATCTTTTCTGGATTGTGTGCATATTGATTGGCAATATCCATATTAGGAAAATACTTGGGGAATACTTTACACAGGCTCTCTGCTTTGTAATTTAAGTTTTCTACTAATGCTTTATATCCGCCGCTTTCATGCATAGTTTGTGCTAAGAATGCCGCCACACGTTCTGGCGTATTGATATCGTAGTCGGGCAATAGTTTGCACAACGCTTCGTACCAATGCTCACTGTATTGATTATTTTGTAATATTGCTGTGCATTTTTCTTGTGAAAAATCAAATGTAAAATCTGACATTATTGTATCCTTTTAAGTGCAACGGCCCAGCCGCTATTTTCGAATATAAAAGTATCTTTGACTTTTATAATATTGTAGTTGCCAATCAACTTGGTTAAAAACATAACTTCTGCCATGTCTTTACCTTCTAATATCACAGGACCCTTAATAGAATCGTGTACTTGTTGCTTGGGCCCACTTGCAATTATCTCAAATGAAACTGGACCACTATAAACTCTTTTAAAAGTTATCGACTCGTCTAATACTGTGACCTTGTCTGCATAACTTCTTTTAAAAAATTCACTGTAGGTATTTAATTGATCTTTCTCTGCGGCTATTTTATAACTGGCAACATCAGTAGGTACTGTTGCCTTTAAGTTTTCTATAGTAGCATCCTGACTTTTAAAATTTTTAAAATATCTAAAACGCATGTTGTCAAAGCCTGTTAATTTTTTAACACCTTCGATCAATTCAAATATTTGTTCAGGAGCGTGACGGGTGCGTTCTAATTCAACAAACACTCTAAATTTTCCATCGTCTAATTCACCCGATGTCACATCGGAATCCAGCACAAAATTATAACCCATCTCAAAGAAATTTTCTAAATCTTTAGCTGGTTCTTCGGTATCTACGATAAAGGTAACAACTATGATGCCTTCGTCATCGCCGATTTTACTTTTATAACTGTCTATTTCAAATACTTTTTTTACCAAATGAACTAGATCACCGGCTCGTAGGTTTTCGTCTAATTTCATACAGGTGCTCCTGCTCCTGCTCCAGGTGCTCCTGCCGTTGCTGGTTGGGGAGCCGCTGTTGGTGCTCCAGGAGCCATTGGTGCTACAGGTGCTGATTGTTGAGGTACAGATGATTCTGTAGGTTTCGCCGACCCTTTCTTATCATTTTTAAGTTTATCCATGTATCCTTGATAGATATCAAATGCAATCTTCTTGGGCATTTGCACTTCTACAATCCAAATAGGTGTACGATCCAGTTTGCCTTTTTTACTGTTAGGACGTATATCTTCTTGGCTTTTGATCTTTCTTGGCTCTAACAAATGGCTTTCTTGAAACTTGACCTTGCAACCTAGGTCGGTAAGCCTTTTACCTGCTATGGGGTTCGGCATTTTATCACGAGGCCACATGAAACCCGCAGTGATCCAATGACGATCCACTTTGGGTCCGTATGCCAATTCGCCGTCTTCCCAGTTTTCGTACACATAAACATCCATTTCTTCTAGCACACGCTCGAAGTCCTTTAGAACAGCTAAACTGCTGTTGTTTTCGTATAGATCCTGAATATTACGTATTACGTCTAAGATATCATGGTGCATGTTAGGTTCCTCTATACTTATTTAGCTGGTTCAAAATCATAACGTATTAGTTTATTATTCTGTGTATTCGTTAAATAATAGTGTAGGACCTCTGTAGTTATCGAGGCGGTCGCTACAAGTCCTGCTTAACCATTAAGTAGGAGCAACTTTAATGAGTAAACAACGAGTGAAAAAACGTTTTACGTCAGAAGTTAATATCATTGATTTTCAACCGTATCTTCCCGCGAAGAAACAACGTGTGACCCTGTATCCACGTAACTCTAATCAAGAAACATATATCCAAAAACTGCAAGACAGTGCCAAGAGCATTGTGTTTGCTATTGGGCCAGCTGGCACGGGTAAAACCATGTTGGCTGTTCAACATGGGATAAAATTGTTTCAGGAAGGTGTTGTTGACAAAATCGTGATAACAAGACCCGCCGTTTCCGTAGATGAAGATTTAGGATTTTTGCCAGGTACGCTGAATGAAAAGATGGCCCCATGGACAAGACCTATATTTGATGTAATGGGAGAGTATTACCAACAAAAAGACATTGCCAAAATGCTGGAGGATGGAGTTATAGAGATAAGCCCATTGGCCTATATGCGTGGCCGCACATTTAAAAATGCATACATTGTTGCAGACGAAATGCAAAATGCTACAGTAAAT
>Ga0209188_1000729_pt1 | contig 30016 bp, 24 predicted proteins | sample C_130625_EF_Meta_FD_187307 | JGI IMG/M metagenome (GOLD analysis project Ga0209188, IMG submission 187307) | Freshwater microbial communities from Lake Croche, Canada to study carbon cycling - C_130625_EF_MetaG (SPAdes) (version 2) | ecosystem: Environmental > Aquatic > Freshwater > Lake... | reverse complement strand
CGAGCCCGGACGTGAATCCCATTGGAATATACCAAATTTTGTGTCAGTAGTATCAAACCAGTATGTATTATCAGCTGGAGCACCGAACGGAGCTGTTGTAGTTCCAGTTAGTGATCCTACATCTAAATCGGCACGTACTACATAAGCGCGATTACTTACTCCTAGGAAACTGTATGCGGCTTCTAGACCATACTCGTTTTGTTCACCAGCATGAATAGGATTATTACTAGCATCTGTGTAAAACTTTGGAATACCAAATGTGTCGCTTAAATCTTTTTGGCTTGTTAGCAAATATACTTCGCCAGCTTTGGATTTTTTTGTTCCTGGTGCAATACCTGTAGCGGCACCATTTTTCTTGTCTTGTGCGGATGCTACAATGAATAGCGGTACCGTGCCGGCAGCGGCTGGTGTGTAAAACGATTCGTCTATTACTGATACGCTTACGCCGGGTGAACTTAGTTGAGCCATATTATTAATCTCCATGAATACATGTTCTTAATGTATTTATGGCTTTTTGAACTTTTGGCTTGGTTATAAGCCGAGAAAAGGTCTTAAAAAGGCTTAAATAAAGTATGAGACCACTATGTTCCTGCGGAAGAGCACCAGTAGCTATTAATTATTATAAACACGGTAAGGCTTTTTACAGAAGCCAATGTGGACTGTGTTTAAGAGGCGTTAAAGAACCCAGATGGCAACGTTCAGGCTATGCTGTTAAAAATGCTTGTGATAAATGTGGAGTAAAATCACCACATAAAGAAATATTTTCTGTATTTCATGTGGACGGGGATTTAAACAATTGCCGCCCTGTTAACTTAAAAACAGTATGTGCTAATTGTGCAAAGGTTCTGCATAAAGAAGGGATTCGTTGGCGTCAAGGCGATCTTGTCCCGGATTTATAAGTTGTTTAACTTGTGCATATAAATCATCAATACTAGAATCATTAGCAAACACATGATCAAACTTGGTGCCAACCCATGCGGTTTCGCTAGCATGAATTCCTAGCTTTTGCATGCGAGTTTTAGCTAACATATAATTTATACAGCGATCGCCGGCATTCATATCAGCGGCATCATTATACCATTCAGGTTCTGCGCCGCGTTTTACACGAATTACAATTCCGCCTGCGGCTTTAATTGATTTAATTTCGTTAGGAAAACGACAGTCTGAAATTACAATATCGTCTTTGCTGGTACGTAATTTGTTTTCTAAGCTGGCAATCCACATGTCGTCATGGAAGCCGTTACGGCAAACTTCGGTGCCCCAATATTGCAAAATGTATCTAGGTGTAAGTTCGGGCATACCTAAACGTTCTGCCCACCACGGATCTACTTGTTCGCGCCATTCACGGGCACTTTTTGTGCGGCCTTCTAGCATTGTGCGGTCCCAACCGAACACTGCACTAACAGCATCTTTCAAACTGTTAGCAAATGATTCTCGTCGAAAGCCATGAAAATTAGTAAGATAATCGGCAATGGTATCCTTGCCTGAACCAATAAAACCACACACGCCTATAATCATAGCTTCTCCTAAAGATATGCTAGTATATAACAGTTTTATTACAAGGTCAAGAAGTTTTAGAGCCAATTGATGTTGATTACACATCGAAATTTTTCATTTGTACAAGTAGAGCCACTATGTTTTTGTGTAGCATCAAACATGAGTAATCGATTAGCAACGCTGTCTACACGTTCACCGTCTTCAAAAATAGTATAGCCGTCATTACTGTTGACATAAAAAACTGCTGTTTTAGACATGGGTGCTAGCTCGTCTTCGGGAACGTCGGTGTGGTAGGAATGTACTTCTACTTGTTCTGTCCTATGATTTAAATTAGCTTTTACTCTTATTAGAATTTTAGGTTCTAATTTTTCCAGTATGGGCAATATCAAGCTCATTGTTGGCATTGGCCGATAGTCGGGACCTTTTGGAACATCGTAAAAAGAATGGCATAGTTGCCAGTTACTATTCTCGGAGCATTCAATTTCTGCATCTCCTGTTACTACTACTGATAAAAACCAAGGAAATCCAGAGGTATAGCCTAGTAGTGCATTTTCCAAACGATGGAAATCTTCTTTAGATAAGAAATTGTCAATAATTTTTCTCATACTGTAGTTATACAGTATAGAGTTGTTGATTACCCAAGAACGAAATAGTATCCAGTTCCGCCGGCTACATAGGTATCAATTTCTTTATCCAAAGCTAATAGTTCTTCTTTGGCGGCACCCAATAATGCTGTGCCGTTTAGAGTGATAGGAGATCCTGGGCCTGCAATTGCTCCAAACTTGCTACGAGCTTCGCCTAAAATTTGCTTGCAAACTGCTAGTGTATAATCTTTAAGCCATTGCTTGGCATAAGTATCTTGCAGTAATACCCAGTCTGGACGGAAATTATAACTTTGAATTAAAATTTGTTCGCCTTGACTAAATGGGCGTTGTAAAATATTTAAAATATGAGTGGTAGGTTTCCAGCTAAACTCTATGTAGCTACCAAACATACGCCCTACTAGTTTTTGATATCCGCTGAATAGTTCATATGTAGCCAGTCCGCCCATCATGCTACCAGACATCATATAAGTGTTGGTATAAGCTAGGTTAAACGGCTCAAATAACGTGCCGCCCGCACCCATACCAGTTCTGCTGCCAATAGCTCTACGAAATACTTGACGCACAGTGATAATTTCATCAGGTAATCTATATTCATTTTGATCCTGTATAAGTTCTAAAAAGCTGTAACTTTCTTCTACAGCATTAGGGCTTTTTTGTCTATATCGATTTAAAGCACGATCCAGGGCAGTTTCGTAGTGTATAGGATCTAATTCTACCTCAATCATGCCGTCGCCCAGCATTTGCTTTACATAGCTAAACACCTTGTTTCGTTCAGTTGTAGAATCAGATTGCGTTGTTGATGGTAGATCGTCCATATAAGTTCTCCATACATATTTATCATACGATAAATATCATATGCCACGTTTATCCTTATACAAACCAGAAAAGGGCAACGACTATAAATTTATAGATCGTCAAGCCAGCGAAATGTTCCAAGTCGGCGGTACTGATGTATACTTGCACAAGTATCTTGGGCCGCCAGTAAAAGACTCTGGCACACACGATCAGCCTGCGTATGGCGTTTTAAACCCTACCAATATTCAGGATTTATTGTTCTTAGAAAATCGTGATAGGAAATATGATACTGAAATTTATAGATTGCGCGGGCACTATAATGTTGCAAATATCGACTTTAATCTAAGTCAGTTTGGCCTGTTCATTGATAGCGATACTATCTACATGACTGTACATATCAATGACATTATCAACACTATTGGTCGTAAGCCCATGAGCGGGGATGTATTTGAGCTACCGCACTTGCGAGATGAATTTGCACTAAACGATTTTGATTTTGGTTTGCCTCGTTACTATGTGATAGATGATGTGGGTCGTGCTACAGAAGGATTTAGTAGCACTTGGTATCCTCATTTGTACAGATTAAAATGTAAAAAAATAGTAGACAGCCAACAGTTTGCTGACATATTAAATCAACAGGCATTGGATGCCAATGGTGATCCAGTAGCTAATACTACCCTACGAGACCTACTAAGCACACGCAATACAGAATTAGAAATAAACGCAAAAGTTTTAGCACAAGCAGAAGAAGATGCTCCTAAGAGCGGATACGAGACTAGACAATTTTATACCTTGGCTGTTGATCCTATTACTGGAAAACCATTGTTAGATACCGCTGACCAAAGCACAATAGATGCCAGTACCGATCTTAATTTTGCCAGCGATGTAAATCAAGTGCCTGCAAGATCGGGATACACCGGTTATCTTATTGGTGATGGTTTTCCAGTCAACGGATATACTTTTGGACATGGTATACAATTTCCAAGTAGCCCTATATTAAATGATTTCTTTTTGCGAGTAGATTTTTTGCCTAATAGACTTTTTAAATTTGATGGTGTACGTTGGGTCAAACAAGAAGATGCCGTTAGAATGACTATGACTAACAACGACACTAGAAACACCTTGAAGACCAGCTTTATCAACAACAACAATTATACCTACAATAATGCTGTAGCAACTGATTTTGTTAAACTGGTCACAGGCAACACAATCGTAAACACTAGTATACCCTATACAACTAGCACATACGTTGTGTTAAAATTAGACACTGATAACATAGAATATGTTGTTGCAGAGCATCCAACAATGTTAAGTTCATATGGATACGTTAATCCGTCTACAGGCATTATCAGCCAATGTGTGCGTATAACATTGCCAATTATAAACACAGTACAACAGACTATTCCCTATGATGGAACATGGATTGTTACGTTATATAACTATAGAGAAAATCAACGTCAGAGTTTATCTCAAGTACTTAAACCTAGAGCAGATTTATAATGGAACATTTTTACGACGGGCAAATAAGACGTTACATAACGCAAACTATCAGAGTGTTTAGTAACTTTGTAGTCAAATACGGTGACGGAACATTGCATCAAGTGCCTGTAATGTATGGTGATCAAGAACGCCAAGTATCCAGTATCATACGTAATAACAGTGAAAATAAAATTTCCAGTGTTCCTAGAATTGCTGTGTATGTTAAAGAACTTAAATTAGATCGTAATAGGCTAGCTGACGCAACGTATGTAGGTAAAGTACACATTCGTGAGCGTGATGTAATTAGCGGAGCATACACTGGTAGCCAAGGCAGAAATTACACTGTGGAAAGAATAATGCCTACACCATTTGAATTACAAATGAAAGTTGACATTTGGGCAGCCAATACAGATCAAAAATTACAACTACTAGAACAAATCTTAGTTTTGTTTAATCCTAGTTTAGAATTACAAACGACCGACAATTATATTGATTGGACCAGTTTAACTGTATTAAATCTAAATGACATTAACTGGAGTAGCAGAAGTGTTCCAGTAGGCACAGACAACCCCATTGATATTGCTACTGTTACTGTTGAAACTCCAATATGGTTAAGCCCGCCAGTTAAAGTTAAACATCTTGGTATTATTAAAAAGATTATTACCAGTTTTTACAACGATGGCGAAACAAGTCAAAACGGTTACATAGAAGGCCTAGGGTCTGATCCAAGTATCGGTGGCAATGTTATATTAAACAATTTGCTAACAGAACAAGTTACATCTATTAGTGATTTTGGAATTCAAGTTTACGGCAACCAGGCCATGATATTAAACTCAACAGAAAGTGTAATTCCAAGAAATCCAGCCATAGAAATTGGCATTAAACAAGGCGTACCAGTTGACTGGAGTGCGTTGTTTGACCAATATCCCGGCAAATATGCCGCAGGTAGCACACGAATTTATTTAAAACAAAGTACTGGTACTGAAATTGCGGGTACAGTATCGTTGAATCCGGTTGATACTACCATATTAAGCATAAACTGGGACCTTGACACATTAGTAACTAATACAAGTATAGATAGTAACGGATTTTTGGATACCGATATACCTCACTACAATGCAACAACTAGTTATAGGACTGCTAGTTTAGGAACTATAGACGGCATTATAGATCCAACACAAACAGGTCCTAATGACGCTAAATTTGTTGAAAGATTTGGAACGCTAGCCGCTGGACGCAGGTACTTGCTGATTGAAGATATTGGTAATGCCTCTAATGCACAACCTGCTAGTGCATGGGGACCACTAGTGGCCAAATCTAATGACATTATTGAATACACTGGCTCTGCATGGCATGTAATATTCAACAGTGCTCACGAAAAGACCACCATGATCTGGCAAACGAATATATACACTGGAGTTCAATACTTATGGAACGGAGTTTCCTGGGTCAAGAGCTTTGAAGGTGAATATAGGGCCGGAGAATGGAGACTAGAACTATAACAGATAAAATCATATGTAGTGGTGCATTAATTTGCGCTAAATCTACTCGCAGATTTTTATTGTTACAAAAAGATCATGGCAAGCATGCCGACACTTGGGGGCTAGTAGGCGGCACAAACCTAGCTAATGAAAATCCATGGCAGGGCCTACAACGTGAAATTGAAGAAGAATTAGGCTTTCTTCCCTCAATTAAAAAAGCATTACCTTTAGAAAAATTTACCAGCAACGATGCTGTGTTTAGTTTCCACACATATTTTTGCGTAGTAGAAGAAGAATTTGTTCCAATATTAAGCGAAGAACACAGTGCGTGGGGATGGTTTATCTTAGGTCGTTTTCCTAAACCTATACACAAGGGACTAGACCTTAGTCTGCGCAATCGTGTAATTCAAACAAAGATACAAACTATAATTGATATAGTAGATAATCTTTAATCACAAAGCAAATAAGTACTAAAAATATATTTGTCCTGTAAGGGAACATTGCCCCTATGCGGATATAAAAAGTTACTGGGAAATACCAATACACTTCCTTGTACTGCTGGTACTTTTAAATTCAATTTAGTAAATTCTGTTTCGCCTGATTCAACAGTATTAAGATAAAATAGTATAACTAAAAATCTATCGCCAGTTTGAGCATCTGCACTATCAATGTGTGTATCAAAATGATCAACATTTGCAGTATATTTTTTCATCTTACACATTTCGTATGCATGGGTGGGGACAAAATCAATAGAGCAATCTTTCAAATATCTATTCTTAATAGATTCACATGTATCAAAAATTCTATCCATAACAGGTCGAAACATGTGAGTGTGATTCATTACCACTTGATCAAAACTTAAATTTTGCAAATCATGCCTTTGCACATTTACTGCTTGACCAAAAATCCAAATCAAATCTTCACAAAATTCTTTATTAAGAACGTTATCATATACTCGTATGTAATCTTGTAGTTGCATATTATAATTTATTTTAAAGAATAAAAAAGCCACCCGAGAGTGGCTTTTTGACTGCAACGAACAATCTTTTTACGCTTGAGCCTCGCCCCAACGTAGTACCATGTTAGCAATAACAGTACCTTGTGTAATGTAAACGTTAATAAACAATACGTCTGGACCGTTTGGATAACAACCACGTCCACCAATTGGAGTGTTAGTCAACTCTTTCAAGTTTGACAAGTCCAATGAGTCTTTGTTAGCTGGAGAACCAACAAACGAAAATACTGTTTCGCCCGGAGTCGCCGCTGTGTTACGTGAGAAGTAAATTGTTGCACCGCTATTGACTGCTGCCGCAACACCTTGGTTAAGAGTAATTGTGCTACCGTTAATTGATTTAACTTGCGTTAAACTAAAGAACGCCGCTGGAGTTGCTGGAACTAGTACGTCATCACCCACACGAATACCGTTCACGTTGTTGACCGTAAATGATGTACCACCGATAGTGTTGATACCAGTGTTGGTCACTGTGGTAATGTTGGTAGCTGAGTTAGCAAATGTAATACCAGCGCCTGGAGCAATTTGACTGAAACTTGGTTGTCCAGTTGGCAGTGTTGTACTGTTCAAACTATAGAATGGAATCTTAGTCAAATCAGTTGGATAGTTTTGCGGATTAATAATACCTTCAATAATCAACGCCGCGTTAGTACCACCAGCACCCGCTGTAATTTCAAGACCTTGTAGCAAGAAGCTCGCACGGTTAATCAATTCGCGAATACCCAAATCACCTGTCAAAGCGTTTGATACGCTAGGTGCTTGACGCACCGCAAACGCACAGGTTTTCTTAGTAGTAACTGTAATGTTTGGACTCTGATAGCTGAAAATGTATGAACGGTCAGTATCAAAGCCGCCGTCTTGTACAAACGCCGCACCCCAGTGACTTACTACTGGACTTGCTGTTGGGGTAATTTGCATTACACCTGTACCGCTAACGTGTACAGCCGCAGATCCTGCACCAAAAGTTCTATATGAACCATTGGTCCACTGAGTCGTACTTTGAGCTCTGGTACAACCGATCAATGCACACGTTGTCATTAGTCCGTTGTATGGGGTTGTTGCAACCGCATTTACTTGTGTTACTACAGTTCCACCGCTTGTTGTACTTACAGTAACAGACGGAGCATTAGTATAACTAACACCACTAATAGTGCCAGTGAATGTTGCAATGCTTAAAATATAATAAGTACTACCACTAATGATATTACCTAAATTTATACCCTGAGTATTGGTAAACACAATAGGTTGACCAACAGCCATATTAGTTGTATTGCTTAAAATAACTCTGTTGTAAGTTGTTCCGCTAGAACTTAATACAGTTGCAGTTATGTAAGCATTAGTAGTCTTAGTATAAGTGATAATTTCGTTATCAATGTAAACTGTTATGCTTGATCCTGTAGCCGGCGTTGGGAAGAAACTGCTGTCAAACACAGTCATTACTGTATCAGCAATGCCCATGTTAACTGAACCTACTGTATAGCTACGTGCGCCTTCGTTTTGCACTTCATAACGTACAGGCATGTTACCAGTACGCATCCAACCTTCGTTGTTCAAGTTGTTATTACGTAAACGATGTACAAATTTGTAGTTACCATCGTCGCCACGCATCATCCAGTCAATAGAACCAGCACCATACCATGTCCATTGCATACCAACCATCTGCATCTTATATGGAAGCATCAAGTATCCGCTTGGATTGAATGGGCTGTTTGAACCGTCAAAACGATCTTTGTTCCACTGTGTTTGTGGCACTTTATAATCGATAGTTTTGGTCATTTTAATACCGCTCAAGCTGGTAACACCACGCCATTGTGGGTTAACATACATTAAGGTTGAGCTGACAACTTGTGTTACTACATAGGTCATACCACGAATAACCACGCGGTCGCCTGCGGCTAACTGTGTTAAGAAACGTGTGTTAATACCAATAACTTGTCCGCTACCTGTTGTTACACTAATAGTTCCAGCCAATTGGAATGTACTTGAACGTTTTACAACATAACATTGTTGTCCGTCATATTCAAAGAACACACCGTTTTGTTCGTCGTATGTTCCTGTACGCACAGTTGCACCGCTCCAACCTACAAAACTTAATAAGCAAGGATCTTGAATTGCGGCGCCTGTTGTTGGGCTAATACTGCCCAATGTTTGAAATGCAGTAACTTGTATTACACGCTCATCAACAATACCGGCTACAGTATAGGTACCGTTGAAACCAGTGGTCAACACGCCGTCAAGTTTTACACGAGCTCCTAGTTGGCAACCGTGATCCACGTCATCTGTTACAATAGTAATGGTTGAACCAATTGCGGTACCAGAAGCAGTAATGCTACGTACAAAGAAGTTAGGAGCCATTAAGAAACCAGTGTTAAAGTTAATCGCCTTACCTGATTGATAACGAATATATTTCTTACTCATACGAATTGCTTGCAATCCGTGTCCTGGGCTGCCTGTACCTAATTGTACACCGCCGTCAAACGGTCTGTGTTGATAGAAACTGTCAACTCGAGCATACAATGTAGCAACAATAGTTGTACCAGGTTGTATAAAGTTGATGGTTTTGCCAGTGTAGGTAAATGTTGTTGCACTTGTGACGTTTTCAACATAGTACGGACCAGCGGCAATTTGATGATTATTAAAACCGTTGTCTGATGTAACTACCACGTTAACTGTTGACCCGGGAACAAATCCATGGTTACTATAAGTGTTTACTGTAATCGTAGTCGAACTACTAGTACTTTGGAAACTGGCTGTGCTAGTTACACTACCAGTGCTAGAACTTACAATATACACACCTGCTTGTCCTGTAGTACCACTACTTTGTGACACAATAATAGTATTTGTTGGTACTGTATATCCTGTTGTTTGAACGCCTTGGCCAACAGCCAGTGCTCCGCTAGCGATAGCACTTACAGTCAATGTATTACCACTTAATGCGGCTGTAAAGCTACAGGCAACTGCTGGTGTACTAACTGTGAATGTTGGATAACCTGTGCTGATACATGTTAAAAATCCAGCATTTGCAAGGCCTGACCCTGACAGTATCAATGTTGTTCCGCAGGTAACTGCCATACTACCGTATGCTGTAGTTTGAGTAAACACGTTACCACTACCGCCAGCTGTTGTTGGCAATGTGGTTGACACAGTAATGTTTGCACCGTCAAGGATGGCAAACACATAGTAAGTACCAGCTACTAAGTTACCAATTGTGGTACCTGTAATGTTAATAATCTCGCCCACAGTAATGTTAGCAGTTGTACCCAGTGCTACACCGTTAGTAACTGCACTGGTTGCGCTAATTGTTGTGGTGAAAATAACGTTTTGACTGACTGTTAAAGTAGTTGAGCTAGGAACTGATGCAACATAATATTGTGTACCAGCTACTAAATTACCAAAACTTGATCCACCGGTAACGTTCATGTTACCGCCAGTGGTTGTTTGTGTTGGAACAAATACGGGAGTTAAACTTGGGTTAACACTCATTGTAATTGTTACACTGTCGATAATACTGACCACATAATAAGTTGCGCCAGATGTAATACCAGCAAAACTAGTACCGCTGAATGTTAACGGCATATTTACCGACATACCCACTGTGGTACCTAAGGTAATTGTCTGTGCTACAGCGTTGGTAGATACAGCATTTGTACGTAGTGTATTAAACACTACACTAGATCCAACAGTCATACCCACTGTGTTGTTTACAGTGACTACGTTGCCGCTGGCATTGGTACTGGTTGCGGTTGTTACAATAACAGCATTGATGTTGCTACTTGTATAAAATCCGCCTAGACGCAACTGAACAACAGGAGTGTATAAGCTATCGCCGTTGCTAAAACCTACTTTACCTGTAGCATAGTATGTAAATGTTGTTGCTGAAGGAACTTGATAAACAATAAACGAACCCTGGCCACGATCGTAACCTGTAATACTAGAATCTAAACCAGTGATAGTAATTGGAGTACCAGCTGTTAAGTTATGAGCGTTAAATGTAGTCACTGTAATCAAAGCGGCACTAGTATCTGTTCCGCCTGATCCTCGACTTGCATCTGTTACAACTGCGGTAACTTGAATATCTGTACCAGGAACTTCAAAAATACTTGGATAACCGCGTTCTTGGCTAATAGTCAACCACTTAGTTGGCTGGATTCCGTACTCAAAGTCAGCGTCAAGCATGCTTTGTGGGCTGGCTGTACGTGTGCGTTCAAACGCATCTGTACCCATATCCCATGGACGAGTTATTAATTCTGGTTTTTCGAAGAACACTTGCAAGGTGTCTGTTGCACTTTGGCCAACTGTACTAACTGCTAGGGTAATAGTTGTAATACCGTCTGTGTTATCTAATGTAGTAAGCCAGTTTGTAATGTCGTTTGCACGAGTCATTGTAACTGTTGTACCTGCATAGGTAACGTCAGCAAAGTTATATAATATAACGTTTTTTGTGGTGTTAGTAATCACCAAAAGTTGTTGAAGGTCAACTTTTCCAGGTACCTGAATTGTGCCTACACCGGCTGCTCCTGGTGTAAAAACGTATTGTCTAATCTGACTTTTGGCCATTTATTGCTCTCCGATTATCTAGTATTATTTATCATTGGGCCTAGCATTAGATTGATCTCGTGAAGAATCCTATGGCCCATGCCGCATTTTCTGCGTATCTTTTTGTGCTTGCCTGACTTCTAAGGTTAGTAGGAGTACTAACTGCATTCCAGTACGATTCGTCATTGGCTGTCAGTGTTAATGAAGTCATTTGTCCAGCCGCTGGAGTTGTTAAACCTATAGTCATGTTGTCTATTGCGCCTAATCCGGTAGGATTAACAGTGACAGAACCAACTCCTGTAGGGCTAAAATTAATTGTTTGATTTTGCGTTGTAGCAACTATGTTACCCAGCTGGGTAGTTGATATGCCTGCTGTGCCAATAGTTAAACTGCCCGCAGGGCTTATTGTGGCTGTTCCGCTGGTGTTAATAAGAATATTTCCAGCGCCATCTAACGTGACATTACCTGTTGTACGAACAGTGGTAAATTGTGCGGCATTAGGAGTAATACTACCAATACTAACATTATCTAAAGTACCAGTTGAACTACTAACAACACTTACTATACCACCGCTAACTGTTAAATTACCCGTTAGACTTGTTGGGCCGCCAACAGTTATACCAGTAAGAGTACCAGGAATATTTACTATACTGCTGGATAAACTGGTGTTAGTTAATAAAGGAACACCGTTATAGCTGATATAGCATCCAGCACTAATTTCCACACGATTACCAGTAACCACAAGGCTACTAACAATCATATTGCCAATACTATCAACTACAAAGTAAGGACTAGTGAATCCGCTTTGACTTCTAAATAATTTAGTTACATTACTCATATTTTAGGCCATTGCTATACCGTAAGCTGCCGCAAGTGCTGTGGCAAAATTCTTTGTTACTGCGCTGTTACTGGCAAATTGTTGCGTTGAGCTCAATGCCACGTTGGTGAATTTTCCTGCCGCAGGTGTAATTGATCCTATAGTCACGTTATCCAATGTGCCGCCATTAGCTGGGGCAATAACTAACTGACCCGTGCCCGTTGGGCTGATTGTAACTTGTGCGTTTGCAGGGCTTAAATTAACTGTGTTTGTGGCTACTAACGATGTAAACGTGCCAGCTCTTGGTACAGTCGCGCCAATTGCAATGTTATCCAATGTTCCTGTTGAGCTAGGATTAATTGTTAATGTGTTTGTGACATTTAAATTTGCTATGCTGATAGTAGGACTAATGTTAAAAGTCAAAGTGTTTGTTGTAGCATTTGTAGTAATAGCAATACCGCCGCCAGCGGCTACGGTTAATGTATTAGTAGTGGCGTTTAAACCAATTGTATTTTGGCCTGCGACGGCAATGTAGGTATATGCACTCATTTAATTGCTCCTAGCAATAATTGTTGTTTGACCGTGTTAAGTGTAGCAAGGTCACTTCCACCATTTTGTGGATTTGTTAATAATAATGTTGAAAACGTTGCGCCTGCAGGAGTAATACTTCCAATTATAACGTTATCCATAGTTCCTAAAATCGAAGAACTGGCTACAATTCTGCCAGTGCCTGTTGGACTGATTATCACGTTGCTACTTGCAGGTGTTAAATTTGTTTGATTTGTTGTTGTAAGTGTTGTAAAATTTGCTGGGAACGGAGTGCTACCGCCAATTATAACATTATCTATCTTGTTAGTACTGCCACTGAGTGTACTGGTAAAAGAACTAGTAACTGCTACGCTAGGGTAATTAGTTGCAGTGAACGTTAATGTTCGCGTAGTGCTATTAGTAGTAACAGCAATGGCATTATCAGGATTGGTAATATTAAAACTATCTAGGATAAAAGCAGATCTTAACGGGCTTTGTCCTGCAACTACTATATTAGTTAATGTACTAATTTCAATTTGGCCGTTTTCAGTAATTTGTAAAAAACCGTTAGGTAAGTTACTGTTATTCCAGTTTAATTGTTGGCCAAATTCGCCGCCTGCCGTAGTTGTCTCGCCTACAGTAGTCGGAACTGCAAGTCGAGTAATTCGTTCACTATAAGTTACTTTAAAAATTACTTTAATATTTTTTAGCAATGTTGCATCGTCTGCTTCGTAAAACGGTGTTGCTATCAGCTTGACCACACTATTGTCAACTGTAGTAGAAAATTGCACAAGATCTCGTCCAAGATTAGTACGTCCATAAACTGTTATACTAGCTTGACCAGCACGAGCAGTGACCACAGCATTAACATGTTCGACATCATCAGGTCCGTATTCTAGACTTAATTCATAACTGGCTGTGGTAAAATCTTGTAAGTACCATGTATCTATCACTGTAGTCGTGTTTACAACAACAGCAGTTCCTCTGTAGGAGAAATTTGCTTGGTTCTTGAATTTAAGGGTGTTTGCTAACCCTCGTGTGAAAAAATCAGTAAAGTTCATAGACTCTCGCTAGTACACTGTATTTATTCATATCAATATTATTGCTCTAGGCAGAAAAATATGCTAAATTACTATAACAAGAGGAGTTTGTATGGGCCGTTATTCGGAGTATTTTAAAGATGTTTGGAAGCTACAACAGGGTAGAAAAATTATAGGGCTGACATTGTTTGGCGTTATATTTGATAACACCACACCGTTTACTCCGGGCAACCAACTGTCAATTTCTGACGATGTGGCTGATGCTGTAAAATTAATAACTCAAAAAGGGCATGATTTTTTAGTAATCATGGGTCAACCGCCTAGCAGAACAAAGAACTTGGATTTAAAAGATTTTGAAAATATTCTTGGTGCATTTAAAGAAATAGTGGAAAGTCTGGGCGGCCGTGTTAGAAATAACTATTACAGCCCAAGCACTGAAAAAACTGACCCGTATGTTAAACCTAATACAGGTATGTTTGAGCGTGCCGCTAATGAAAACCCAGTTAAATGGGATGAGACTTTTTACATTGGTGCGGATATGAATGATGTAAAAGCCGCAAATAAAATGAAATCAACACCTATACTGATAACAGGACTTAGTAAACAAACTAAAACTAAGGCTTTCGAGCTTACAAATCAAATTAAAATTAAAGAATACGGGTCGTTATTAGAATTTGCTAAAACACTCTAAAAAAAAGAGCTCTTAGGAGCTCTTTTTTTATGCTGTCTTTGTAAGTAACTTGCCTATTTCTGGCATCCACAAGTACTTCATGTCGGACTTTAATAAAGTTTCCGTTGCTTCTTTAACAGTTTCCACCAGAGGATCTCCAGCTAGATTAAAACTGGTATTAAACAAAATTGGAACAGATTTAATCTTTTCAAATTCACTGATCAATTCGTAATAGTGAGGGTTTTGTTCTTGTGTAACTGTTTGAATTCTACAAGTTCCATCTACGTGTGTGATTGCTGGAATTACATCTTGTTTGTCATCTAGTACATTTACAGCATACATCATAAATGGAGTGTCTTGTTTGCTTCTCAAATCAAACCATTCATGTACTTTTTCAGCAAGCACAGTACCAGCAAATGGACGGAACCACTCGCGGCGTTTAACTTCATTAACAAGATCTTTGCCGTTCTTAACTGTTGGGTCAAACAAAATACTTCTATTGCCCAATGCACGGGGGCCTGCTTCACTGCGACCTTGATACAAACAGACAATATTTTCTTCTGCAATAATTTTAGCAACATCGGCAGCCGTAACATCAGTTACGTCAAATCCTGTAAAATCTGCGGTAGCATATTCTTCGCTATGATCTGGGCCAAGATACAATGTAGTTAAGGGTGCCTTAATAGAATCTTGGCTCATTTTTCTATATACCATTTGACAAGCACCCATTACATTGCCGCCATCGTGAGCTACTGGTTCATGATAAAATTCAACATCGGGAAATTCTTTTAAGAATTCGTAATTGGCAACACAATTAAGAATATATCCGCCAGCCATAACTACTTTTTTCTTGCCAGTCATTTCAATAGCTAGGCGAATTAAATCCGCCACACGGCGTTCCGATGACTTTTGCACAGCGTAAGCCAAATCTTTTCTATAATCGTCGATCAAATCTTCATCACTATGCCAGCTGACATCGCCACAAATTGCACCTAGTTCCGAATCCATATCACAGCGTACTAGACTGCCGGCTGGAAAACGTGGCTTGATAAAACTACGATTGTTAAATTTACCATCGTCGATTTTAATTGTATCATTAGGTTTACCATAAGGAGCGAGTCCCATAGTTTTGCCAGCTTCGATGGCATGGAATCCTAAAAATTGTGTAACAGCTTCATAACTTTTTACAATACCGTGGCCATCACTGCACTCTACTCTAGCACCTTGATAGTCAACTCCAAAACTGTCGGGACTATTACAACCATAGTTAACTAACAATTGTTTAATGTCCGCTGGATAGTTACAGTCCCAGATACTTTCAACTTCCCAAGTATCTTCCCAAAGGTGGGGAGCTTGCTCGTGCATGAATCCACTGCCTGCACCGTCTACAACCACTGCCACTGCATCGTCGAATCCACTATTATAAAATGCAGTAACAGCGTGTGTTAAATGATGGTCATCGCCCAGTTTAATTGTTTCTAATTTTCGACCTTGTTGTTTCTTACGTGCATAGCAAGTGTAAGGATCTTCAGCAGTCCATGGCATTTTTCCAAATGAATTGCGTGTACCGCAAAGAACAATATAGTCAATTGTATCAGTATATTCGTAGGCTTTTTCCATACCCATGTAAGGATTGCCGTCGTACTTTAATCTACTCAATCTGTCTTCTTCAATGTAAAAGATTAATTCACTATCTTTGTACAGTGCTGTAGCACCATTATGGCCTACGTTGATTCCTAATAACCACATGTGTAGTTCCTTATTTTGTTGTTTTTTCGATATGCTTTTTAATATTAGCAATGATAGATTTTAATTCTTCTTTGCTAAAATCCATGATAGTATCATTTAAACGGTCTGCTTCTTCGCATCCAAATCCACAAATTCTAATAGGGCTGTAAACTCTTTCAGCATTTTTCTTTTCTATAATATTAAAATGATCCGGATATGTAATATTAACAGGATATGTGCTACCGCATACCACAGTACCAGGCTTGTTAAATGAATATGCCATATGCTGGCCCACACTATCACATCCAATAAAATAATCACTAGCTTCGATTACAGCCGCCCAAATTCGCAACGGCATTTGTTCTTGTGGCTGAAACAAAGGAACATTCATGACTTCTAACTTGTGCTCGCCCATATAAATCATATTATATTCTTTGCTTAACTCGCCAACTAGTTCAATAAATGCGCTTTGCTCAAGACTGCGACTGCTTCCATCAAATACAATGCCCGGGCCCATTGTACTGCTACGGCCAAATGGTTGGATTACAATAGTTTTCTCTTTGCCCATTTGCTGTTTTACTTGACTAATAACTCCGCAGGCGCTCATTTCTTCTTGCTTGCTTAGTACTAGAGTAGGTACCACTGTTTTTGTAGTACGCTCTCCTAGAATTTCCCACCAGAAACTTTGTTGTAAACTACTGCGTTGATTATAATACTCGTGATCTCTGTAAGGCTCAGGAGACACCAGTTGATTATCTTTGATTAATGTGTCAAACAAGCCTTTGTGATTGACATCATATGCCAAATCTTGCAAAACAGGATGCCCGAGAAACATTTCCATGCCGCCTTCGCAAACAATACCTGCGAGTTCTCCTCGGCGATTCAATTCTTCAAGGGCAGGAATACTGGCCAATACTCTACCTGCTCCTCCGTTGACAAACACGACTTTTTTCATAGGGTTCCTTAATGTGCGTAGTTAATGATATTTATTGTACGCTTGTTTAGTATAATTGATTCTTGGTAATATAGTCAACCAATAATTTGCCAAATGCCGCATGTGGTACTTCGTCAAAATGTTGTTGTTGCCGTTGATGTGTTGGAAAATGTTTTAAGCAAAAATCATGCATTGTTCGCTCTTCGGGCCAGAAATAATGAGCACTTTCTTCCAACAATGGAAATGAATAATCCCCACATGTGGCAACAAACACATATCGGTATCCGCGGCTTTTTAAAAATGCTTCCATGGCTGCCATGCGAGCTTGCTGTGCTGGAATTAGTACAGGATCTGTCCAAATGAATTTAGTTAGCCAGGGCAGAACATGGTTGCTTAAATCTATTTTTTCTTTATCTTTGTTTGTGATTAATATTTCTAAAAATGGACTGACAAACGCCACTTTGTGATCAATTGCTTCAGGTGCTTCGGTATAACGTTCCAGCTCTCGATCAATTTGATCAGTAGAGCTGAACGGATTGACTCCATAAAATCCTTCGGCATCCAGTTCCGTTCTGGTAAGGCTGGTCCAAGCAATCATAACAAATGTATCTTTGGGATCAATCATGGTTTTTTCCAACTCGATTAAATCTGCTATTGTGGTTTTAAAAATAAAATCGTTAGTTGCTCCGTTGTAAGCACTGTTGATATAAGTATCGCAACCTAGATCATCTGCCACATGTTTGGCAAAACATAATTCTTTATTACGCTCTTCTCTGTTGTTGTGCCCAAAAATTTCCATTCCGAAGACAAAACTATCTCCGTTGCAATAAAAAGTTGTCATAATTTATATCTCAATTGTTGTCCTCTGTATATTAACATATTGTTACACATTTCGTCATACATTAAATTATTGGTAGTAAATCCTAAAAATTTTACTATACTGCCCAACACGTTGTCGAGGTTATCAAACATATATTCTTTGTACATTATTTCAAAAAATCTATCATCGTAATCAGCACTATTTGGAACATTTTTAGCGGTTAATTCGACATGAGACTTAGCCCACGAAAATTCCTGCGGGTTATCTCCAATAGTTGTATATTTTTCCCACAAGGCATCTGTAGGTTCTATGCCATTTGATTTGCAAAATTGATCAAATTTTTCCCTAGTCTTAGGACCCCAGCGAAGAAAATTAGCTGTACATACTAACAAGTCGTCTTGTTCAATATTGATTTGTATACATTTTGCTTGAGGGAACGCCTGCATAAACACGTTTATGTTACAGCAACTTATTGCAATTACATGCGGTACTCGTTCTAGTGGTGCGCCCTTTACAGATTTTAATGTGTCATGCAAATATGCAATTCTATCTTCAAGCGAGAATGAATCATAGTCAGTATCTTGAATGATCTGCATGCCTTTTTCTGATTTTGCAAACTCGGTGTAAAAATTATTAATAGTTCTTATTTGCTTGTTGGCGTAACTTGACCCAATTTGATCAAATATAAATGCATGTATAGGGTCGCTTGCATTGTATAGTAAGCTAGCTAAAAACCACCCACCTGATCCAGCTGGATAATGAACAAACAATATTGGTAAATCTTTTAGTTTATGCATAACATATTCAATTTTTTAAAATATTCTTCAGCATAAGAGTCTGCTGTTAACACATCATAGTGAAATCCATCTCTTGCAAAATCTAATTGTTTTAAGCTGGCAAAATAAACAACGTTATTTCTATCCAAGTATTGATAAACTTTACTGTGCAGTTGATCTCTATGTTCAAAATCTGCAAAATCTGGTATAAAACTATGTACTATTTTAGTTTTTCCTTTTTTACTTTCTACTAAATCTATATTTTTTAAAAAGTTTTCTAGGTCGTTATTGTCGTGAGTGTCAAACCAAACAGCCCTATCTTCATCTAGCAAATAATTGTCATCGAGTTCTCTTCTATGTAAAAAACTCCACTGTATTAATATATTTGTTGGCTGTAAATTTTCTAAGATATATGCTACTCTGCGAGCAATCCAATCATTGCTGGCACCATTCATACTTATATTAATAATAGGTGTGTTTAATTTTAGTGATAGTAATTGTGGCCATGTATCATCAAACGTTTGTCCTAACCCAAGGGTAAAACTATCGCCTAAACACCACGTTTGACCACTTACATCTTCAGGCCAATCGTTGTCCCTATAACCTAAATAATTATACATATAGATTACTTGCTTAGGCCATGTTTTAAACCGCGGTAAATTTTTGCAAGATTCTGGGCTATCAATTCCCATAGTTGAAAACATAGCATTGGCAGTGCCTGTTAGTGCTAGTTCTTTGATCATATCATCTGTTAACATTATCATACCAATCCTGTAGTTCTGTCAATGCAATATTGCCTAATTCTTCTATACTGTATCTATGTTCAAGATTGTTTTTAGCACTCCAATCATTATACGTGTCTATACATTCTTTAAAATTCTTAATCATTAAGGCTTTTTCAGCTAGTGTTTGTAATTTTATAGGCACTCCATGTATCAGTTCTCGATCCATTACTTGTTGGCTTACTGTCTTATACACTGAAAAATATTGTGAGAAATTTGTTTTTACAAATTCTTGATCTTGTATAGCTAGTGACGATCTGGACAAAATCTTTTGTAGTCCCATACTGTTAGTGGGCAATTGAGTATTTTCTTTATTATCAAGTAATCTGAATTCTTGTTGATTAGCAATCTTAAGACTAAAATCAGTAAGGTCGCTAATCAAGTAATGACAAGCGTTCCATTTATTCCAACTAATGCCATAAGTGTCTTCCCATTTTTTAGCTGGTTGATTTGCAGGAAAGATATCTAACTGATTAACGAATCCATCTAAATTTTTAACGTCCGTTTCGTAATTAAAAATCTTGTTAACCATAAAATGATCGCTAGACCATTTTAAATAATTTATATACTTGTCAAGATATTCTGTAAAAACTTTTAAATCCACAGTGATTTTGTTTTTGTAAAGTGCGCCAAATGCTTCAATTTTTTCTTCGTGTTGATAAACGTTTAATTTTTTACTAAACGCAACTATGCACCAACTTAACGCATGTTCAAACAAGTTTTCTCTGCGGGCACTTATAATATAAAAATTGTCATTGATGTATTTGTAAAAACTCAATTGATCAGGTAGTGAATCTTTTCTATTAATAATATGATATTGAGCAAGTCTACTTACTGTATATTGATCTACGCTGGCTAACAAACTAGTAGTTTCTTTTAAACTTTGATGATACCCCCAGTCTTCTTTGGCAGGTTTACCAAGTAATTCTTGATTGTATTTTTCGCTGTGATATTTTACCAGGCCGTTAGTTAGTTCGTGTAAATTGATTACGGGTTTGCCGTAGTCATGCCCTTGCATTACCATGGTGATAAATTTTTGGAGTAAACTTGACCCTACACGATCGGGCGTTAGCACAATTACATTCATAGGCAATATTTATTCACGTTTGTTTAGGGCCTAAATATTACTGGATAAGTATGTTTATGAAAAAGATTTCAAAAATATTTCCTGTAATGATGATGGAAGCAGTTATAGATGACTATGAATCTATTAACAATCAGCTAAAAATTGAAATTAAATCGCTGTTTGAGAAAATTGATGAAAAAAGAGTACTAAGTCATAAATGGGACGATTATATTATAACTGAAGATTCGCACAGTTTAGGTTATTCGTCATTTAACAGTACTGACTATCACGATTTAACCAAAGTTCCAGAATTTAAATTCTTCTATGATCATATTTCTAAACTAATAACTGAATTTTTCTCTCAATTGAAATATACTGGAGATTGGCATTTTACAAATTCTTGGTCTAGTGTATATCCTAAAGGCGCCTATATTCCGTTGCACGATCACAAACCTGTACAGTGGAGCGGAGTATACTATGTAAATGCTCCGGCAAATTGTGGAAATATACGATTTGTAGACCCAAAAGAATATGCATTACAAAACGAACCAGAAACTATGGAAGGTCGTGGGTTTTGGAAACACGTTGTAATTCCTAGCTCAGGGCTAATGCTAATGTTCCCTGGTTATTTAAAGCATGAAAGTATGCCTAGCGAAAGCGACGAAGATCGTATCATTATCAGTTTTAATATCAACTGTAGCTAGTCAACAAAAAAGGAGCTAAATGCTCCTTTTTTATTTTAACTACTAGCAATTAAGCTGATTTAGTCGGTGCTGGTGTATACACTGGAGGTGTAAATGTTTCAACCTCGTGTGTTATCACTGCATCAGGCCCAGATACTGGAGTTCCATTACCAGTTACTACAACACCGCTTGGAACTTTGTCCGAAGCACTGCCCGCTGGAGTAATAGCGTCTGGATGATCTCCGGGATTATCAACATGCTCAGTCACTGTGCCTGTCATTGCTGGCTTCCAATTATGATTAGCGTCTAATTCAGGTAGACCCACTGCATGTGTTCCTGGTGTAAATGCCGCTTGTGCGCCTGAAACATTACCTGCCAACATTTGATAGAACAATGGTACAAACTTAGCTGGGATAGTAATAACTTCTTCGTCATCCACGTGATGTGTATGCTCGCCGCCTGGACCAAATGCAGTTAGCTGAATGTCTACTGTATAAGGCTCATCTTTATGCTCGTAAACTAAATCAAGTTTTTCATCAGTATATACTTGACCTTCAACAAGCCATTCGTGATGCTCTTCGTCTTCGTTGAATCCATGACCACCAATATTAGCTTCCACGTGAACATAAGTCTTATGCTCTTCGGGTCTGTGCAACACGTTCTTAATAATGTGTGCATGAGGAGGCCCAGGTTCTGGTTTAGGATGTTCTAAATCCCATTCAATATAATATTGTTCGCCTGAAATCCACTGACCGTTTTTAAACCACCAGCCTACATGGCAGCCGTCTGGAACTTCTTCCCAGTGACCTGGAATGTCGTTCTTTTCAATCTGCTCCGGATGGATGAGCCCGTGTGGACTCATTCCGTCTTCGAGGATTTCTGTGATATGATTATCTATAATTCTTGCCCAAATTCCCATTTGATTCTCCTTAATCTTTCCAATATATTAGTGCCATGCCGGTTCCTGCTGGACTTAATCTCCAGTCTAGCTCGCTTGGAGGGAACGCCAACGCTGGACCACTGCCGTTACACAAATCATAAGATCCACCATAACAGACACATAGTAAATAACTTCTGTAAACGCCGCTTCCGCCGCCTTTACCTGCTTTTTGCGCACCATTACAGTAGGCAAAGCCACCTGAACCGCCTAATGTACCTGCACATGCGAAGATGTACGGAGCAATGGCCTGCATCATTTTGTCTGCACAACAAACTCTTCCGCTTGTACCTAAACAGCAAATTAAAGTAAAGTTAAACATTGCGTAGGCATCAACACCGTTCAAACAGCATGATCCTGTGAAAAATGTCATATCACAGCAGAATGAACCTACACCACCTGTACCAGCGCCTTCGCCTGAGTTGTCAGGGTGTGTATCCCACATGTTGCTTACGAAACCACTGTTTGGTGAGCAAATTGATTGGAATGTTCCTTTACCTGAACTGCCGCTACCGCACATACTGTGGATATCGTGCCATGGATAAAATCTTGGTGCAGAACCTTGTGGTTTTAGAACACTTGCCGAACCTTCACCGTGGAAGTTAGCTCCATAACTCATAAAGTTATAGTATTCTTGTCCGCGGCCTTCGTCGTTGTCAAAGCCACCCCAACCGCCATGTCCGTTTTTAATACGCATGTTTTGGCAAGTACCTTGATAGTGTTGGCACTCACAATATGTACAGCATTGGAATTTAGTTCCGCCACCGCCACCAGTTGCCGACATACAGCACATATTACGTAGTAATTGTCCCCAAGTTGTTGTGTTATAACTTTGCTTGTGGCAAATACATGTACACCAGTGACTGCGAATTGGCTGACGGCAGATATAACCAATACCACCGCCACCACCTACGCTGATACCAAATCCTTGACCAAACTGTGCATAGCTGTTACTAGCAGTTTGTCCTTCGCCACCCTTGTCGCAAATCCAGCTGCCTGCGGAACCACCACCTGCATAACGTGCTGTACAGCAATCATTATCACCGTGATTTGGATCCATCATTCTTGCGCTGACTCCAGATAGTACCATGCAGTAGCCGCAACATGTGAAACTACAGATACAGATACAGCTACCGCAATAGTGACTTACTGATCCGCCGCAATAGTTGCAGTTGTAACCTGCACATCCACCACGACTGTTCCAGTCACCGCCTGAAGCAGTTCCAGGTTGTGGGCCGCTGGCACCACCTGCTGAGACTGTACACGCATTACCGCCTGCGTTGGTATATGCAAATGTTGTTGTGCCCTGTTGACGACCTACGGTAACTGTAACTGTACATCCTGAGCAGACACAGTCCCATTTTTCACTGTATGCACCGCCAGCGCCAGCAAAACCAAAGCATCCGCTACATGTACACCATGTCTTTCCGCCGCCACCTACACCAACAAATCTAATACAAGTAAATGCCGCATTAGAAGTTTTTGGCACCACAAATGTGTAACTTCCCGGTGTATCTACAGTAATTTTATTTTGCCAGCAATCGTTGGCACTGTAAGCATACTTCTGACAGCTAGTTTGATAACATGTCAAAGGTGTGTACTGCAAGCATTGATTTGTGCCAGTTTGCGTTGATCCTGAACTTATATAACGTCCCATTTTATGCTTCTCTCCAATATATGATAGCCATTCCTAGGCCTGCATTGCTCATTTGCATATCCAATAAACTTGGTGGGAATGCCAATGCCGGGCCGCTGCCGTTACATAGATCGTATGATCCGCCGTAACATACGCAAATAATTCCGCATTTTGTTTGGCCACCACCGCCACCTGCTCCAGCTTTACTCATATATCCGCAAATACCAATGCCGCCCGAGCCACCTAGTGTACCTGCACATGTAACAAAGAATGGATACAATGCATCCTGCATTAACCAAGACTGGTCACACCAACCGCAAACTCCTAACTGACAAATAATCGGCCAGTTAACTAATGGGCCGGTGCCACCACCGCCACCTGCATTAGTAAGCATACTACCGTTTTGAGTAGGATCGCAACAGGTCCATGACCATCCGCCTGTACCAGCGCCTTCGCCTGCGTTCTGAGGTCTTGGACCAAACGCCCATCCGCCACAGTTACCGCAACAGTTATTAGCTGTATTACTAGCAATAATACCTGGACTACCGCTTCCGCAGATATCAGTAATATCCCACCAGTTTTGTTTAATAGGTTGGCATGGTGTTTGGAAACATTCCCAAGCACGTGGGCTCCATACAGTACCGTATGGGTACGCACAGTGTAATTCTGCACCCCATTCAAATTGCCAGCCGTGAATAGCAGTACCTTCTGGGCCGCCTGGGCCGCCGTTACCACCGCGCCAGCGTCCGCCAATACAGTCAGCATCCCAACTACGGCAACGTTCTCCTGTACTTTGATGATATTTAGAACCGCCGCCGCCTTCTGAGCTAGGCAGTCCGTTATAATTCATGTAGAAACCTTCGTAGTTTGCACATCCTTGCAAACAAATACAGCAACAGCAACTATAGTGCCAAGCTGAACCAGAGCGACATGTTCCTGATCCAATACCAGCGCCACCGCCTGAAACAGGGCCTGTATAGTATCCGCATAAACAGCTTGATGAGCCGCCACAAACGTTAACTGGGCTACCAGCTGATCCACCGCCTGAAACTAAAATATTACAGCAACTTGTTTGTGTGCTGGCATCTGTACCAGTCCATACAACACAGTATCCACAACATGTGCCATAACAAAAATATTTGCATGATCCGCAATAGTGACTCACTGATCCGCCGCAGTTGTTACAAGTATAACCCGCACAACCGCCACGACTATTCCAGTCACCGCCTGTTCCAACTCCTGGAATAGCACCGCTTGCGCCGGCAGCACTATGAACAGCACTACCGTTGCAACTTACTGATGTTGTGGCTTCTTGACGACCTACTACTACGCAGAAATAAGTTGAACCGCCAGTAACTGCATGGCATTTTTCGCTGTATGCGCCGCCTGCTCCAGCAACACTGTTACATGATCCGCCGTCGCACGATACTTGAATACATTTTGGCTTGCCGCCGCCACCTACTAAAACTGTTCTTACACAAATTGCTGAATTAGGAACTTGCCAACAATAATTACCTGGACGATCCATAACAATTTTATATTGCCAGCATTGTTTACCATCATAGTAGCTTTTGGCTCCGTATGCTCCACCTAAACAGGCAGCCGTATACTTAGGAACACTAGCTTTTTCAACCTGCTGTGTTGTATACGTAATTGGTACAAAACGACCCATACTATTCCCCTAATTAAGTTGTACTTGTTTCAATGCCGTATGCCACTGCATCAACTAGTGTGCTACTTGAGTAGACTACAATCAACTGACCAGCGGCTAATACTAGACCTGTACGCTCTAATACGCTGTTTGCCGGAACTGTAACGTTATATTCTAAATATGCGTTATCAGTTACTGTTGAGCTAGTTGTTAACGCTAAACGAATTGTAACTGCTGTTGAGTTTCTGTTACAGATTGTTACGCTAGCTACCGCAAAGAATCCTGCCGGACAAGTATACAATGTTGTATTTGTAGTTGCCGCTAAGTCTGTTACGCCTAATCTTCCTGTTGCCATTTATATTTCTCCAATTATTTTAGTAAGAAGTAGTTTAAAGCTAAGGGACTACCATCTATGCCCTGTTTGAAATACATCTTATTTCTCACATTAATTTGTGTCTGGTTAGTATTACTTATCGTATTTCCAGTAATTTGTATCTGTCCAGCAATCAGTGTATTTACGTTGATTGAACTTGCTCCGCCACCAATTTGGCTAGTAATGTAAGTTCTAATAGCTTTTTGGGTTGGAATAATACTGTCGCTATTAGCCGCAAACGTACCGTCTGTGCTAAACTGCGTAATTATCGTATTACTTGCGCCCAAAGCCACACTTCCTAGTGTTAATGTTTGTAGTCCAGCTAGGTTAAACGCATTAGCGTTCAATGTAGCTACACCAGTACTTTGTTGTACACTAAACAAGTTACCCACGTTAAAGTTACCGTCTTGGTCAGTACTTGTAAAGAACACGCGACCTCCACCATTTTGAACAGTTTGGTTATTTACGTTGGCTAGTTGCGTTGGTGTATTTGGATAATTTGTTGTTACAATATTACCAGTACCAATACTTAAAAAGTCATGTCCTGTTAAACGTACTTGACTGTACAATATTCTTGTAGTTACTACGTCGCCGTGAGCTGGAGCATTTGTAGTTGTAGTTACTGGATTAACTTGGAATGTAGCTGAATATGTGCCGCCAACAATTGTAATCGGCAGTGCGCTAGTTCCAAGATTTCCGTTAGTACTATTACTAATAGTCCAAGTACTTGTTGTGCTTACTCCAGTACCAGTTAAGTTAGCTGTGATATAAACAGGTGTTGTAATACCATATGCTTGTAAGTACATACCAGTAGTGATTGTTTGTAAACTAGGTAAGTTAGTTACATACAATGTTGTTCCACTGATATAACCAGTAAATGTTGCTTGTGTTCCAACTGCACTGCTGTATAATACCAGTTTGTAAACAATGTTGTTACCGGACAATACTACGTTGCTACCTGCTGTTGGTAATGCTGGCAAGTTTTGTACGTTGAAATATTGTCCAACTTGATAACTATCAGCATAACCCACACTGCTACTGATTGAAGCATTAGCTGTACTGAAACCAGTTCCTCTATTAACAAAACTTGGATTTGCCAAAGCACCAATACCAATACGCGGTGTTAGTGTAGCCACTTGTGTTATGTTAGGGTCAGTAATATTAATTGTTGGTACTGACAAATATCCCGAACCAGGTTCAACTATTCTTATAGTACCAATTGCATTTGATGAAACACTTAGACGAGCTTGTGCTGGTGTAAAGTTTGGTATGCTAGCACTGGTTGAACTGTTAGTAGCAATCATACTCCATTTTGGCACACCGCCAGGGTTTCCAAATACAACTCCAGCCCAACTATTACTTGGCACTGAACGCACTGTCCAGTTAATACCATCGTTACTGCTGGCAGCCGCTGTTGATGTTGTACCAATTACACTAGTCCATGCACTATTACCGTTGGTAACAGTAATTGTTGGTGTAAGCGTTGCACTAGTACTCAGGGCAACTTGGTTACCATTAATGCTGGCCACATAGTATGTTGTACCGCTTGTTAAGCCGCCAAAGTTTGCGCCGGCTGTAACTGTTACGCTTCCGCCAGTGGCCGTTGATAGTGATACATTTGGACCAAAATAACTTGTACTTAAAGCCAATTGAGTACTGCTGATAATCTCAGTAATGTAGTAGTTAGCTACAGAACCTGCAGAATATGCTAGACCGCCAAAGCTACTACTTACGCTGGTTGTCCAGTTTGCAACTCCACTAGTTAATTGTAGCACCGGTGATAGTGTTGGACTTGTACTAATCGTAGTGCTTGATCCACCGCTAACCACATAATAAACTTGTCCACTGTTAATTCCACCAATTGTACCATTGCTGGCAATGGTCCACGCACCGTTACCCATGCTTAGTGTAACAGGTGTTGATAGTGTAGCGTTGGTTGCCAATGTAACATAACCTGGAGCAGGAATACTGCTTACATAGTAAGGAGTACCAGCTGTTAAGCTACCGTATGTGGCTGAGCTAGTTGCTGTAAAGCTACCAGTTGTTGGACTTGCTACTGTACCAGTGACTGTAAAATCACCGCCAAAGTAAGTTGAACTTACACTGATTTGGTTAGTTAATGGGCTAACTGCCTTAACATAGTAGGTTGTGCTGGCAACTAAGTTACCAAATGTACCACTACCTGGAGTAACAAAAGTTTGTCCAGCAACAATGTTAGTAACATTACCAACACCAATCAAGTTAGCTGTACCAGTGATTGTGGTGCTACCAACTGCGGCCGCTTGGAACAAGTTAGTCTGCCATGTAGTAGCTGTAATTTGACTTACAACATAAGTTGGCTGGCTTATTACAATACCTTGTGTAGTCGCAGTCAACAACGTTGTATTACTAAACTGTACTTGCGTTGTAGTAGGTGTACCTGTTACAGTATACGTGCCATTATAGCTTGCTGGCACTGCGCCTTGGATAGTAATCAACTGTCCTGCAAAGAATGGAACTGAACCTTGGGTAGCATAAGTTACTGTAGCTGTTGAGCCGTTGCCAGTAATTGCAGTGGTTGCAATATTCTGTACAACTTGTACACCAGTACCAGTTAAAATCATACCTGGAACTGGAGTGCCGGCGCCAACTGTTAGTACACCAACTGTACTGATTGTACTAGTTGTTAAACTTGCAGTGGCGTTAACTGTGCTAGTTACACTCAATGATTGGCTAACAGCCGCCGGAGTAATAATTTGTCCAAGAACAATATTATTGGTATTGCTCAATTGTAACAAGTTACCACCACTAGCTGTGCTGACAATAGTCGGAGTTGTTCCGCCTAGTACCCCTCCTACTGTGCTGGTATATGCACCTGCACTCCATCCCCATGTTAATACTGGACTTAGTGTTGGGCTTGTACTTAGTGTAGCATAGTATTGTGTACCTAGTGTACTGCTGTTACCCGAGTTGCTGGTTACAGTTGCAACATAATATGTTGTACCGCTGTTTAGGCCACCCATATTTTGTCCAACTATTGCAGACCATGAAGCGGCCGCACTAGTTAAAGTAACGTTGCTAGTACCTTGATAAGTTGTAGCCACACTAATTTGGTTTGTACTTGGTAGAATTGCATTAATAAAGTAGGCTGTATTTGGAACTAAATTACCAAACGTACCTGTACCTGGTGTAGTAAATTGTGAACCAATTGCCAAGTTAGTTGTGCTATTAATTGTGATTAAGTTAGCTGTACCGGTGAAGGTGGTCAACGATGCTTGTCCTGCACCTGTAGTCCAATTTACTTGCCATGTTGAACCACTGCCACTTACAATATATGTTGGTTGACTAATAATGTTACCAGCAATAGTCATACTGCCACTAGCATTACTTGCATAAGTTACTTGAGTAGTACTTGGTGTGCCAGTTACAACAAATGTTCCGTTGTAAGCCGCTGGAATCAAGCCTTGAACAGTAATTAATTGTCCTGCAATGAATGGGATTGATCCTTGAGTAGCATAACTTAATGTTGCAGTTGTACCAGATCCACTTGCCGCAGTAATTTGAATATTTTGTGCAGTTTGCAAACCAGTGCCAGTCAATACCATACCAATTTGTGGGCTTCCACCGCCTGTTGTTAATACTCCACTACCGGTTATTGTACTACTGGTCAAACTTGATGTAGCATTTACTGTAGCTGTAGCTGTTATAGTTTGTGTTACTGCTGTTGGTACAAAACTCATACCTTGAACAACACTACTTGCACCAGTACCGCTAAATGTGACATAGTTACTTAACGGACTTGTGTTTGTAATTGTTGGATTATAAATCACTGCGGTTGGCACGATTGCCAATCCTGCTGTTACACCAGTTCCGCTACCTAATGTGATTGCGTTGGTACTTACAGTACTTGCTGTTAATGCCGGTGTTACTGCTGTTACGCCGCCAGTTAAAGCAACTGTTTCGCCCACTACCATACCGGTAGTTGTAGCAACTGTTGCCACATTACTTAGGCCAATGACTTGAGTAGCACTTACTGTTTGACTTTGATTAACAGTATAGTTTACACCGCTGATAGCCTGTGCGCTGACAATAGCTAAACTTGTACTTACAGTATAAGTACCTGCACCGCCTGATCCACTACCAAACACTGTAATATAACCAATTGTTTGATTACCGTTGATTGTGCTAGTC
>Ga0209188_1000728_pt1 | contig 30018 bp, 29 predicted proteins | sample C_130625_EF_Meta_FD_187307 | JGI IMG/M metagenome (GOLD analysis project Ga0209188, IMG submission 187307) | Freshwater microbial communities from Lake Croche, Canada to study carbon cycling - C_130625_EF_MetaG (SPAdes) (version 2) | ecosystem: Environmental > Aquatic > Freshwater > Lake... | reverse complement strand
TTGCTACCTTCACGGACCAGTGCGAACGCTTGAGGCAAGATATCATCCAAGGTCTTTCCTTGGGCTAATAGCTCCTTTAATTCGGCGGTTTTTGCTTGCAATTGCGCATCACTTAAGCCCTGAAACTGTTCTTCTAATGAGTTAATTTCATTGACCGTTTTGCGGTATTGCTTGAGGAGTCGGTCATTCCGACTACCAATAATTTTCTTTAAAAGTCCTGATACCATGATTTTCTTAGTTTAAATTCAACTTATGAGTTTATCATTCATACATCTGGTTCTGATGAATGTTACCAAAAAGCCCTTTTTTTTCATTGTATTACTTGAAAAAGACATATGCCAACTATCAAAAAATCGTCTGAGGCTCTTGAAGTCGGTAAATTATTAGACGCCAACTCTTCTAATTCGCCGATTTCTCATATTGTTGATCAAATTCAAAAAAGAAATCAACTTCAGATTACCCTCAAAGACGCACTTGCTCAAATGGGACTTAGTCAATTTTCTGAGGAGATCTTTATTGGTGAAATTACTTTGATGGGTGAGGTTAAACTTATTACGCATCGTGCAGGGATTGTAAGTAAACTAAAAAATAAATTACCTAGCCTTTTGAACTTTTTGCGGGAATCTGGATTTCCTCTTAAATCTATTCAGTTAAAAGTGTCACCAAAACCAACGAGCGTTCAAACTTTGGATAAGGATACTAAAGAGGTTTTAACGCCTTTTGTCAGCAAGCCCTCACATAAATCTGCATGGACTGACCTTCTTCAAGATATCGATCACCACTCACCTGTTCATCAAGCGGTTAAAAATCTTATCAAAAAGATTAATTAAGTTCAGAGTGAAGGGCTTGAAAGGCTCGTGGTGCATTGCTTATTTGATCAAAACTAACGATTTCATAAGCGTCTGGCTGACTAAATAATTTGCGCAGTAATAAGTTATTGAGCGCATGTCCTGATTTTTCTGCCACGTAAGCTCCAATGATAGGATGTCCTGCCAAGTACAAGTCTCCTATAGCATCCAAAATTTTGTGTCGCACGAACTCATCTTCATAGCGAAGTTCTTCATTGTTCAAAATACGGTGCTCATCTAATACGATCGCATTATCTAAGCTTCCACCTCGGGCTAAACCAATTTCGCGAAGAGCCTCAACCTCGTGGGCAAAGCCAAAAGTCCTTGCTCGGCCAATTTCTTTGGCATAGCTTGTCTCATCAAAGTCAATGACGCATCGCTGACCAGTTTTATCTAGTGCTGGATGCTTAAAATCAATGGTGAAATCTAGCTTAAATCCAAAATGCGGCTCTAATCGTGCAAATTTATCACCTTCAACCACTTCAATCACACGATTGATTTTAATAAACTTTTTAGGTGCGTCTTGCACGGAGATTCCGGCCGACTGAATTAAAAATAAGAATGAGGCGGCACTGCCGTCCATGATCGGAATTTCTTCACCATCAATTTCTACAAGTAAATTATCAATTCCAAGTCCTGCACATGCTGAAAGTAGATGTTCTACCGTTGATATGCGACTTTCACCGATTTGTAAGACACTCGCTAAGCGAGTGTCTGTAATATGTTCTGCTTTGCCAGGAATCATAATTGGATTCTCCTGGTCTATACGTACAAACGTAATCCCTGAATTAATCGGTGCAGGCTTTAAAAATAAGTTCGAGCGTGTTCCAGAATGCAGTCCAATACCAACTGTTTTTATGGGCTCAGTAATGGTTTGCTGTTTCAACATATTTTTTTCACCTACACCAATTGATCTTATACGTTTGCTAAAACGGCTTGCGCACTACTTACTTCAAATTTACCAGGGGCTTCTACTGCAATATGTTTAACAACACCATTGTCTAAAACCATGACATAACGTTGTGAACGAACTCCTAAGCCTTTTGCTGTAAGGTCAAACTCTAAGCCTAAGGCCTTTGTCCAAAGCGCACTGCCATCAGCCATCATACGTACTTTTTTACCAACTTTGAGATTGTCGCCCCATGCGCCCATTACAAACGCATCGTTAACTGATACACACCAAACTTCATCAACGCCTTTAGCTTTCAACGCATCAAAATGTTCCACATATCCAGGTACATGCTGTGCTGAGCAAGTTGGAGTAAATGCGCCAGGTAAGCCAAATACAACAATTTTCTTACCTTTTACAATTTCCGCTACTGCAAATGCATTAGGTCCGATGGTGCAACCCGGTGTTTCATCTGCAATATATTCAAATAAAGTGGCTTCTGGTACTGCTTGATTTAAAACAATCATCTTTCTCTCCTTTTAAAAAAATAAATCCCTTACGAACCATGATAGTAGCGCAGTAGTCGTCATGAGGAAGTGCACCGCCCTCAAAAATTCGTAAGAGATTGATTTTAAAGGATGTCTTTAATCAGCCTGTTTCCTCAAAAATGCAGGGATATCATAAAAATCCGTCCCTTTATCAAGCAAATTTCTTGCTTGTGGTGAACTAGATGCTCCTAAACTTGGTGGTGCACCGCGATTAGGGGATTGTCTCATTACGGCAGGCATAGCAGGTGATGCTTCAGCCATTCCTACATCAGGTATCGCCTGACCCAGCGTCGGAATGCTTGATGCATATCCTGTTGTCACATTATTTAAGGCTTGTGCAGCAATCGGACTTGTCGGTTGAAATGCCTGCAAAGTTGTCATTCCAGGTGAGGCGTTATACGTACCTGTTGCGCGCGTATCATGCCAAACGACATCCACCAATCCTGCGCGTTGCTTGCCACCATTTAAACCCGTTGCCACAACTGTTACGCGGATTGCATCTGCTAATGATTCATCGTAGACAGTTCCAAAGATGATGGTTGCATCTTCAGCTGCATAGCCACGAATAGCTGCCATCACTTCTCTTGTTTCAGAAAGCTTTAATGAGCGACTTGCCGTAATGTTGACAAGGACTCCTCTTGCTCCTGATAAATCAACTCCTTCTAAAAGTGGTGAGGCTACTGCTGCTTCTGCGGCCAATCTTGCGCGATCAACGCCTGATACTGTAGCAGTTCCCATCATGGCTTTACCCTGCTCACTCATCACTGTCTTCACATCTTCAAAGTCCACGTTAATTAAACCGTGTTCATTAATGATTTCAGCGATACCAGCAACTGCATTGTGAAGTACATCATCAGCCGCACTAAAGGCTGTATGCATTTCAGCATCTTCACCCATGACTTCAAATAACTTTTCATTCAGAACGACAATCAGTGAGTCAACATGTTGCTCTAACTCACGCGCTCCATCTTCCGCTACTTTAGATCGTTTCGCACCCTCGAAGTCAAATGGCTTACTCACAACTCCAACCGTCAGAATACCCATTTCTTTCGCAATTTGCGCAACAACCGGTGCGGCCCCTGTACCAGTTCCACCACCCATACCAGCAGTAATAAATACCATATGCGCACCTTGCAAGGCATCTGCAATTCGCGCTTTTGCTTCTTTAGCTGAGGTTTCTCCAACTTCAGGTTTAGCACCCGCTCCAAGACCAGTCGCTCCTAATTGCAAATTAACTTCTGCCTTAGAACGCTGTAATGCTCCTGCATCAGTATTCATACAAATAAACTCAACGCCTTGTACACCACGACGAATCATGTGCTGTACAGCATTGCCGCCTGCGCCACCGACTCCGACCACACGAATGTTAGTCTTGCCAGCAACAGTTTCATCCACTATTTCAAAGTCCATACTTCCTCCAAGGTTAAATACCACAATTGACGACTACTTTTTCAAAACAACTTCTTAAAAATTTCCTGTAAACCAATCCTTGATACGTTTAGATACACCGCCTAATGGTTTTGATTTACTTGCTTCTTGTCCACGAACAATCTGTGCACGTCCTTCTCTTAAGAGACCGATGCTTGCTGAATATTTAGGATTGCGTAATACATCTTTGAGGTGGCCACTATATTCAGGCATCCCAATCCGTGCTGGCTTATTAAATACTTCTTCTGCGAGTTCAACAATTCCGGGCATGCTTACTGCGCCGCCAGTAAGAACTACCCCCGATGGAACTTTATGTGTAAAACCAGAATGCTCTAGCGCCTCAACAACAAATCGAAATAGTTCTTCAACACGAGGCTCTATTACTGCGGCTAGGGATTGACGCGAAATCGGTTTAGATTCTCGATCGCCAATACCAGGTACATCAAGCATGGCTTGGGGATCTGCTAGCGATTGTTTTGCAATACCGTGTTCAATCTTTAAATCCTCAGCATCAAGCGTCGGTGTTCTGAGTGCCATCGCTATGTCATTGGTAATTTGATCACCCCCTAAAGGAATGACTTCTATATATCGAATCGCACCCTGCGAAAATACTGCGATATCTGTGGTTCCACCACCTATATCTACGAGGACTACGCCTAGTTCTTTTTCATCTTCTGAAAGCACAGCCAAACTTGAAGAGAGTGGCTGAACGACTAGTTCATTTACTTCTAATCCACAGCGGCGAATACATTTAATGATGTTTTGAATCGCACTATCAGCCCCTGTAACGATATGTGTTCGCACTTCTAATTTTTGCCCACTCATACCAATCGGATCTCGAACGTCTTCTTGGTTATCAATTAGATACTCTTGAATCAACATATGAAGTACCTGCTGATCTGTAGGTACATTGACTGGCTTAGCATTTTCAATCACTCGATCAACATCTTGTGCCGAGACTTCTTTGTCCCTGATGGCATGCATGCCGGGACTATTAAAGCTTTGCACGTGATTGCCAGAAATAATCGCAAACACAGTGTCAACACGACACTCCGCCATTATTTCTGCTTCTTCCAATGCTTTTTGAATAGATTTAACGGTATCCTCAATATTGACTACAACACCTTTTTTGATTCCTTTGGACGCCGTATTGCCTATACCAATGACATCAAAGTCACCGTTTTCATGAACTTCAGCAACCAAGGCTACTACCTTGGATGTACCAATATCAAGTCCAACTAATAAGTTTCGGTTATCTTTACTCATTCACTTTTCCGTCCATCAACTAACTTTGATTTTTTAAAATCGCTTTTACTTTTTTTAGTGGTCTGTTGAGAAATCACTGAATCCAAATTATTGTTTTGGAAGTTGGTAAGTAACTCTGAGGTTTCATTTATCGCAGAGGCCGTTTGTGTTAGTTTTTTTGCCGATGCATCAGACTTCGGGGATGTCCTAATAGCAAAGCCACTGGCGTATCGTAAATCGATGTTCTCAATTCTGTTGGGTAGCTTTTCTTTTACTTCAGGCCAGACCTTAAAAAAGCGGTCTAAACGAGCTTTTATTTGACTACGATCTTTTTGATCCAGATCTCTACCAAGCTCAAAAGTCATACCATTATCTAATTTTGTTGTCCAAGAGTATCGGGAGCTGAGTGATAGTCCAACGACTTTAGCATCAATCGGAGCAAACCAGCCACTCAGTTGTTGATATAACTCCACCGCCTCTTTATTACTATTAGTTGGTCCGGAAAACTCGATTAAACCTTTATCCAAATCAGCTTCTGCTAAATTGACTGTAAAAATTTCACCATATTTATTGATGAGTTTAGGGCCGTCATTGGTGGCCCATATGCCAATTGGTTGTTGTTCTTCTAGGGTAATACTAAGGCCATTGGGCCATACCCTTCTGACACTTGCTGACCTGACCCAAGGTAACTCTTCAAATGATTTTCTGGCTTGATCTAAGCGAATGCTAAAGAAATTTCCACTCAACTGATTTAAAACTTGTGAACGCACTAAGGGTTGATTGATATGATTTAAGACTTGTCCATTTTCTGCTTGTATTTGTATTTGATTAATCGTAAATACGGGACGCTGCCCAATCCAGAAGAACATCCACAACAGAATCAATCCTAAAAAAGAAAAGATGAAAAAATGCGTCAGTTTTTTCATGCGATCTTGCGAGTTCCAAATTGGAGCACAAATAAAAGCAATGATCGCGATCAAGCCAAAGAACATTGACTTTAAAGTTCCGAATAACCAAGGCCACAACACCTCCCCTAAAGATGGTGTAGGCGCCTTACTTTTAACAGCATTTAAAGAGGATGTTTTCATCGTTTTTCCTCATCAGAGTTAAAGGGTATATTTGGGTTTTGATCTAATGTTTGATGAAGTATCCATAACACTAACTTTTCATAGGAAACACCTGCTTGTTTTGCAGCCATCGGCACCAATGAATGTGAAGTCATGCCTGGGGATGTGTTCATTTCTAATAGATAGGGTTGACGTGTGCTTTGATCAATCATGACGTCTGCTCGCCCCCAACCAGAGCATCCCAAAGCTTGATAGGAGCGAATCGCTAAATCTTCAATGATTTGCTCTAATTCCGGCTCAAGTCCAGGAGGGCAGATGTATTGTGTGTCGTCTGAAAAATATTTATTGTGATAATCGTAATTGGCATCTGGCGCTTTTATTTTGATCATCGGTAAGGCTTGCACATTTTTTCCACGCCCTATGATCGGGCAAGTAAGCTCTTCACCAACAATGCATTGCTCAGCCATCACATCTCGATCAAGCTTTGCTGCTAAAGCGAATGCCTCTGGTAATTCAGATTTATTTTTTACTTTAGTTAAACCTAATGAAGATCCTTCTCTAGCGGGTTTTACTATCAGCGGTAATCCTAAATAGTTAACGACCGCTTCCCAGTTTGAGTTCTCATTCAACATTAAGAATTTAGGTGTTGCTAAACCCTGACTTAACCAAATATTTTTTGTTACTTGCTTATCAATTGCCATTGCCGATGCGAGAACTCCACTGCCCGTATAAGGCATTTCTATTTGCTCTAAAAACCCTTGCATCGTCCCATCTTCGCCATAGCGTCCATGTAATGATATAAATACCCGCGCAAATTTTTCTTGCGTAATCGCTGCAATGTCTTGTGTACCAGGATCATAGGGATGTGCATCAATACCTAATCCTTGTAATGCATCTAATACACCTTTACCTGATTGCAACGAAATCTCACGCTCACCTGAGCGGCCACCCAGTAATACGCCAACTCGTCCATACTGTGCTGGCTTAATTTGTGCATATATTTGTTCTACTTGGTCAACCCACTTCTGAAGGTTTACTTGCTTATTCATATAGTCCCTCCACCAGTTGTCCTGGTATGGTGGATATAGAACCTGCGCCCATGGTAATCACGACATCTTTATCTTGAACATGTTGCATGATATTTTTAGCAACTTGTTTGATGTCTGACACATAAACTAAATGATCTGCAGACAATGCCTGTTGGGACTTGTCTGTTATGTGGTGCCGAATAGCATCAATTAGACTTGTGCTGTCTGCCCCTTTAATTTTTGGCTCTCCCGCCGAATAGACGTCCGTTAATACAACGGCATCAAAGTCTTGCAGTATTTTTACAAATTCACCAAAACAATCTCTCGTTCTTGTATATCGATGTGGCTGAAATGCTAAAACTAAACGGCGATTAGCAAAGGCCCCTCTAGCTGCGGCTAATGTTGCTGCCATTTCAACAGGATGATGGCCATAGTCATCAATCAGGGTAAAGCTTCCACCCCTTGGTAATTTGATTTCTCCATGCCGTGTAAATCGTCTTCCAACACCTTTAAATTCTTTTAAGGATTGAATAATATCTTCATCATTCACCCCTAATTCAGTGGCAACTGCAATGGCTGCAAGCGCATTTCTTACGTTATGCACGCCGGGTAAATTTAAAACAATATCAATTGGCCCCGGAACTTGTCCATGTCGTCTTACTGTTTTACGGGTAACTCTAAAATGCATCGTAGCATCTACAGGATGAACGTCATGTGCTCTCACATCTGCATCTTCCGATAGTCCATATTTGAGAACTGACTGCGATACAAAAGGCAACATGTCACGTACATTAGTGTCATCTACGCACAATATAGCAACTCCATAAAATGGCATTCTTTGTGTAAATTGCACAAATGCCTGTTTCAGTTTTGCCATTGAATGTTGATAGGTTTCCATATGGTCCGCATCAATATTAGTAATTACTTCCATCACTGGAAGTAAGTTCAAAAATGAAGCATCTGATTCATCTGCCTCTGCCACAATGAACTCACCTGTTCCCAGTCTTGCATTTGCACCCGCAGAGGTTAACTTGCCGCCAATCACAAAGGTTGGATCTAATTTGCCTTGCGCCAAAATAGAGGCCACAAGACTCGTCGTTGTCGTTTTGCCATGTGTGCCAGCGATTGCTATGCCTTGTTTTAAGCGCATCAGTTCACCCAACATGACTGCGCGTTGTATGACTGGTACATGGGCTGCCCTTGCAGCTAAAATCTCTGGATTATCACCAGTCACTGCTGTTGAAATCACAACCGCTTCTGCATTGCCAATATGACTTGCCTGGTGACCTATAAATATTTCTGCGCCGAATGCTTTTAATCGCTGTGTTGACGAACTTTCCGACAAATCTGAGCCACTCACGCGATATCCGAGATTTAATAGAACTTCTGCAATGCCGCTCATGCCAGCACCGCCTATACCCACGAAATGGATGTGTTGAACGATGTGCTTCATGCGAGACTCACCTCTTTGCACACTTCTGCAACTCTTGCGGTGGCAAATGGTTTTGCCATTTGTAATGCAAGATTTGCCATTTCTAATAATTGCTCACGCGTGGTTGTTTGAAGCCATTGAGCTAGTTTTGATGGCGACAACTCAGATTGCGGCATCAAAATAGCTGCCCCTGTACTTGATAAAAATTGTGCGTTCGCTGTCTGATGATCATCTACGGCGTATGGGAATGGCACTAAATAGGAGGCTACTCCACAAGCGGCTAATTCAGCAATCGTCATTGCCCCAGATCGACAAATGACTACATCTGCTTCACTATATGCTTTTGCCATGTCGTCTATAAATGCAAGTACTGTTGCTTCTATATTCACTTTTTTATAATTAGCTTGTAATATGTCTACGTGTTTTTGTCCTGATTGATGCGTGATGATCGGTCGCTCGCTCTCAGGCATCAAACTTATCGCCTGTGGAACTATCTCATTTAATGCCTGCGCACCAAGACTTCCGCCAACAACGAGAACACGTAATGGTCCAGTTCTACCAATAAATCGCTCTGCAGGTGATGGTATTTGTAGTAAATTTGCCCGCAGTGGATTGCCTACCCACTCGGCATTAGGAATCGCTTGTGGAAACGCGCACAAACTGCGTGATGCTACTTTTGATAATATTTTATTTGCTAATCCAGCAACTGAATTTTGTTCATGTAAAACTAATGGATATCCAACAATAGAGGCGACTAAACCCGCCGGAAATGTGATGTATCCTCCCATGCCCAGCATGACATGAGGTTTAATGCTTCGAATAATGTTTAAACTTTTTAATGAGGCTTTTAATAAGTTGTAAGGCAACTTAATTTTGGTCATTAAGCCTTTACCTCTTAGGCCGCCAAAATCTACTCCTGAAAAAGTAATCCCTTGCTGAGTAATGATGTCGTATTCCATTCCTTTTGGATTACCTAACCAATACACACGCCACCCTTCTAAGCGAAGATACTGCGCAACAGCAAGTCCTGGGAATATATGACCCCCAGTGCCACCTGCCATAATTAATATCGCTTTTGATGATAGCGTTGGTGTGGTCATAACTTTCCACCTCGCATCAAGACACGGTTTTCAGCGTCAATTTTGAGTAATATTGCAATTGCTATGACGTTGAGTAGCAGCGCTGAACCACCGTAACTGACTAAGGGTAGAGTGAGTCCCTTGGTCGGCAACAAACCTAAATTGACACCCATATTGATGAAGGTCTGCCATCCAATCCATATGCCGATTCCTTTAGCAACTAATCCAGCAAAACTTCGATCTAGCTGCAAACAGGTTCTACCAATCATGAATGAACGCCTGACAATATAGTAAAAACCAAGAATCACAATCAATACGCCGATAAATCCTAACTCTTCACCAATCACGGCCAGAATAAAGTCCGTGTGCGCTTCTGGCAAATAATGAAGTTTCTCTACGCTTCCTCCGAGTCCAACTCCAAACCACTCCCCTCGCCCAAATGCCATTAAAGAATGTGTCATTTGATAAGCCTTACCTTGTGCCATCTCCGGATCCCATGGATCTAGGAAGGCCATAATTCGCTTTTGTCGGAATGGTGATAGTGCAACAATCGCGCTAAATGCCAAAATCCCAATTACTATTAAATATCCAAATAATTTGGCACTGATTCCGCCTAAAAATAAGATACCCATCGCGATTCCAGCAACGACTAAAAAAGCACCCATATCAGGTTCCCATAGCAGCAATACACCCACCATGCCCACTATGAAGCCCATGGGTAAAAAACCCTTAACAAAAGAATGTAAAAACTCCTGTCGTCTTACCGTGTAATGCGCCACAAATAACACACAGGCTAATTTCATGAGTTCTGATGGCTGAAAATTTAAAAGGCCTAAGGGAATCCATCGTCTAGATCCTTTTACTGCATGGCCAATACCTGGTATCAACACCACAATTAACAAGACGATTGTGATTCCAAAAATGAGCGGGGATACACGGTCCCAAACTTTCAACGGGATTTGATAAGCGACTAGCCCAGCTACTACTGCTATACAAATTGAGATGACATGTCGGATAAGATAACTAATGCTGGTTTGACTGCCAACACTGCCACTGCCGTTGGCAATACTAATGGATGCTGAATACACCATGACTACACCAACCAATAGCAGAAGTGTAGTCGTCCATAACAATGGCTGATCCCACTGCGTCATTCCTGATCGTGAATATTTCTTGGCTTTAGTCGCATCTCTAAGCTCTGAACGAAAATCATTGAAGCCTTCCCGAATTCCGCCACCAATCCCACCGCGAGATCTTGACCATATCCTAGAAAATCCACTGCTTCCCTGTGAAAGATTATTTTTCATAGTCCCACCTCAATTCCATGTGTTTGATGTGATAACTCTTCTACGGCATTGGCAAAAACTTCCGCACGATGTACATAATCTTTAAACATATCTAAGCTGGCGCACGCTGGCGAGAGTAATACCTTATCTCCAGCCCTTGCTTCTTTGGCGGCTTGCATGACTGCCTCTTCAATAGTACTTACACGCGTAATAGGGACTAGGTCTTTATTTAATACATCTTCTATTTTTTGCGCATCTTTGCCTAATAAATAAACATGTTTTGTATATCGATGTATAGGTTCTCGTAGCGGTGAAAAATTTTGCCCTTTACCATCTCCGCCTGCAATTAATATGATTTTCTTTTGTTCTTCAGTTGATCCTAAGCCATTGATGGCTGCTAGGGTTGCCCCAACATTGGTACCTTTGCTGTCATCGATGTATTCAACATCATCGATCACTGCAATACTTTGCACACGGTGTGGCTCCCCACGATAATCTCTTAACCCGTTGAGTAAGGACGCCATACTTAAATCAATAGCCTGTCCTAATGCAATTGCAGCTAATGTATTGGTAGCATTATGTCGCCCCTTAATGAGTAAGGCTTCTGCTGGAATGAGTCTTTTAATTTGTAAAGGCTGATCATATTCATTAGATGTAACCTTGGTTCGTCGACGTTTACGCAACCCAATATCTTCTTCTGGCATGACCCATGCCAACCAATCAATACCACCATTCATGTCCCCAACAATTCCAAAGCTATCTGGCTCTAGTGGGGTATCCATCCCAAATGTCATATATCGATTTGAGAGTTTTTTATCTTCGTCAATCATGGCCATTACTTTTGAATCATCACGATTTAAAATCGCAATCGTTCTTTGGCCAAAGATTTTTTTCTTCGCCAAATAGTAGTGCTCCATGTCACCATGCCAATCCAAATGATCTTCCGTTATGTTTAAAACGGTTGCCGCGTCAGGATTAAAGTTTTGACTATAAAAAAGTTGGTAACTCGATAGCTCTAACACCCAGATATCTGGCAATTGATTATCAGTTAAGCATTGTGTTAATTTATCGAGTAGGGATGGACTGATGTTGCCGGCAACAGCTACTGATTTTCCCGTCTTCCCAAATATAACGCCACATAGTGCCGTGGTGGTCGTTTTTCCATTGGTGCCTGTAATCGCCACTACTTTGGGTTGATAGTTTTGTATTTCTTTTAATGCGTCTAATGCCTGAGTAAAAAAATCTAACTCTCCCCAAATAGCTTTTGACTGTTCTTGAGCATTTTTTAATACTTGAGCTATCCACTCATCTAGGGGTGAGATACCTGGGCTCATCGCTATGATATCCACGTCTCCTAGATCAATACCGGCTATATTTTTTCCAAAACTAATATTGATATTTAATTGCTTTAATTCTTCTAATTGGGCTTGCGCTTTTTCTGATATCGCACCCGCTTCCCTGGTGTCATGCATGTGGACTTGCGCGCCTTGCGCCACAGCCCATCGCGCCATAGCTTGGCCCGACTCTCCAGTACCCATCACTAAAATAGAAATACTATCCTTGGTATCTAATTGAATAGATCCAGGTATAAGGAGGGCTTGGGTATTTGACTGTGTCATCTTAATTTTAAACTCGACAATCCAACAAGCACCAAAATAATCGTAATAATCCAGAACCTAACAACAACCTGGGTTTCTTTCCATCCACCTAATTCAAAATGATGATGAAGAGGCGCCATTCTAAATATGCGCCTACCTTCACCATATTTTCTTTTGGTGTATTTGAACCATGCAACCTGCATCATGACGGATAAGGTTTCTACAACAAAAATACCGCCCATGATAAACAGTACTATCTCTTGGCGTACGATCACTGCCACGGTACCCAAAGCGCCACCTAATGCAAGTGCGCCAACGTCGCCCATAAAGACTTGAGCTGGATGAGTGTTAAACCATAAAAATGCTAAGCCAGCTCCACCCAAAGCTCCACAGAAAATGAGTAACTCTCCTGTACCTGGAATATAAGGAAATATCAAATATTTTGCGTAAATAGCATTACCGGTGACATATGCGAATACTCCTAGGGCCGATCCAACTAAAATCACCGGCATAATCACAAGCCCGTCTAATCCATCGGTTAGATTGACTGCATTACTACTTCCCACAATCACTAAATACGTCAAAATGATAAATCCTAATGCGCCAAGTGGGTAATTGACGGTCTTAAAAAACGGCACAACTAAATTTAAATTTACTGGCATTTGAAAATTAAAGCCTTCTTTTTTCCATTGCAATATATGATTCATGACTCCAATATTGTTGTTGTCTGTAATCGCAAAGACTAAATAAATCGCTGCCAGAATGCCTATTAATGATTGCCAAAAATATTTTTCTTTTGAACTCATGCCTTTGGGATTTTTATAAACCACTTTGCGGTAATCATCGACCCATCCTATAATCCCGAATCCTAAAGTTACCCACAGAACTGCCCAAATAAAGCGATTACTAAGGTCACTCCATAACAAGGTGGATATAGCAATTGCTATCAAAATGAGCACGCCACCCATGGTTGGTGTGCCAGTTTTAATTAAATGTGTTTTAGGTCCATCCGTTCTTACGGCTTGCCCTACTTTTAAAACAGTTAATTGCCGAATGACCCATGGCCCAAATGCGAGTCCAATAAATAAGGATGTGAGTGTGGCCATCACTGCACGAAAAGTGATGTAATTAAATACTCGGAAAAATCCGAAGTCACTCTGTAACCATTGCGCAAGAGTTAAAAGCACAAGCTCTCCTCTTTTAATAAACAATTAACGATTCTTTCCATTTTGGTAAAGCGCGATCCTTTAACAAGGACCGCAACTTGACCCGTCGAAAATTGCTCTTGGAATTTTTGTAAATCTATTTTTAATTGTTTTAATAAAGCCTTTGGTTCTTGAAAGTGAATTCCGTTTGATGCATTAGATTTTGTTGGTGCTACTGGTGATAGCTGGAATCCCTCTATGGCATGCTTGGATAAGTCGCCAGTTGCATAGAGGTGCTGTATGCCTTTATCTTTGGCATATTTGCCGATTTCTGTATGGAATTCTTGTCCCTTATTACCAACCTCACCCATATCACCCAATACCAACCATCTTGTGCCTGGTAATTGCGCCAATACATCAATGGCAGCAATCACTGAATCTGGATTGGCGTTATAGGTATCATCTACCAATTGTCCAAGTTTGCCAAAGTTCGGCAAAGGATGACTACGCATTCTGCCAGCAACTGGTGTAAAGTTTTCTAATCCGAGTCGTATCGCATCAAGATCTATCTTTGCTGCATAGGCTACAGTAGCTGCGGCAATGGCATTTTTAGCGTTATGGTCACCTAATGTAGCTAAGCGCACTTCTATGGATACATGATTTCCCTGCTGATTTTTAGGAAAATTTATTTTTAATAATCCCTGATCAAGCCAATATCCATTGACCGTTCCAGGCGACTGATCTGCTTTTGTACTTAAAGCAAAATCATAATATTGACGCGCCTTACACTTACTCTTCCAAATCGAGGTGTACTCTGAATCGGCCGGAAAAACTGCAATACCGTCTTCATTTAATTCGTCTATAGCATCCGCATGCTCTAACGCAACGGCTTTTACTGTATGCATAAACTCTTGGTGCTCGCGTTGCGCATTATTGATTAATACAATATTTGGTTTTGCAATACCTGCTAAAAATTGCGTCTCACCAGGATGATTCATCCCAAGTTCAATAACAGCAACTTGGTGTACTTCTTGTAAACCAAGTAAAGTTAATGGCAAACCTATTTCATTATTTAAATTTCCTGGTGTTGCTAAGGTATTTTCTTTTCCAATTCCTTCTTTGCAAATGCTAGCAATCATCTCTTTAACAGTCGTTTTACCATTACTTCCTGTAACAAGTATGAGTTGTGGATTGATTTCTTGACGCCATGCACAGGCAATTTCTTGAAGGGCTTTTAACGTGTCCTGCACAAGAAGAACTGGACGATTCTGTGGGACGAGCTCCTCTTTACTCGCTAATGCCGAGCTTGCCCCTTTTTTAAATACCTCTTGTAAAAATTGATTACCATCAAATTTTTCACCAGAGATTGCGATAAAAAAATCTCCGGATTTTATTTTTCTACTATCTGTCGAGACAATATGTATCGGGGCATTTAGATCTTGCACACTCGTATTTAATAAGCGTGATCCAGGTGCCATTTGGTGCATTTTTTCGAGGCTAAGAGATGTACTCATTACATGACCCCTCTGATTGCTAGGCGGATATGGTCTTGGTCAGAAAATTGAAATTGCTTTCCTGCAATTTCTTGTACGCGTTCATGACCTTTACCTGCCACGAGTACAACATCTTTGGGTAATGACTGTTTAACTGATGTCAAAATCGCAAATGCTCTATCTATGGCAGTGGTCACTTTTGATTGATCTTCTTGGTCTATTCCTTGCTGAATATCAGCAAGGATATCTTCAGGATTTTCTGCGCGTGGATTGTCACTGGTAATGATGACTCTGTCGGCTAATTGAGAGGCTAGTTTGCCCATCAATGGTCGTTTACTTTTATCTCGATTTCCTCCGCAGCCAAAAACACACACGAGTTGACCACCTCTTGCTGTGGCTATTGGCCTTAACGCTACGAGTACTTTTTCTAATGCATCTGGTGTATGCGCAAAATCAACTACCATTAATGGATGCGCATTGTCATTGAGATTAATCATCTCTAAACGACCATCCACTGGCTTTAGATGTTTTATTGCAGTAATTGCTGTTTCAAGTGGCATTCCATTTGCCAGCAAGGTGGCTAATACTGCCATCATATTGTCCACATTAAATTGACCAATACATTCCACCTGCAATGAAACCATTTGCCCTTGTACTTGGCAATCAAATTTCATGCCATGTTGTGTAGCCTCTACATGTTGCACAACAACTGTTTTGAGCTTCTCTTGAGAGCTTAATTGTCTGAGTGACGCTTCACTTCCGTATACCCAAATCTCTGCTTTTGATGTTTTAGATAATTTTTCAATCCACGCTCTTCCGGTTGGGTCATCCATATTAAGGACCACTTTTTCCAAGCTAGGAAAACAAAATAATTCATATTTGGCGCGGGCATACTCTTGCATATCGCCGTGATAATCTAAGTGATCTTGACTTAAATTTGTAAAAATTGCCGTTTTAAAAAGTACGCTATTGACCCGCCCTTGCTCTAGGGCATGAGACGATACTTACATCGCTACATGTTTGTAGGACTGTGATTTTAGTTCACCTAAAACCCGCTGAACTCTTGCTGCATCTGGAGTTGTAAATCCAGTTGTACTCAGGTTGCCAATTGCCCCATATCCTAGGGTTCCAAAAACTGCTGAACTTTTTCCTAGGGCTTGTGATATCCAATGTGAGACTGTTGTTTTTCCATTGGTGCCGGTTACACCAATCATGTTCAAGTCTTTTGATGGGTGACCGTACCACCAATCTGCTATTTCACTTGCCAGACTTGCTAAATGAGGGACAGCAATACACCTAGGATCTCCTAGTTTTTCTCGTGCATTGACATGCTCATTTTCTGACCAGTTTTCTTTTTCATATAAAACTAAACTAACACCCAACTCCAGCGCTTGGGGAATATGAATTCTATTATCACTAAGCCCTTTGCCACTACCAACTGGGTATGCTAAAAATACATCTCCCACTCCTAGCAGTCTTGTATCTGAAGATAAGTGCGCGCTTCGATCTACCTCGCTATACAATAAATTTTGTATATCTTTGAGTTGTAAGGAGGCTTTAGTTTCGAGCTTCATCATCTCTTCAAAACCACCTTTTGCGTCAGTGATGTATCGACAGACTGAACGAGTTCTTTGAGAGCAGCATCTGGGGCTACTCCTAAATTTCTTAATGCAGATCCTGAGATTGCCGAGAATACGGGCGCTGCAACATCTCCTCCATAATGAGAACCTGCGGTTGGCTCATCAATGACTACAGCTACGACTATACGTGGATTACTAATTGGTGCAACACCGACAAAAAAGCCATAATATTTATTACTTGCATATCCACCCTTACCCATCGACTTATGGGCTGTTCCTGTCTTACCGCCAACACGGTAACCTGCCACCTGGGCTTTTAGTGCGGTGCCGCCCTCCTGAGTCACCAGCTCCAACATGTCTCTCATTTCAATAGCTGTTTTTGGTGACAGTACTCTTGTTCCTGCCGGCGGCTTATCTACCTTAAGCATGGATATTGGGACTAGCTCACCATCTCTAGCAAAAATCGTATAGGCTCTAGCTAATTGGAATAAGGATGTTGAAATACCGTATCCAAATGACATCGTTGCTTGATCTAACTTGCCCCATTTTTCATAAGGTCTAACCGTTCCAGCAACTGCCCCAAGAAAACCTATTTTAGGAGCTTGCCCAAAACCAACCGACTGAAACATCGTCCACATGTCTTCTGGTTCCATTTGCAATGCAATTCGCGATGTTCCGATGTTGCTTGATTTTTGAATAATTTGTGAGACTGAGAGTACGGAATAAGCATGGGTATCCGTAATCACCTTTTTACCTATCTGCAAATGTCCAATCTGAAATTGTGTCGTAGGTTTGATGAGTCCTTTTTCCATCGATAAAGAAATCGTCAATGGCTTCATCGTTGAGCCTGGCTCAAAGGTATCTGTTAAAACGCGATTACGTAATTGCTCACCGGTCAAATTGCTCCGCTGATTGGGGTTATAAGACGGATAATTGGCCATAGCAAGCACTTCACCCGTATAAGAATCTAATACGATGGCGGCTCCAGCCTTAGCGCGATGATCGATAACCGCTTTTTTTACGGCTTCAAATGAAATCGATTGAATCTTACTATCGACTGAGAGTTGTAAATCTTTACCATTTCTTGGGGGCTGAAAGCCTCCTAAGTCATCCACCACACGACCAAGACGATCTATCACTACATTTTTTTGTCCATCTTTTCCTGATAAGAATTCATCATTAGATGCCTCCATACCATCGATGCCTTTATCTTGAATATCGGTAAAGCCCACAATATGGGCCATGGATTCACCTTCTGGATAGTAACGTCGATACTCACTTGTAATGGCGATTCCTGGTATTGCCAATTCTTTAATTTTGGCAGCAACGTCTGGCTCTACCTGTCTTCTCAAATAGAGTTGATTTTTTTTGTCAGTTAACTTTTTCTTTAACTCTGACTCATTCATCTTTAATAATTTTGCAAAGGCGGCGATCTTGGTAGCAGGTAAATCGTCAGGTATGATTTCTGGATAAGCAATGATGGTTTTTGCTTCTAAACTTGTCGCTAAAATTTCGCCATTGCGATCTAGAATCTTCCCACGAACCGATGGCAATGTAATGACACGGTTTACTCGCTTACCTTTTTCTGCATAAAAATCATTTCCAGGTCCTTGAATCCAAAATGCACGACCTAATAATGCGCAAAAACCCATAAACATAAAAAAGAGCACAACTCGCGAGCGCCACATCGGCAAGCGAAGTACCAAGGTAGTAGACGGGTTTGAATGATTAACGTTCATTCGCCTTTTCCTTGACGTAGATTGTCTTATCCTGCTTTGGATCTTTCATATGTAATTGCTTGGTTGCAATATCTACAATCCGTGAGGATTTGGATAATTCACGTTGCTCATATTCAAGTCGACTCCACTCTTGATTTAGTCGTGCCTGCTTGATCTCTAAACGGTTTTTTTCTGCATATAACATGCGCGAACGTTGCTGCGAGTAGACCAACATTAATGAACTTGCCATTAATGCCAATATGAGGATGACTACTGAGCGGTTCATAGTTCCACCATCTTTTGTGCGACTCGCATCACCGCAGACCTAGCCCGTGGGTTTTGAGTAATTTCTGTAGCACTTGGCTTGCTTCTACCGAGAATCTTCAGTGGGGACTTTGGTATCTCTGTCTCGCGCAAGGCAATACCTCTTGGGATTTGTACCCTACTGTTGTGTTGCATAAATTGTTTAACCAAGCGGTCCTCAAGGGAGTGAAAGCTAATCACTACCAAACGACCTCCTGGTTGTAACAAATGCAGTGCCATCTTTAAACCTTCCTCCAAATCGCGGAGCTCTTGGTTGATGTAAATCCGTATAGCTTGAAAGGTGCGTGTGGCCGGATCTTGATCGCGCTCACGCGTGCGGACGACACTAGCCACGAGCGACGCGAGTTGTCTTGTGGTCCTAAGGGTGATACCTTGCTCCCTGCTAGCAACAATCGCCTTTGCAATCGATACAGCAAACCGTTCTTCCCCATAATCTTTAATTACCTTTGCAATATTTTTTTCATCAGCCGTTGCCAGCCACTCTTGCGCACTTTGACCTTCTTGATAATTCATTCGCATATCGAGTGGGCCATCCATTCGAAATGAAAATCCCCGCTCGGCTTGATCGATTTGTGGCGAACTGATCCCTAAATCGAGCAAGATGCCATCTAAAGTATTTGCTGCTATCACTGAGGCCATCTTTGCAAAGGAGGTGTGCACAATCTGAAAGCGTTGATCCGTAATGAGACTCGCCTCCGCAATTGCTTGAGGATCCTTGTCGCACGCAATCAAACGACTGCTTGGAGACATTTGCTGCAAGATTTGTCTGGAGTGACCGCCACGTCCAAAAGTTCCATCGAGATATAAAGCTTGCGGCTTGGGCACTTCTCCCAGTAAGGCGGAGACTGCCTCGTCCAGCAAAACCGGGCGATGACTGTAGGTCATAGGTCTCCAACATCAGAAGGTAAATTGTCGTAATGCTTCTGGCATTCCTTGAGAAATTGCAATTTGCTCTTTAGTCTTATAGGTTGTTGCATCCCAAACCTCAAGATGACTACCCATACCAAGCAAAATGACGTCTCTTTCAATGCTAGATGCGGCCCTTAACTCTGGACTGATCAAAATACGTCCTGATCCGTCCATTTCTAATTCAGATGCGTTCCCGAGAAAAATACGACGCCACCAATTTGCCTCTTGCGGCAATTTTGCGATTCGCTCCCGAAAACTTTCCCACTCAGCTTGTGGAAATAAAATCAAACAACCTTCGGGGTGTTTTGTCAGGGTAATCCGTCCTAAGCCCCCTATTTGCAGGGCGTCACGATGCCGAGCCGGAATTAACATCCGCCCCTTGACATCCAAATTGATCGCCGAAGCACCCTGAAACATGCAGTTTTCCCCACTTTTTCACACTTCCTCCCACTTTAAAGCACATGGAATGTATGGTCAAGGGTTTTAGGGGAAATTAATTTAAATTTTCTTGTATTAACAAGAACTTAGAAAGGGAAATTGATAAAGAAAAAACCAAAAATTTGAAATAAAACATAGTCTTACGAGGAATACTTAATCAATTAAATTAAATACATGAACGAGGGTCCTCATTTCTGTGACTAATTCATGAAAATTTATACGTGATAAGCCGTTTTGGTCATGATTTTTGAGGTAATTTCCATGGCTTTTTTAATCGCTTCTGGCAATTCATGGGCACCAGCGTTTCTAGCCATATTGCCATGGGCTATTTCTTCTAAACGCATCTGCTCAACAATCGCTCTAGAAGCATCATCCTCAGTAGGCAAGCTCTCTAAATGTTCTTCTAAGTGCTTCTCCACTTGTCTTTCTGTTTCAGCAACAAATCCTAGACTCCACTTGTCTCCAGCTAAACCAGCGGCAAGCCCCATCACAAATGAGCCTGTATACCAAAGCGGATTTAACAAACTTGGTCTTGAACCTAATTCTTCTAATCGCTGAGCACACCAATACAAATGATCTTCCTCTTCGGTGGCGGCTTTTGTGAGTTGCTCTTTAATATTTGTTTGTCTACTTGTTAAGCGTTGCGCTTGATATAGGGCTTGGGCGCAAACTTCACCCACATGGTTGACGCGCATGAGCCCTGCCGCATGTTTACGTTGCGCCTCAGTTAATTCATTTGCTGATAATGCGGCTGGTTCTGGGGTTGGTCTTCTAGACGCAACAATTCCAGATAATGTTCGAAAAACTTTATCGCCTTCAATGATGAATTGATCAATGCCCAAATTTGCTCCAATGATGTTTGATAAGACCTCTAAACTTTAATTTATTTTAATTGATTTGCGGTTTTACTGTTTTGATACAAGCCTGCCATTTGTCCAATGACTTCCGCTGTTGAGGCTGTATCTGACAAAGCAAGGCCTTGAGCCATCGCCGCTGTATAAATAGGAGCTGTGGCATTAAAAATTGGTAATGGACAACCAACGGATTTAGCTAAATCACCAATCACTTGCATGTCTTTTTGCCACACTTCTACCTTCATCGTTGGCGGTGTGTATTGACGATCGATCATAAAGGGCATACGTAAGCGCATCACTCCAGTACCAATCACTGGACTTGGTCCAAATATATCCAATACATCCTGTGGATCAAGGCCAATTTTTCTGGCAAAAATTGTCGACTCTGCACAGGCAACGTTATATATTGCCACTAAATGATTGGCAATCAATTTCATTTTTAAACCATTCCCATAGGTGCCAACATAGGGATGGTTATCAGATAAACATTCCATAATTGGCTTAATTTTTTTACAACTTTTTTCATCACCGCTCACAAATATAGTCCAGGCACGATCCTTCATCCGCGCTGCTGTGCCGCTGATTGGACAGTCTAATAAATCAACTCCCGGTATATTCATCTGCTTGGCAATCAGTTCTTTATCATGCATCGACAATGTGCTTGTTTCTATCACGATCAGTTTCTTAGGGTGCTCTAGTAGGGTTTGCTGGATTTCGTCATATACCTTGAGCAGAGCATTACTGGTGGCTAAGGAAGTAATAACAATATCTGACTCTAATATGACTTCTCGTACAGATTTCAAAGCGACGCCACCAGCTTTTTTTAAACGCTTACAGGCTGATGCTTCGATATCAAATCCTGATACGACAAATTGATTCATGAGCAATGTTTCCGCCATAATCCCACCCATAATTCCTAAGCCAATAATACCTACGGAGGGATTGGGTTTTTTTGCTTTTTTCATTTTTAATTTACTTATTTAGTTATATCTGGTTAATCGATATTTTTAGTATAAACATCCTTTGACATTCTTTTGGCATTTACATTCCAAGTCGGTGCGTATCACAACAATTCCCACAAATCTCTAAAGACTTATACGCTTTGTGCTTATTCCTATTCTGATACTGTATCGCTTCGAATGATCAATTCGAGGCGATGAGTAAATTTATTTTCAGAAATCAACGGTTTTCTTTTATCAAAAGGAATGAAATGAATAAAAAATGGTTATGGTGTTGTTTCGGTCTTTGTGTTTCTAAATTATGTAGTGCTGATTCTGTGCAACTCTATGGTTTGGTTGATCAGGGTATTCAAATCAATCTTCAAGAATCACAGGCTTCCATTGAAGATCATTTTAAAATTAAGCAAGGCAATAAAATGGCTTCTCGCATTGGTTTAAGGGGCAAAGAGGAAATTAGCCCATCTCACTTTGTGTTTTTTAATTTAGAAGGAGAAACTAATCCTAATCATCCAACGGCTCTTTTCAAACGTCGTAATCTCATTGGCTATGAAAACCGTCAATTGGGACAACTAACCCTTGGCCTGCAATCCTCGATAAGCTTTGATATTGCACGGTTAATTGACCCCAGTGGTTTAATTCGTCAGAAGTATGTCATCGATGATTTGAGTGGCACTTTCAATGGACGTTATGGCAACAAATGGATTGATCAAGCAATCAAGTATTCCTATCGTTCTGATAATTTTAATTTCATTACGAGTTATCAATTGGGTGGTGAACAACATAATAATCATCATAAAAATTTTGCTTTTGGCCTTAGCTATCAACAGGGTGATCGTCTTTTTGCAGGCTCTTATTCTCAATCTCAGCCTTCAATTTTTAAAGGGTCTAGCGCAAATCCTCAGATTATCAACGCAGGCATAACTCAAAAAATCGGTAAGGTACATCTTAAATTAGGAGTTTCTCATTCGGATTTATCTCCAGCAACGCTTCCTTCATTAGCAAAGTCGCATCGCCCACCTCTAGAGAAACTTCAAAATATTGGCGTCGGTTTTAAATATCAAGTTAATCCTCATATTGATGTGTTTAGCGCTGCTTATCGACAAAAATCTAATGCCGTCTCTGGCCCTACCCTGTATGGCAACAAATATGTTCTTGGCGGCAATTACTATTTATCAAAGCAAACTCACTTTTATGCTTTTTTAAACCATGCTAATGGATCTGATTCTGGGAAAAAAATCGATAAAGTAACATCTGCCACAGTGGGAATGGTGCACCGCTTTTAAAGTCTTTTAGCGCGTCTTTATAAGGCTCAACTCTTTAGAATATTTCACTTTCGTGTAGGTTCATAAAATTCATGAAAGTGAAATAACTGAATTCTTTTCAACTTTGATCGATTTGCGATAAGATGAGTTATTGACATTGAATAAATCGTTTATGAACATCTTCCCCGAATTTATTGATCAGCTTGAATTGATTAAGAATATACGCAGAGATATTCATGCTCATCCAGAATTAAAGTTTACCGAATTTCGAACCTCCGAACTTATTGCCAATCAATTAAAGGCTTGGGGTATTCAAACACATATTGGTCTTGGTAAAACTGGTGTTGTTGGTTCCATAGAAGGTAATCTTGGCAAGGGTAAATCTATTGGTCTTCGTGCTGATATTGATGCCCTGCCTTTGCAAGAGCACAACGCCTTCCCTCATGCTTCAAAACATGCCGGCAAGATGCATGCCTGTGGTCATGATGGTCATACCGCTATGTTACTGAGTGCTGCACAATTTTTCTCTTCGCATAAAGACTTTAAGGGTACGATTCATTTTATTTTCCAACCTGCTGAAGAAGGTGGTGGTGGTGCTCGTGAAATGATGGCCGATGGCTTATTTACTTTATTTCCGTGTGATGCAGTTTTTGGCATGCATAATTGGCCTGATATGCCTGAAGGAAGTTTTGGGGTGATTGCCGGTCCCATGATGGCATCAAGTAATGAATTTAAGATTACCTTAAAGGGCAAGGGTGGGCATGCTGCTCTTCCTCATAATGGCGCAGACCCTGTCTTTGCAATCACGCAACTAGCTTCTTCTTTACAAAGCATCATTACCCGTAATAAAAAGCCTGTCGATACTGCGGTTTTATCAATCACGCAAGTCCACGCTGGTTTTGCAACTAATGTAATACCGAATGATGCTTGGCTTGGTGGAACCATCCGTACGTTTACAACTCCTGTGCTCGATCTGTTAGAAAAGCGTCTTCGTGAAATCGCTCAAGGTATTGCCCTGACTTTTAACTGTACTGCCGAGATTGATTTCCAACGCAACTACCCACCACTCATTAATCACCATCAGGAAACGCTTTTTGCACAATCTGTCATTAAGCAACAGTTTGGTGAAGATCAATTTATAGATTCAGTTGAGCCAACAATGGGCTCAGAAGACTTTGCCTTTATGCTAGAAAAAGTGCCTGGCTGTTATGTCTTTATTGGTAATGGCGAGGGTGATCATCGTATCGCTGGTCATGGCCTTGGCCCTTGTCATTTACATAATCCTTGTTATGACTTTAATGACCATCTACTTCCTATTGGTGCTAGTTATTGGGCGCATTTGGCCCGCGCATATCTTGCTTAAGTCTATTTTCGTTTGATTTCTATATCGCCGTAGATGGCTTTGACTAAACTTTTGGTGTTATCAGTATCCGTCATAATACCAATCGCAATTAACTTTCCTGGACTCTCATCAAACGCAGCTCGGTAGTCTTGAGCTATGTCTCTTTGATGTTTTCGCCATTCCCCCACGTGCTCGTCACCTTCGTCCACTACGATCATTTTTAGGCGTGATGTGTATTTATTGCCCAAGATTTTATTGTTGTGCTTTTGACTTGCCCATATGTACATCAGGGTTGCATATGGCATTTCTTGGCCACTGATGAGGTGTGCTAATTCAAAAGCCATTTGATCTTTTAACGATAGCTTTTTTTTATCCCCATCAAAAGCCAATATCAGTCGTAGAGGAGCATCATCGGTATGCCCTTGAGAATTATCAGCCGCCTCAATACGTCCGAGTGCTTTCCACTCCCAAATTAACTCCTTACCCTCTACTGGCTTAGGCTTTAAGGGTGCCATCAATCCAGATGCGCTAGTATCTGCGTCGGCATGAATGACTGTTTTTCCTTGATATCGTTTTAAGGTATAGGTCGTTTTATTTTTTGTGGGCGTTACCGTCCAAGGATACCAACCACTTAATTTGTACTCATGGTCTAACTTACTCTCCGATGTCGATAAAGGTATTTGTGAGAACTTTATCAGCTCTTCTTGCTCTGTTGAACTTGTGCCAGCTTGATAAGTTGTTGAACATCCGCTCATGAGGGTGAGAGTGTAGACACTGAGGATAAACGTCATTCTCATGGGTACATACTCTTTGGTAATATGGCCCACATCCGTCCTACTTGCTTCATCTTTCCAGCGCTGTTACCTGCAAGCTCGCCAGATCCCCAAAAATAATCCGCGCGCACGCCACCAATAATTGCTGAACCGGTATCTTGGGCAAACACAAGTCGTTGTAGGGGTTTTGTGGTTTGTGGATCTGTGCTGGATAAAAATACTGGCGCACCTCTGGGTATCGATTGCCAATCAACGGCAATGCTTCTTCCTGCAGTTAAAGGAACGCCAATACTACCAATCGGACCTTCCACTAGAGACGTTGAACTCTCTAAAATTTTAAAAAATACAAAGCGTGGATTGGCATTTAACATTTCTTTTTCACGGCTTGGATTTTTTTTGGCCCATTCTGAAATCCCTTGCATACTCGCCTGGGCATAGGTGAGTTGATTCTGACTAATTAACCACTGCCCTAATGATGCGTAAGGCTGATTATTTGATCCGGAAAATCCAAGTCGGAGGATCTTTTTATTTTCAAGTACGATTTTTCCTGAGCCTTGTATTTGCATAAAGGCTGCAGCAACTGGATCTTCAACCCAAGCGATTTCTAAACCTTTTAATGCGCCTGACTGCATAAGCTCAGCTCGCGTGGGTCTTAACTTACTCGTAGATGCATACCAACTCGGTGGAAGCTTGTACAGGGGTGCCTGATAAACGCCTTGTCTAGTTAAAGAACCTTTTAAAACTGGCTCATAGTATCCGGTGATCAAACCTTGATTACTACCCTTTGCCGATTGGTTTTGATCCTTCGCTTGACGTATTTCCCAAACTTGAAAATATTTCTCAAAAAAATCTTTAATTACTTTTTTTTCACCAAAATTAATTTTTTGCGAATCTTTACAAACCTGCTGCCATTCTTTTTGATTTGATTGATTAAAATATTGGCAACTGCGCTGCCATGCATGCCAAGCATCATCTAAATCGTCGTTTTCCCAGTCGGGTAAATTCTTCCAACTACTTAAAAAATAATGCGCTGCGGTATATTGTTTAAATTGATCACTTGGCACGGATGCTATCGGTTCAACAACTCGATCTTGGCGATGCGCACTCGAACTGCATCCAGACAGTAAAATAGTGAGGCAAATCAATCCACTCAATACAGTGGTTTTACATATTGTCTTCATGCAAAAAGGATCTCGCCGATGTCAGAATTATTAGATGAATACCCGATGTTATTGTTAGTCGCAGAAGCTGGCGTGGCTCTATGCATTTTAATTTTTATCGTTGTCTGGACTATGATGGGTCGAAAAAAATAATCTTGTGGTTTTAATGCAATATCCTAGGCATAGTCAAAGCAAACTCAGGGATGGGCACTTCAAACATCTCCGCAGTTTCTGAAATGCAGTAATACGTTCCCTTCATTGTGCCTAAAGGGGTTGGGATTGTTGCCCAACTTGTGTATTCAAAAGCTTGTCCACCTTTTAGTAAGGGTTGCTGACCAACCACTCCTAAACCCTTGATTTCTTGAGTATTTCCCTCAGAATCTGTAATCACCCATTGCCGCGCGATTAATTGAAAAGGGGTTTCTCCATCATTTTTAATGCTGAGTGTGTAAGCAAAGTGAAATTGCCCCTGTTCAGGATGGGATTCTTCTTCTAAAAATTGAACTTGTACGGAGATTTGTGCGGAAAATTGGGTCATTTGTTTATTTTCATAGAACTACTCACTAAATGCAATGAATCATTGTGATGGTCTCACGTTAAAATAGAATTATGTCAAATAAATTGCCTCTTATCATCGCTCCTTCTATTCTTGCAGCTGATTTTGCTCGTTTAGGTGAGGAAGTTCATAACGTTCTGCAAGCCGGTGCTGACTGGATTCACTTTGATGTGATGGACAACCATTTTGTACCTAATTTAACGATTGGCCCTCTTGTTTGTGAGGCTATTCGGCCCCATGCCCAAAAAGATGGTCAGCCTGTTTGCATTGACGTCCATTTAATGATTGAACCTGTTGACAGGATCATCCCGGACTTTGTTAAGGCTGGTGCTAATTTGATTAGCTTCCATCCCGAAGCAAGCCCTCACATCGACCGAACATTGGGGCTTATCAAAGAGCTTGGATGTCAAAGTGGTTTAGTGCTCAATCCCGCTACACCTCTTCAATATCTCGATTTTGTTCTGGATAAGATCGATTTAGTTTTATTAATGTCAGTCAATCCCGGGTTTGGCGGTCAACAATTTATTCCTTCTACGTTTGAAAAAATTACACAAACTAAAAATATTCTTGATGCTTATGCCCAAAAAAGTGGTCGCCACATCCGACTCGAAGTAGATGGTGGTATTAATATCAAAAATATTGCCGCTGTCTATGCTGCTGGTGCAGATACCTTTGTGGCTGGTTCAGCTATTTTTGGAAAACCTGATTACGCAAGCATCATCTCCACAATGCGACAAGAACTGGCAGCGGTAAAATGACCCCTGCCGAATTTAAAGACCTTGCAGCGCAAGGATTTAACCGTATTCCACTTGTTTGCGAAACACTTGCAGACCTTGAAACGCCTCTTTCTTTATATATTAAATTAACACAAGCATTAGGCTCTACCAATACGTTTTTATTAGAGTCAGTAGTGGGTGGTGAGCGTTTTGGAAGATATTCGATTATTGGTTTACCAGCAAATACTTTAATTCGGTCGGTGGGTACACCAAGCGCACCACGGAATGAAGTCGTTTCACAGGGTGTTGTCGTTGAAACGAATCATGATCATCCCTTGGCATTTATTGAAGCGTTTCAAGGTCGAATAAAAGCCGCTCTACTACCGGGCCTTCCCCGCTTTTGTGGTGGCTTAGCTGGCTATTTTGGTTACGATACAGTCCGTTATATTGAACCCAAATTAGCTCATTCAACACCAAAGGATGAATTACATTTACCGGATATTCAGCTATTGTTAACTGAAGAATTAGCGGTGATTGATAATTTGGCCGGCAAGCTTTATTTAATTGTCTACGCAAATACCGATCATCCTCATGCTTATGAAGATGCGCAAAAACGCTTAAACCTTCTTTTAGAAAGTCTTGATCAACCCATCAAGAATGAGAAGTCATTACCTACTAAAAAAACAACGCCTGTGCGTCATTTTGGTAAAGAAGAATTTATCAATAAAGTTAACTTAACCAAAGAATATATTCTTGCTGGTGATTGTATGCAGGTGGTTTTTGGTCAAAGAATCAGCCAACCGTATACCGATTCACCTCTAACTTTATATCGTGCTCTGCGCTCTCTCAACCCTTCTCCGTATCTGTATTTTTATGATTTTGGTGATCATCAATTGGTTGGTTCTTCTCCCGAGATTTTGGTACGTCAAGAAAAAGTTACTGGCACAGACGGCTCTGCTGATCATCGAACGGTAACTGTAAGGCCCTTAGCCGGTACTCGTCCTCGTGGGAAAACTCCAGAACTTGACGCGGCACTGGCTAAAGAATTATTAGCTGACCCTAAAGAAATTGCCGAACATGTCATGCTCATTGACTTGGCTCGTAATGATATTGGTCGTATTGCAAAGATCGGCTCTGTCAAAGTAACGGAAAAAATGGCGATTGAAAAATATTCGCATGTCCAACATATTGTGAGCTCCGTCGAGGGTGAACTCCGCGATGATGTCACCAATATGGATGTATTGCGGGCAACTTTTCCTGCAGGTACTCTTTCAGGCGCTCCTAAAATTCGGGCAATGGAAATTATTGATGAAATGGAAATTACCAAACGTGGCCCTTATGGTGGTGCTGCTGGTTATTTATCTTTCTCCGGCGAAATGGATGTCGCCATCATCATTCGAACCGGCGTGATTAAAGATGGTTGGGTCCACTCTCAAGCAGGAGCAGGTATCGTTGCTGACTCGAATCCAGAATCAGAGTATCTAGAAACCGAGGCTAAAGCTCGCGCAGTGCTGCGTGCGGCTGAACTTGTGCAAGGAGGCCTGCATGCTCCTCATGATTGATAACTACGATTCTTTTACCTATAACTTAGTTCAGTATTTTGGCGAATTAGGCGCTGATGTACAGGTGTTTCGTAATGATGAGATTACTCTGGAAGAGATTGCTTCTCTTGCCCCGTCGCATCTTTGTATTTCACCAGGACCGTGTAGTCCTAGTCAAGCAGGTATTTCTATTGCAGCTATTCAACACTTTGCTGGAAAAATTCCAATTCTAGGAGTGTGTCTTGGACACCAAGCCATTGGTGAAGCATTTGGTGGCGATGTGATTCGTGCCAAACACGTGATGCACGGCAAGGTAGACACTATTTACTCTAAAAGACGCGGGATTTTTCAAGGACTGCCCGCCTCCTTTCAAGTAACGCGTTATCACTCTCTTGCTATTGCTAAAGATACATTACCCGCCTGCTTAGAAATAACTGCTGTCACAGAAGATGAAGAAATCATGGGAGTGCGTCATAAAACTTTAGCCGTTGAAGGTGTTCAATTCCATCCTGAGTCTATCTTGTCTGAATATGGTCATGAACTGTTGAATAATTTCCTTAAAATTAAAAATTAAATTAGGTACGCTATGGCAATTACTCCTCAAGAAGCATTACTCCGCTGTATTGAACACCGTGAGATTTTTCATGATGAAATGCTAGAGCTCATGCGCTCTATTATGCGCGGGGAACTTTCTAGTAATCTCACCTCTGCCCTACTGGTTGGTTTGCGTACGAAGAAAGAAACGATTGGTGAAATTACTGCCGCAGCGATGGTCATGCGTGAATTTGCTACGCAAGTGC
>Ga0209188_1000727_pt1 | contig 30086 bp, 32 predicted proteins | sample C_130625_EF_Meta_FD_187307 | JGI IMG/M metagenome (GOLD analysis project Ga0209188, IMG submission 187307) | Freshwater microbial communities from Lake Croche, Canada to study carbon cycling - C_130625_EF_MetaG (SPAdes) (version 2) | ecosystem: Environmental > Aquatic > Freshwater > Lake... | reverse complement strand
ATAATCGCTTGGATTTTTGCCGCTTGGGCGATTTCAATGTCACTTTTCATAGATAAGAATATTTTTTAATTGAATATTTAATTTTAATAATATAAACAGTTACTCTAAGAAGAAATACTAGGTTTTTCGAGAGTAATCCCTAAAATTTGATTAAATTGTTAAAATAATACTTTTGAAGCAATTCGATCCCCCTCTTAAGGAAATCATATGCCAGGCCTTCTTCCAAATGTTGATCCAGATGGATTACTAGAATATTCAGTAGTGTATACCGACCGCTCTTTGAACCACATGTCGAAAAAGTTTCAAAAAGTTGTTCAAGATATCACCATGGTTTTAAAAGAAGTCTATAACGCAGATACTTGTGCTCTTGTCCCAGGCAGTGGCACTTTTGGTATGGAGGCGGTTGCGAGGCAATTTGCGAATCAAGAAAAATGCTTAATCCTCAGAAACGGTTGGTTTAGTTATCGCTGGACGCAGATTTTTGACATGGGCAATTTCGCTGGAGATATGCATGTCTTAAAAGCTAAAAGACTTGGTGATACCAATCAATCTCCTTTTATGCCTCACCCCATCGAAGATGTTGTGGCATACATTAAAAATGAAAAACCTGCTGTCGTATTTGCACCCCATGTGGAAACCTCAGCAGGGATTATTCTTCCTGATGACTACCTTAAACAAGTGGGAGAGGCTGTACACTCCGTAGGTGGCTTATTTGTTCTAGACTGTGTAGCATCAGGTGCAATGTGGGTTGACATGAAAGCATGCGGCGTAGATATCCTTATCACTGCTCCACAAAAAGGCTGGAGTAGTTCACCATGTTGCGCAATGGTTTGCCTCAGCTCGCTAGCTCGAGAAAAAATGGAGCAAACCACTAGCTCAAGTTATGCAATCGACCTTAAAAAGTGGACCCAAATTACCGAAGCTTATGCAACAACGAGTTTTGTATATCACACAACCCTTCCAACTGATGCTCTAAGAATTTTGCGTGATGTGATGCTTGAAACTCGTTCGTTGGGCTTTGATCGTTTGAAGATGGCACAAGCAGAACTCGGCACTAAAATCAGAAAAGTTTTAGTCGATAATCACTATCTTTCAGTTGCGGCTGAAGGCTTCCAAGCTCCTTGTGTCATTGTGAGTTACACTACTGACCCAGATATTCAATCTGGTAAAAAGTTCATTGAACAAGGCCTTCAAACAGCTGCAGGCGTTCCATTACAATGCGATGAAGGTCCAGATTACCGATCATTCCGATTAGGACTTTTTGGACTTGAGAAACTTCAAAATGTAGATCGCTCAGTAACGTCATTTGCCGAAGCATTAGTAAAACTCTGAGGAAAAGATTGATCTTTTGGGTCAATCTTTTCTGAATGAGCATGTACTAGACCATCTATATTTCTGAACATTAAACTCAATTCTATTCTGGCTCAATACCCGCTATCTTCACAACTTTTGCCCACTTGGTGATTTCAGTAGAAATAAAGCTCGCAAATTGCTCTGGAGTATTTCCAATTGGCTCAAAACCCCGTTGTATCATTTGGTCTCTTATTTCAGGAATTTTTAATACCTCAATAATTGCATCATGAATTTTTTGCACTATGTCACTAGGGGTACCCTTAGGCGCGTAAATACCATACCAAGTGGTTGCACTATATCCTGGCAAACCTGTTTCTGCAATGGTGGGAACATTAGGCAATACTAAGGATCTTTTTTCTGATGTAACTCCTAACGGTTTTAATTTTCCTGATTTAATGAATGGCATAGCAGCAGGCATCGTTGCGAAATAAATATCTACTTGTCCACCAAGTAGATCATTCATAGCTAATCCCCCACCTTTATAAGGTACATGCACCATTTCAACATTTGCAATCGAACAAAACAAAACACCTGCCAAATGGGATGAAGTACCTGCTCCTGCAGATGGATAATTAACTTTTCCAGGTGAAGCTTTAGCAAATGTAATTAATTCCGCAATCGATTTAGCAGGAAAATTAGTATTTGCAACCAAAATATTAGGTGTTATTGCCACAAGAGAAATCGGCGCTAAATCTCTTTCCGGGTGATAAGGTAATTTTTTAAAAATACTGACATTAATAGCATTTGGGCCAATATTACCCATGAGCAATGTATAACCATTAGGCGGAGAATTTACAGCAGCTTCTGTACCAATATTCCCACTCGCACCACCACGATTTTCAATCGTGATAGATTGCCCTAATCGTTTAGATAACTCAGGAACTATTAGTCTAGAGATGATATCTGTCCCCCCACCTGGAGGATAAGCAACAATTAAACGAATAGGCCGATCAGGATAGGCGGCTTGCAGTGAAAAAATCTGCAATAAAATAACCACCAGAGTCAGTTTTTTAAACATGATTAATCATATTTAATCTGAACAGTTTTACCAATTCTTGCGGATTCTTCAATCGCAAGAGTGACCGCCAAGGTTCTTCTTGCATCTTGAGGCTTCGCGAGATTACAAGGCTTTCCAGTTGCAAGATAATCAAGCCATGCCCTAGTTTCATCCGCAATAGGACCGAGAAAATCTCCAAGAGCCCAATCACCTGGCGTAGAACTTTCTAAAAAAACAGTTTCGATCTTATGATCTGATAAGTAAACGTGAGGAAAACCAATATCAGTCTGCATAATTTGATCGGTATGATCGTCATTGATAATTAATGCACCTTGAGTTCCTAGTAGTTCAACTCTTGCACTATGTCCAACTGATGGCCATTTTTCTGGAAGTGCATAACTAACACCTAAGTTCACAACAGCACCATCTTGACAAGTTAAAATAGCCCATGTGACATCTTCTGTGTCATATCCTGCGGCATGAATAACACCTTTTTGACCTTTAGCAAACACTTCAGTGACAGGATTATCCGCTAATAACCACCCCATCAAATCAACGTAGTAGGTTAAGGCATCAACTACAGGGGTTGCACCTTTGTTACGTTTTAACATTGCAAAACATTGTGATCGGGAATTATATAAACGGGCACATGCGCCAGTAATCGTTCCTAATCGACCTTGTATGATTTGTTCTTTTGCTATTAGATAGCGATTTTTGTATCTTCGACTGTATCCAATATGCAGATCACTATTTAGTTCTTTAACTTTATTTAAAACTAAATCTGCATCAGACTCTAAAAGAGTTATCGGTTTTTCTACTAAGACAGGGACTTTTTTATCAAGAGCATCTAGTAGTGGCTGGGTATGTTCATGTTCGCTTGTAGCAATATTAATAGCTGTAATTTCTGGTCGAGACATGACTTCATGACGATCAACACTCCAAAAATCTGCGCCAATTAATTTTGCAAGTTTTTCTGCAGCAACAGGATCTTTATCAGAAACAGCGATATAAGAAACCGAAGGATGCATTTTGGCTAGTTTACCCCTCAAGGTGCCAATTTTCCCACTTCCAATAATGGCTAAACCAATCTCTTTTTTTTGATTCACTTTTGTTGTCTCCGCTATATTGTTATTACTGAATCATAACAAAGCTCAAGCACAACAGCAAAAAAGAATTGTCCTTTTTGCTCTAGTTGAATTAAGAAAGACTGTCAGCCCAAATATTTCGAGCCCAACCCCATGCGTATACGCCTTCTAGAACACTTGGTTCAGGTGATAAACCTCCAGATCCCGGAACGGTTTTAAAGGTTTTTTCCGCAGCATTATATTGATGGACACTGGCTACATGTACTACTTTTTGAGAATCAATAAAGCTATAGCATGTATTAGTTAAAACAGGTGCTGGATTAATATCCCAACCATTAAGTTCAGAGACAATTGCCGCAGCAGCAACCTTGGCATGTGAGTTGGCCATATGACCTGATTTAGGCATGAGTGGGGCAATTTGAATAGAGTCCCCAAGCACATGAATATCTTTGGCTGCGGTTGATTCAAAATTCAGAAAATTCACTTCAGCCCAACGACCATTTGCATTTGCAATTCCTGCATTAACTGCAATATCACCAGCGCGCATCGGTGGCAAAATATTCAGAACATCAGCTTTAATATCCTCTTGCACCTCAAACTTAATTGTCTTAGATTTACCATCAACTTCGGTTACGTTAAATTGCGGACGGTATTCGATCATACCGGGATACTCTTCAGCCCATGCTTTTTTGAATAAAGCTGGTTTAGATACGATATCTTGATTAGCATCTAAGATCAGGATCTTTGATTTGGGTTTATATTTCTTAAAATAACTCGCAACCTGACATGCACGTTCATAAGGTCCAGGAGGACAACGATAAGGAGCAAGTGGAATACTGATAGCAAAAACGCCACCATCTTCCATTGCTGCTAATTGTTGATGTAGGGCAACAGTATCAGCTCCAGCTTTCCATGCTTGAATGGTTGATCCCATTTGATTCGCACTAGAGAGACCTTCAATTTTATCGGTCATCATACTCACGCCAGGCGATAAGACGAGTTTATCGAACTTCACAGTACTTCCAGATGCGAGCTTCAGTGTCTTCTTATCACGATCGATGTTAGCAACATAATCTTTGATAACTTTAACTCCATGACGCGACTTTAAATTAGCATACGAAGATGTGAGCTCTCCAATCGATCTAGAGCCCCCTACAACCAAATTAGATAAAGGGCAAGAAATAAACTGAGCATTGGGTTCTATAAGTGTTACTTTTGCAGTGTAATTGGAAAAGAGTCGTAAATATTTAGCTGCGGTTGCGCCACCATACCCTCCACCTACTACAACAATTTCTGCTTTATTTAAACTCGCAGCACTACCAATTGATGGATAAGCTGCAAGCGCTCCTAGAGTTCCTAAAAAATATCGGCGATCCATAGCGATTCCTTTTTATTGTTTTTTACCGAGATAATCGGCAATGGTTTGCATTTGCTCATCGGTATAGCCCTTTGCTAACTGCGGCATGATGGTACCTGTTCTAGCTCCACTTTTAAATGCTTTTAACTGAGTCAAAATTTGCTCACTCGTTAATAGGTCTATCTTGGGCATACTTGCGTTTTCTTGACCCTTGCCATCTGTTCCATGACAATTAGCACAAGTTGCTGCGAGACCTCTTTGATAAAGTTCTTGCGCAGATTTTGTTTGCGCCATTACAGAAATATTTATACAAATCGTACTCAAACCAAGAATGAAGGAAGCTTGAACAATCTGATATTTTTTTAGATTCATTATTAGACCTTTAAAACTTTATTTTTAGATAGATATATTAATCTGCATCGACACATAAATATGTTGTCAGTCAGCACTTTTTTATATTAATTTCTTATTATCTTATAACTTATTTTTCATGGTTTTTTATCTGCAACACACCGAAATCCAATATACACGACTGCTATATCACCTGACTTCGATTCAATATCTGTTTCTTGCTGTCTTTCTGGACCATACCACCAAGATGCGCCACGAGTGATATATCCACTATTTCGTAGGGTCGACGTCCACTCCCAAACATTTCCCCCCATATCGAATAATCCATTTACCCCAGGTTGTGTGGTTTTTGTTAATACATGCCCAGTTCCCCTATTTAAAGCACCAATAGGTGCAAGTCCTTGATAGTTTCCACAACCACTCAAACAATGTGAATTTAAAGGATTACTGCCACCAGGATATTGGTAGCGTTGTCCTTTCATATAACCAGTTGGAGGATTTTGTCGTTGTTCTAAAAATGCTGCCGATGTCCACTCATCATCTGTTGGCAATCTTTTCCCAAAGTAGCGACAGATCTTTTCTGCTTCATTTTGATTGAGGTGAACTGCTGGTTCTTGATCATTAGCAGTGACACCATACGGAGTTCTCCAGTTCCAACCTAGTTTTTTTACAAATCCTGCTTCATACGAGAGTCCACCACCATTTTTTTCTGCTTGGCTGATAAACCCCGTTGCTGATGCAAAGATTTGCACATCCTTAATTGTCATTTCAGATTGATCCCATATTAAATGACCTATCTGAACATTTGATATGCTGGACTTAGGCATATCAATCGCGAACGTTGGTAATATTGAACAAAGCAATATAGACAAAAAAGATACTTTGAAAGAATTTAAATAAAGAGGGGGTATTTTCATAGAATCAAACCTTGATATGCATTGAGTGATAAATTGTTTACATGTTGACATATTAATAAAGAAAGTAATTCATGGCGGGTTTTATCCAAAAGTTAATTGATATTTTAGGAACTTCGGGTGTCATAACTGACCCAAGAGATACCAAACCCTATCTCACTGACTGGCGTGGAATTTTTCATGGTACTGCTCTTGCAATAGTTTTTCCTAAAACAACTGCCGATGTTCAATTGGTCGTTCAGTTATGTATCGAACATGACATCGCGATTATTCCTCAAGGTGGAAATACGAATCTCACTGGCAGTTCCACTCCTGAACCTGTGGGTCAGCAAATTGTTCTCTCACTGAAACGTCTAAACCAAATTAGATCGATTGATTTAGAAAATCAAGCCATGACTGTCGAAGCAGGATGTATTTTGCAATCGATTCAAGAAAAAGCATTTGAATTAGGCCTTTTGTTTCCCTTGAGTTTAGCAGCTGAAGGTAGTTGCACGATTGGAGGCAATCTTGCCACCAATGCAGGTGGTATTAATGTTCTACGTTATGGCAATATGCGCGACTTATGTTTGGGCATTGAGGCTGTGACTGCTTCAGGAGAGATACTTCATAGTCTTCGTGGACTTCGTAAAGATAATACGGGTTATGATTTACGTAACCTGTTGATTGGCTCTGAAGGCACTTTAGGCATTATTACTGCGGCTGTAATCAAACTCTACCCCGCTCCGATCAATCGTTGTGCTGCACTGATTGCCATTAATGATTACTCAATCATGGTCAATTTATTACAAGAACTTCAAAGAAAAGCTACAAATGAGCTATGTGCTTTCGAAATGATGTCTAGGGAATCTCTCGATTTAACTGTTCATCATTTTCCACAATTTGCAAACCCCATCTTTCAGCAATCTAGCCATACTTTACTAATTGAACTGGCCGAATTCTCTTCAGAGTCACGTGCCTCTCAAATACTGGAAGATGTTCTTGGATATGCACTTGAAAAAGAACAGATTGAGGATGTACTCATATCAACTTCTCTTTCGCAAGTCCAACAATTTTGGGGTATTCGGGAACATATAACCCTTGCTCAAGCTAAAGAACAAGCGAATATTAAATTTGATATCTCATTTGAGATTTCTAAAATTGGCGACTTTATAACTCATACCTGCCAATTACTCCGGAGTACTTTTCCAGGTATTCGAATCATTAACTTTGGTCATTTTGGGGATGGAAATCTCCACTTTAATTTGTGCCCCCCAATTGGATCTGATAAGGATTTTCTAAAAATAAATGAGGGTGATATTCATCGTATTGTTTATGCTCAAATAGAAAAGTATCAAGGTTCTATCTCGGCTGAACATGGAATCGGCCAATTAAAAAGAAATGATCTTGAAACTCATCGAGGTACAGTTGCATACCAAATGATGAAGAAGATTAAGCAGGCTTTAGATCCACAAAACATCCTGAACCCTCATAAGGTTTTACTCTAGTTGCTTTAGTTACTTCTAATCGACTTTAATGTGGGCTTTAGCAACAACCTCTTTCCAAACTCCTTGTTGTTGCGTAATCAGTGCGGCAAACTCGGAAGAAGGTCCACCGCCAATCACTGCATCTTCACTTGCAAAACGCTCAGCCACAGCAGGTGATCGCAAGGCTTTAAAAGTTTCCTCTTGAAGTTTTTTGATGATTGCTTCAGGAGTTTGTGCTGGAGCCATAATGCCGTACCATTGAACCGATTCAAATCCCTTGTAACCCTGTTCAGCAACGGTCGGCAAATTAGGTAAGGAAGGGATTCTTTGAGGAGTTCCAGTGGCAATAGCGCGTAATTTTCCACTACGGATGTATTGCAATAAGGCCGGTGTACCTGCTGAAAATACTTGTATTCTGCCGGCAAGTAAATCTGTTAACGCAGGTCCTGTTCCTTTATAAGGGATATGAAGTAACTCTATTCCTGTGGCTAATTTAAGATACTCCATCGCCAAATGACCAGCACTGGCGTTACCAGCAGAACCGTAATTTAACTTACCAGGATACTTCTTGGTATATGCGACTAATTCTTTAAGATTATTTACTGGTAAATCTGGATGTACAACAAAAAGACTTGGAACTTTAGCAATTAATGTAACGGGAACAAAATCGCGATTAACGTCATATCCAGTATTCGTGAAGATATAAGGATTGACAGCCATCGAGCCAACGTGACCCAAAATAATGGTGTGTCCATCGGGAGCTGATTTAGCAACTTCTAACATTGCTGGTACTCCGCCACCACCTGCTTTATTTTCAATCATCACAGGATAGGGCAAAAGTTTAGATAACTCCTGGGCCGTTAAGCGTGAAACAATATCCGACGTTCCCCCCGGAACAAAGGGCACAACAAAACGAATTGGTTTTTGAGGCCAATTTGTTTGTGCTGATAAATTATTCAATACACTAGCACTAGCGGTTAAAAGAGAAGTTTTTAAAACAAGTCGGCGAATTTGATTCATAGTTATTTCAACGTTAAATTAAACGATGCCTCGATAAGATCCACCATCAATCTGAATATTTTGCCCAGAAATAAATGAGGCTTGTTTACTGCACAAATAAGCACACATATCTCCAAACTCTTCAGTTTTACCAAAGCGTTTTGCAGCAATGGTTAGTTCAATTTTTTTTCTTGCATCAGCAAAAGAAATATTATCAATCTTAGCTTGTCGCTCAGTCATTTGGATTTGACGACCAGTATCAATCCGTTCTGGCAACAAATTATTGATGGTCACATTATCTTGCGCCACATCTCTAGATATTGCTTTACAAACAGCTGTTAAAGCGGTTCTTGCGGCTGTTGATAAACCCTGATGAGGGAGCGGTGACTTCACCATTGCTGAAGTGATATTAATGATTCGGCCAAATTTTCTTTCACGCATTCCAGGTAATACCCCTCGAATCATCAGGACAGGACCCAGCATATTCGCATCAAAAGCCTCTAAATACTGCTCTCTTCCCCAATCCTCAAAATTTCCCGGTTTAGGTCCTTCATTATTAGTCACTAAAATATCTGCATCAGGACATCCTGAAAGAAGAGCCATTCGTCCCTCTTCCGTACGAATATCACCTGCTACTCCACGGATTCGCACTCCTGTAGCTTGAAAAATTTCTTCGATAGCAAGATCAATATTGGCTTGATTTCGACCATTAATTGTTACTAGGACACCTTCTTTAGTGAGGGATAAGGCGCAAGCCTTACCAAGTCCTTTTGAGGAAGCACAAATAATTGCTTTTTTACCTTGTATGCCTAAATCCATTGATTAGCTCCTTATATGCTTGAACTTCCTACACCGATGGTCATCTAAAAATCAGGCTAAGTAAGCTCCACCGTTCGCATGAATCGTTTGCCCTGTTATATACCGAGCTTTGTCACTACACAAAAATTGAACAAGTTGCGCAACTTCAGAGACATCTCCTCTTCGCCCTAGCAAACTGGTATTTTTTTTATGATGTTCGGGTGTGCCACTTCCAGCTGATTCACCGCGCACAGTATCTATCAAACCTGGAACCACACAATTAACGTTAATACCAAACTCACTTAAATCATGAGCTAACGCCTTCGTTAGACCAACTAATCCCATTTTTGCAGTCACAACATGCGCTCTTTCTTTTGAGCCAGTATGGGCAGACATTCCTCCCATCATAATTATGGAGCCGGAAGGAGAATCCTTTAGGTAGGGTAATGCGGCAAATGAACACAAATATGCGCCATCTAAAATCGTCTGCATCACTTCTCGCCAAGAGGCATAGTCTAACTTTGCAAACTCAGTATGTCTTCGAAGTGCCGCATTATTAACTAAAATATCGATTCGGCCAAAATGATTCATGGTGGCTTCCATGATTTCTTTCGCACCAAGCTCAGTACTAATATCAGCAGTACATATCAATGAACTTGCCCCAAGTAACGAGATTTCTTCTTGAACTTCGAGTAGGTCATTACTCGCTGTTCTACCATTTAGTACAACATCTACCCCAGACTTTGCAAATTCAATTGCAATGGCTTTTCCGATATTTCGTGCCGATCCTGTAACAATTGCAACTTGACGAGCATTTTTCATAGATACTTTCTAGAATTTAAATGGTTCAAACTGCTCGCAATACAGCCAAGTCAACAACTCGAGTAGTTCGTAAACCTCTCAAGATAGATAAAGCTTGAACAGCTTGTGATTCAGACCATCCTCCATAAATACAATTAGCAACAAATTTTTTCTCTAAAGCATCAACACTCATTGGTGCATCTTTACCACCCCTAAAAAAACCTTGTGCATGCTCACGTATTGAGCCATCTTTTAAAGTCACTCGAATATGACCCGTAAATTGATTTGGATATGGGTTATTAGGGTCAACTATATAAGTAATCTTGTTACTAATGGTCGTAATTCTTGGATCATGCACCACTTCTTCTTGGTAATCATTTAAACCAGCATCACCACGAATCATTGCAACAGCAATAGCATATGGAATACTAAATTTTGCTGCATAACCATTTGGTGGATTTTGCTTTTGGGACAAAGGTTCCCATAAACGATGGAGGATTCCTTCTGCGGTATTACACTCAATTTTTTCAATAGCATTTACATCCAAACCTTGCTTCATGAGTTCAAGTGCACAATCAATAAATGGATGCGCCATCGTGCCACAAGCAAATGGTTTAAATGCCATGTCTGCAGAAACCCAAACCTCACCTAATCCAGCCATCATTTTAGTAAAGTCACAATCATCTTTATTAGCAAAGCCATGGAAAAACCCATGCTCACCCTCAAAGAGAGTTCTCGGTCCTGTAAAACCTTCTTGTGCAAGGCGAGCAGCACGATAACCTGATTGAGCTGCCCATCCAGGATGCATTCTTTTGGTCCAAGTACCTTCAGCCAAATACTCAATAATGCCTGAGGCCATACTTCCTGCAATACCTAAGGCATGGACCCACTGTTGTTGATTTAAACGTAATGCGGTCGCAACTCCCGCCGCAGCGGCAATAGCTCCAAAAACAGCTGTGGGATGAAATCCCGCTTTATGCACCAACTTCGGCGCAACAGTACACATCCGACACATTAGTTCTGAACCAACACTAATACCCGATAAGATATCCTCTCCAGATAACTGATGCTGCTCTGCCGCCGCCAAAATTGCTGGAACAATCACCGCTCCAGCATGTATCGGTCCACCTTCATAAGTATCATCAAAGTCCTCGCCATGAATGGCAGTACCATTAACCAAACAGGCTGAAGCAACATTAACTCGCTCCGAATGACCTATCAAAGAGCAGTTTCCAGGCTCAATACTTGCTCTAATAGTAGCTTGTAAATAATCTTGATGACGAGCAGATACACATAGGCCTGCAGTATCGATTAATAAAGAGTCACACAAAGTTTGCATGCTCTGTGGGATCAAGGGAATCGAACTTGCAAAACGCTCAGCTAATTGTTCTGAGATCGATGTTTGGGGTAATGATTTCATGATTTATTCCGATATGATATTGCTGGCTTTAGCAATTTTTGACCAATGATCAACTTCTTGGCTAATATAGTTTTCAAACTGCTTAGGAGTCATGGGCATCGGTTTTAAAGCCTGCTCTGTAAAAAAACGTTTTACTTCGGGCTTTTCTAATGATGCGTTCACAGCTTTATTGATTTTTTGGACAACTGCCTCAGGTAGTTTTGCTGGACCTACTAATCCATACCAAGTTAACCCATCAAAACCATTAAAACCGGACTCTTTAAATGTTGGTACATTTGGTAACAATGGACTACGCTGCTCCCCGGTAACTGCAAGGGGTTTGAAATTACCCGAGCGAATGTGTGGCATCGCTGCTGATAATCCTGGAAAAATCACTTGAATTTGACCTGACATGGAGTCAGTAAATGCCTGCCCAATACTGCGATAAGGAACCATCATACTTTTGACTCCAGATTCATATTTAAACTGCTCCATCAATAAATGATTTAAGGTACCTATACCCGACGTTCCATAATTAACTTTACTCGGATTTGCTTTTGCGTAAGTAATAAACTCTTTTAAATTACTTACAGGAACATCTTTTGAGACCACAAGAATATTTGGAGTTCCGCCAAACATCGCAATCGATGTGAAATCTTTTATAGGGTCATAGATATTTTTCTTAACCGCTGGGGTCGTTGCGTGGGTTGCAACATAACCAATCATCAAGGTATAACCATCTGGAGGTGCAATGATGGTCATTTTTCCAGCAATAGAACCACCCGCTCCAGCTTGGTTATCAATAATAAATGTTTGTTTTAATTCTTTATGTAGTTGCTCAGCCATAAATCTGCCGACAATATCGACCCCGCCACCAGTTGCTTGTGGAGCAATAATTTTTACAGGATGATTGGGATAAACATCTTGCCCGAAAGTAAGTTGAGAGTACAGCGAAATAGCTATCAAGACTAGGTGAGAAAATCGTTTCATATAGGTTCTTTTTAATAAGGAGTATTTCGGATATTTTTATAAAGGCAGTCTCACTGGCATGCCAGTTTCGACAGCTTTTTCAATAGCTAAGGTGGTTTCTAAATTTCTTCTGGCTTGCATTGGATTACAGTGCATAGTTGCTTGACCAGTCACAAGTTGATCAAGCCAAGAACGTGTTTCATTGCCCAACGGCCCCCAAAAATCACCACACGCCCAGTCACCAGCAGTATTACTTCCCAAAAAGGCCATATTGACCGCATGATCAGGTACGTAGGCATGAGGAATACCTCTATCCGAATATAAGAGATGGTCCATATGATCATCATCAATAATCATCGTTCCCTCAAGACCAAGTAACTCAAGTCGATCTGACTGACCAAGGGTTGGATATTTTGCTGGTAAAGCGTAACTAATACCTAAATTAATGACCGCTCCATCAGAAAAAGTAACAATAGCCCAGGTGACATCATCTGCTCCGAATCCTGCTGCTTTGAATATTCCCCCCTGACCACGAGCAATAATCTCTACAGGGTGGCATTGATCTTCTAATAACCAACACATTAAATCAACATAGTAGGTCAGTACATCGACTACGGGAGTTGCGTGAGGATCTCGTTTAAGAATTGAGAATGCTTGTGATCGAGAGTTATAAACTCGTGCTTGACCACCAACAATCTTCCCTAAGCGTTGATGATTCATTTGCTCTTTAGCTCTGAGATAACATTCTTTAAATCTTCGACTGTAGCCAATATGTAAACTGCCGTTGGTTTCTTTTAACACTCGCAACACATGATCAGCATCTTCTAAGTTCATGGCTAACGGCTTTTCAACCAGCACGGGTTTACCCAATTCCAAGGCACGAATAATGGGTGCTACATGATAGTTTTCTGGGGTTGAAACAAATACAGCATTTACCTGAGGGTGAGAAATCACTGCATCATTATCAGCGGTATATAAATCTGCTTGGCATGTTTCAGCCAATTGTTTTGCTTTCGCTTCATCTTGATCAGATATCGCTAGAAAACCAACGGAGGGATGTTTTGATGCCAATCTAGCACGTAAAGTACCAATCCTGCCAGAACCTATGACACCAATACCCAATGGTTTAACCATGATTTGTCTCCTTTTTATATCGAGATTTTACACTCAGTTATTGTTTCAACTAAGGATATCCACATAACATCAATTTTGAATATAATCAAATTGAAACTAATAAATAATACGGAGACCTAAGGTAGTTACTGTAATAGGTAACATCCTTATGAGTTTGGTTATAACCAAATCACATGGAGTGTTCATGAAAACATTCATAGCATCATTTTTAGCACTTCTAAGTTCTTTTATATCCCTTGGATATGCTGCAGATCCTTACCCATCAAAACCAATTCGTATTATTGTGCCAGTTGCGCCTGGTGCAACTGCTGATTTTTTGGCACGAAGTGTTGCCGGTGAACTTTCAAAATCCTTAGGTCAAACGGTAATTGTTGAAAACAAACCTGGTGGAAATCAAATAATTGGCAATAATGAAGTCGCAAAAGCCAATCCAGATGGCTATACGATAGGTCTAGGAATTAGTTCTTTAGTGATTAATCCGTATGTTTCTAAAAATATCCCTTTTGATGTCATGAAAGACCTTACACCCCTTGCGATGCTTGGCATCATGCCAGGTCTCATGACGGTTCATCCTAGTATTCCTGTTAAAACCTTCCCTGAATTCATCACTTATGCCAAAGCAAATCCGGGAGTGCTTGCCTATGGTCAACCAGGTGGCTTATCTTCAGGGCACTTAACTATGGAATATTTAAAGAAAGAGGCTGGTATTGATGTTCTTAGTGTCCCTTATAAAGGTGGCGGTCCCGCACTCACCGATTTTCTTGGAGGAAGGTTCCAAGTATTTATTAATAGTCCTACAGCAACGATTCCGCATGTAAAGTCTGGAGCAATCCGCGCAATTGCAACAACCGGAGCAAAACGCCCTCTAGCACTAGCTGATGTTCCTACCATCGCTGAATCAGGCTATCCTAATGTGGTTACAAACGAGTGGTATGCTCTTTTCCTGCCCGCAAAAACTCCTGCGGTGATAGTGAATCAACTAAATACTGAAATTGTCAAAATCATGAATAGTCCTGCCATGCTAAAAAAATTAAATGATATTGGTGCAGAAACATTTACTGATAACCCTGAGCAATTCGCTAAATTCATTGCCAAAGAACATCAATTCTGGGGCAAAGTCATTCAATCCCTCAACATCAAACCTGAATAGAAAAATAACTTATGTCTGCTATGTATCCTGATTTAAAAAATAAAATCGTCATGGTCACCGGAGGTTCGAAAGGGATTGGCTTAGCCATCGCAAGAGCTTTTGCGGCTCAAGGTTGTGCGATTCGTCTAGTTGCTAGAGATTCAATCTCTTTGGACAAAGCCCATCAAGATCTTGTTCAAGAGTTTGGTGTCGATGTCAAATCAATGGCAGTGAATCTGTCTAATGACAAAAATATTGACTCACTCTCATCGTTTTATGAGGATACTGATATTTTGGTGAACTCTGCTGGCGCTATGGGTCGTGGAACGCTACAAGATATCGACCCTGAAAAATTTCGGGATGCCTGGGAAGGTAAAGTAATGTCCACAATTTTCCTCACTCGCAGAATCTATCCCTTTATGCAAAAACGACCTCATGGTGGAGTGATTATCAATATTATCGGTATTGCGGCAGATCGTCTTAACTTTAAATCGATTGGAACAAGTACTGGTAATGCAGCTCTTGCAGCTTTTACAAAAGCAATGGGCTCTGAAAGCACCAATGACAATATTCGTATTGTAGGAATTAGCCCTGGATTAATTCGCACTCCCAGAACAGAGGGCTTACTCAACCCGACCACAGATGCAGATCGCAGAGCATATGAAAATTTAATTAAAAATCTTCCTTATGGTCTATGGGTGAGGCAACAGAAATTGCTAACTTAGCTCTCTTTTTAGCTTCTCAACAAGCTGCTTATATCAGCGGTGAAGTCATGAGTGTTGATGGTGGCGCGCGTTACAGATATTAATTTTTTTACTAGGAAATCATTATGAAATATCGCTTACTTGGACCTACTGGTCTTTATGTTTCAGAACTCTGCTTAGGAACCATGACGTTTGGTAACCAAGGATTTTGGTCAGTTATGGGTGGACTCCAACAAAAAGACGTCAATCAATTAGTCCAAACCGCATATGATGAAGGTATCAACTTTATTGATACCGCTAATGTTTATTCGTTTGGTGAGTCAGAATCTTTTTTGGGTCAAGCACTCAAAGACACGCATATCCCTAGAGATCAAATTATTATTGCAACTAAATCAACTGGGATTATGGATGAAACACCTAATGGTCGTGGTCAATCTAGATTCCATATTTTTAACGAAGTTGATGCAAGCCTCAAACGTCTGCAACTCGACTATATCGATTTATACCAAATCCATGGCTTTGATCCTTTAACTCCTCTTGAGGAAACATTAAGTGCTCTAAATGATGTGGTTCGAAGTGGTAAAGTTCGCTACATTGGTCTATGCAACTTAGCTGCTTGGCAAATCATGAAAGCACTTGGAATTTCAAGAGCGAAAAACTATAGCGAATTTATAAGCGTTCAAGCCTACTATTCCATCGCAAGCCGTGATCTTGAGCGAGAAGTATTTCCTTTATTAAATGATCAAGGTTTAGGTCTCATGGTGTGGAGCCCTCTTGCTGGTGGATTCTTGTCTGGTAAATATCAACGTGACGCTAATGGACCTGAAGGTGCAAGAAGAGCTGGTGAATTTGACTTTCCGCCCCTCAATAAGGACCGAGCTTATTCCTGTATCGAAGCAATGGAACCAATCGCTAAAGCACATGGTGTTTCGGTTGCAAGAATCGCTCTAGCATGGGTTTTATCCAAAAAACAGGTATCTTCAGTAATTATTGGTGCGAAAACAAAAGACCAGCTTTTAGATAATATTGAGGCTTCTTCTCTTGCTCTCAGCCCGGAAGAAATAACACTCCTTGACACCGTGAGTTCTATTCCTAAGGAATATCCTGGTTGGATGCTGGATTTTCAAGCTACCTACCGAGCAAATCCTCCGGTAAAAGCAAAATAATGCCTAAAATTATGTTAAATTAAGACTTGGATGAAACAGGGGTGCTAATAGATCTCTATTGGCTGAGAAATACCCTTCACTCGAACCAGATAATGCTGGCGTGAGGAGTTTCTAAATTTGGTCTCTGTTCATCCCAATTCGTAGCCATGGAGATGAAAATGAATAAGCCCCAAGAACTGACTTTAGGAAGCCTTGAACAAGACCTCGGTCAAAAGTTCGCCTATCCTGCCTCAAGCAAACAATACATGACAGGTTCACGGCCTGATATTTTGGCACCATATCGTGTTATTGAACAAACTGCTACCAAAACAACTACAGGTGAATTATTAGAAAATCCACCTATTCCTGTCTATGATACATCTGGTCCTTACAGTGACCCTGAGGTAGTAATTAACTTGGAAGAAGGTCTGCCAACTCCCAGAAAATCCTGGATTATCGATCGCAATGATACGGTTGAACTTACGGGTCCAACCTCTATCTATGGAATTGCTCGTGCGCAAGATGCTAAAACGAAGCACTTACGCTTTGCGCATATTGCCCCTCCTCGCGTTGCGAAGGACGGCCATAATGTGAGCCAAATGCATTATGCAAAAAAAGGCATCATTACTCCAGAAATGGAGTACGTTGCACTGCGTGAATCTTTGAATCTTGCTAGTCTGCGCAAAGATCCACGTTATCAACAAATCCTCAAACAACATCCTGGTCATTCTTATGGTGCAAATCTTCCTGAGGAGGTAACTCCAGAATTTGTGCGTCAAGAAATTGCAGCTGGAAGAGCTATTATTCCCGCAAATATCAATCATCCTGAATTAGAACCAATGATTATCGGCCGTAACTTCCGTGTCAAAATCAACGGTAATTTAGGTAATTCTGCTGTCACCTCCTCCATTAATGAAGAGGTTGAAAAAATGATTTGGTCGATTCGTTGGGGTGCAGATACGATTATGGATTTATCTACTGGCGATAATATCCATGAAACTCGTGAATGGATTATTCGTAACTCCCCTGTCCCAATTGGTACTGTTCCAATTTACCAAGCATTAGATAAAGTGGCTGGTAAGGCAGAAGATCTCACATGGGAAATTTTTAAAGACACACTCATTGAACAAGCTGAGCAAGGAGTCGATTACTTTACGATTCATGCTGGTGTTCTATTGCGTTATGTGCCTTTAACAGCAGACCGGATTACAGGAATCGTTTCTCGTGGCGGATCAATTATGGCCAAATGGTGTCTTGCCCATCACAAAGAAAACTTCCTCTACACACATTTCAATGAAATCTGCGAAATCATGAAAGCCTATGACGTCTCATTTAGTCTAGGAGATGGATTACGCCCTGGCTGTATTGCTGACTCGAATGACGCGGCTCAATTTGGTGAACTTCGGACACTTGGCGAATTAACGCAAATTGCCTGGCAACATGACGTGCAAGTCATGATTGAAGGTCCTGGACATGTACCGATGCAACGTATTGAAGAAAATATGCACGAAGAACTAAAGCATTGCTTAGAAGCACCTTTTTATACACTTGGCCCGCTAATTACTGACATTGCGCCCGGCTATGATCACATTACCAGCGGTATTGGTGCAGCCCAAATTGGTTGGTATGGTACGGCGATGTTGTGTTATGTGACTCCAAAGGAACACCTTGGCTTACCGAATAAAGAGGATGTTCGCGAAGGAATCATTACTTACAAAATTGCTGCTCATGGTGCAGACTTAGCCAAAGGTATGCCGGGTGCTCAGTTACGTGACAACGCATTATCCAAAGCTCGTTTTGAGTTCCGCTGGGAAGATCAATTTAATCTGGGTCTAGATCCAGAGCGCGCGCGTGAATATCACGATGCAACCCTACCGGCCGATGGTGCAAAAATTGCTCACTTTTGCTCAATGTGCGGCCCTAAATTTTGCTCCATGAAAATCACTCAGGAGGTGCGTGATTATGCGGCAAATCAAGGTAACAATCCTCAAGAAGGTATGCAAGAAAAGTCGATTGAATTCCGCAAAAAAGGTTCACAAATTTATCAATAAGCTTCCAAGTGGCCCAATTTAGCAAAAACATCGCAATTCTGGGTGCTGGATTATTAGGTAGATTGCTTGCAGTTGAATTAGCAAATGCAGGTTGCCAGGTCAGCGTCTATGATAAAAGTAGTCCACAAAATCCGCAGTCTGCGGCTTTTGTGGCTGCTGCCATGCTTGCGCCTCTTGCAGAGTCTGTCAGTACGGAAGAAAGTATTGTGAGGATGGGTTATTACAGCTTAGACCGCTGGCCGCAAATCCTCAATATTCTTCAAGAGAATGTCTTCTTCCAACAAAAAGGCTCTTTAATTGTTTGGCACCATCAAGATACATCGAGTGCACAACACTTTAAAAACCAATTAAAAAAAACCTCCGAATATCTCCCCCATTCTCGTCTTGCGCAAAACTTAAAAAAAGATGACTTAATGGAGTTAGAACCACACTTAAGCCGTCAATTTGAGGAAGGTATTTTTTTGCCTGAGGAAGGTCAGTTAGACAATCGAGAGCTACTGGATGCCCTTCTCAAAAAAAGCACTCAATTAGGAGTTCAATATCAATGGCAATTTAATGTTGATTTAGATCAGTTTCCAGCTGATAAATTTGATCATGTGATTGACTGCAGGGGATTAGGCGCTAAGTCAAATGTACCAGAATTAAGGGGGGTCCGTGGGGAAGTTATTCGTATCTTCGCACCCGAAGTAGACCTTACTCGCCCAGTTCGATTAATCCATCCTAAATACCCGATCTACATTGCCCCAAAAAGAAATCACGTCTACGTCATTGGTGCCACAGAAATTGAATCTGAAGATGACTCTGCAATGAGTGTCCGCTCTGCCCTAGAGTTATTAAGTGCTGCATACACAATTCATTCTGGATTTGCAGAAGCTCGAATATTGGAATCAAGTGCTCAGTGTCGGCCTAGCTTTAAAAATAATTTACCCAAGATCCAGCTCGACAAAGACCAACACTTCATTCATGTAAATGGGTTGTATCGTCATGGCTTTTTAATTGCACCTGCGATCGTCGATCGTCTTTTAAATCTCATCTTAGAGAATAAAAACCCTTTAGCAAACGAATTAGATATTGAAATTCAAGACTTATCATATGATCATATTTGTTAACCAAATCAAAAAAGAGGTTTCGAAATCCTTGCCACTTGATGCATTACTTCATGAGTTGCAACCAAAAAATCCTTTTGCGATTTCGATTAATTCTCAATTTATTGCCAAGGCTTATTATGCAACGACTATGGTGCAAGACAATGATCATATTGAAATCATCTCGCCGGTCACAGGAGGCTAAATATGTCCCATTTGAATGATGACAGTTTTACTTTATACGGACAAACTTTTACAAGCAGACTCCTTTTGGGAACTTCTCGTTATCCTTCGCCACAGATTTTGGAAGATGCTATCCAGATATCACAACCAGCCATGGTAACTGCTTCACTACGTCGTCAAGGTGCAAATCCCTCTGAAATATCTAGTGGCTTTTGGGACTTACTCAAAAAACTTAATATCCCAGTATTACCCAACACAGCAGGTTGCCACCGACCTGAGGAAGTGATTCAAATCGCACACATGGCGCGTGAGGTGTTTAATACTGACTGGATTAAACTGGAATTAATTGGGGATGATTACACCCTCCAACCAGATACTTTGAATCTTGTTGAAACAGCTAAAACTTTATTAAAAGATGGTTTTAAAGTTCTTCCATATTGCACTGAAGACTTGGTTGTTTGCCAACGTTTAGTTGATGTAGGTTGTGAAGCAATCATGCCATGGGCTGCTCCGATTGGAACTGGTATGGGCCCAAGTAATCCTTATGCATTACAAATTTTGCGTGAGCGTATACAAGTTCCAATGATTGTCGATGCCGGCTTAGGACTGCCTTCTCATGCCACTCAAGTCATGGAATGGGGATATGACGGCGTTTTACTCAACACGGCTGTTGCCTTAGCGCAAAATCCTACACAAATGGCTGAAGCTTTTTCATTGGCAGTTCGCGCCGGAAGAAACGCCTTTCATGCGGGTGCCATGCCAGCAAATCATGTTGCGCAACCAAGCACCCCTACTTTAGGAACCCCATTTTGGCATCAAACTTAACCCTACTCTTAAGTTCAGATGAACGAACTCTCGTAGAGAAAATTGTTCATTTACATCAGACTTTAAAGATTGAACAAAGAGATTCCTATCAAGATTTTGTATTGACAAGCAAAGATACAATCTATCGATGCGTAAAAGTCGCCTGTTTTGAACTTGGTTTTATCCAGCAAGATGCTGAACTGATAGCTTGGGCTTGGTCCAAACAATCTTCAGCATCCGCCTTCGACCCTGAACATTGGCCTTCTAATCTCCAAGATTTTGATAGTTATCCAACCAACCTCCCATCATTTGCGAGCTGCCCTCTTGAGTTAGGTCTCTATGTTGTAGCCCCATCGGCACAGTGGGTTGCTAAACTAGCTCAAGCGGGTGTCAAAACGATTCAGCTACGCTTTAAATCAGAAAGTAAGGAACTCATTGAGCAGGAGGTTCAAGCTGCAGTCCAGAGTGTTCAAGGTTATCCATGTCATCTTTTTATTAATGACCATTGGCAAGCAGCGATTGATTTCAAAGCCTATGGAATTCACCTTGGTCAAGAGGATCTTAGTAGCGCAGATTTTGCTGCAATTCAGGCGGCAGGTCTCAGGCTTGGAATCAGCACACATGGATACGCAGAAATGCTTCGTGCTATCGCTTATCAACCAAGTTATATTGCCTTAGGTGCTATTTTTCCAACAACCTTAAAAGCAATGGAAACCGCTCCCCAAGGAATTGGTCGACTACGTCAATATGCCAAACTACTCAAGGGTTTTTCTTTAGTCGGTATAGGTGGTGTTGACGCGACTAATATTCGCCAGGTCATTGACTCTCAGGTCGGCTCTGTCGCCGTTGTCCGTGCGGTAATTCAAGCGCAAGACTACCAATCAGCGATAGCAAATCTGCAGTCTTATTTTGTTTCTAATTGAGGAAACTGCTCATAGGCGTGCCAAATGGGACCAGACCCTAAAGTCATCGTGAGTTGTGAGCCATGCAATAAAGCCTGTTGCACAAACTCGATAGCAACATCAACTGCCTCTTCAAGAGAAAGACCCCCACCTAATCCGCAAGCAATAGCACTCGACAAACTACAACCAGTGCCATGCGTATTTTTTGTGATGATTTTAGGATGAGGGAAATGTCTGACATGAATAACCTCTCCTTGTTTATAAACCAAGACATCATCGATAGATTCAGTATTTTCTAGATGACCGCCCTTTAATAGGACCGCTTGTGGACCCAGTTTAAGTAAATCAATCGCAGCTTGTTCCATCTGTGATGCATTTTTGATTTCGCGACCTAAAAAAACACTTGCTTCATATAAATTAGGAGTAATAACATTCACAATAGGAAATAAATGGTCTACCATGGCTTGGGCCGTCGATTTATCTCCAAGAGCAGCGCCTGAGGTTGCCACAAGAACTGGATCTAAAACTGTCTGACTCAATTGATATTTTGTGATTGCTTGTGCCACACAGTGCACCATTTCAACACTACCTAGCATCCCAATTTTGACTGCCGCAACTCCAAAATCAGCAGTTACAGCATGAATTTGAGTATCAACCGATTGGCAACTAAGATGTTCAATCCAGTGAACACCTAATGAGTTTTGAGAAGTCACTGCTGTAATTGCAGTCATTCCAAAAACACCAAAGGCAGACATCGTTTTTAAGTCTGCTTGGATACCAGCACCACCACCACTATCAGAACCTGCAATCGACAATATGTGAGGTATTCGATTTGGCATATATTTCCCAGTAGGTATAAGTTATCGAGTAAAGAAGGTATTACAATCATTCTATACATTTTTTAGGAAAAGGCACCATTTATGCAACATCATCTTTTAAAAAATATAAAAAGTTCATTTCTCTTAGTTACTCTGATCTTTTTGAGTGCTTTCATTCAGTCATTTAGCTTTGCACAAGAAAAATGGCCTTCCAAAACTATTACGATGGTTGTACCTTTTCCACCTGGTGGGGTTGCAGATACGGTTGCAAGGCCCGTTGCTGAGGCAATGAGTCGCCAACTAGGTCAACCTATCATTATTGAAAACAAAGCTGGTGCTGGCGGCGGTGTCGGTATGGCATATGTATCAAAAGCTAAACCAGATGGATATACCATCTTGATGACCCTGTCTTCTATATCGATTATTCCTGAGGCCGATAAAATTTTAGGAAAAGAAATTTCGTATCAGATTAATCAATTTAAGCCAATTGCTAGATTTACTGCTGACCCAACCGTTTTAGTCGTGCGTGCTGATAGTCCATGGATGACTTATGAGCAATTTTTGGCGGAAATGAAGAAAAATCCAGGTAAATATAATTTCGGATCATCTGGAAATTACGGTACTATGCACATCCCCATGGAAATGATTAAGCTAAGTGATCATTTTGAAATGAAACATATTCCTTATACAGGAGCTGGTCCAGCAATTATTGGATTATTAGGCGGTCAAGTAGATGCTCTTGCTACTGGCCCTGCTTCCATTGTGCAGCAAATTAAGGCTGGAAAAGTTCGTGCACTCGCACATTGGGGTAATACCAAACTCAGTAGCCTACCAGATGTTAAAAGTTTCAAAGACTTAGGTAAACCAGTTGAGTTTGCACAGTGGTCTGGACTATTTGTGCCAGCAGGCGTTTCTCCAGAAATTACGGATCGTCTGCGTGAGGCAGCTAAATTAGCTGCTAATGATGAAAAAGTTAAATCTGTGCTTGAAGGCGCAGGTTCTCCGATTCAATATCTAGATGCTCCTGCCTTCCAAACCTATTGGAATACAGATGCAAAAAAAATGGCAGATATTGTCAAATCCATTGGCAAAGTTGAATAAACTTGATGCATTCTAAAATTGGTGCTCTCGCTTTTGAAAAAGGTTTTTTAGAGCTCGGATCAGAGTTTTCTACCCAACTACACCCGACCCCGCTACCTCAATCGAGCTGGGTCGTTACTTCTCCTGAATTGGCATCTTTAATAGGACTGGATGCAAGATTTATTGAAGATCAAGAGTCTCTAGAAATCCTTACTGGCAATGTTGTTCCAGAGGGTATTCAACCTTTTGCTAGTGTCTACTCTGGTCATCAGTTTGGTGTTTGGGCTGGACAGTTAGGAGATGGACGCGCCATTTCTCTTGGTCAAATTGCATATCAAAACAAGAGTTGGGAAATTCAACTAAAAGGTGCTGGCCCTACTCCCTATTCAAGGATGGGTGATGGCCGTGCCGTACTCAGGTCTTCTATACGTGAATTTTTATGTTCTGAGGCGATGCATCACTTAGGTATTCCAACGACTAGAGCTCTTGCGATTACTTCATCAACAGCTCCAGTGCTCAGAGAGTCGCTGGAAACCGCCGCTGTTGTGACAAGGGTTGCACCAAGCTTCATACGATTTGGACATTTTGAACATTTTGCTTCGAATGGCCTTCATGAGCAACTACAGGTTCTCTGTAACTATGTCATCGAGCAACACTACCCACATCTCTCAAAGAGCGATCAACCTTACCTTTTCATGTTTCAAGAAGTACTCGAACGATCTGCACACTTAGTAGCTCAGTGGCAATCTGTAGGCTTTTGCCATGGCGTTTTAAATACTGACAATATGTCAATACTCGGCTTAACTTTAGATTATGGTCCATTTGGTTTTATGGACAAATTCTCGATGAACCATGTCTGTAATCATACGGACTCTCAAGGTAGATATTCTTTTGCCAATCAACCATCGGTCTTTTATTGGAATCTCGTTCGACTAGCCCAAGCCTTACTTCCTGTGATTGCTCATAACGAAAGTGATGAGGCAATGGAGGATGCCATTGAGCAGATTAAGCCGATACTCTCTACTTTCTCTGAAATTTATTTAAAACATTATCGTCAGTTGATGTTTAATAAATTAGGTCTCCAAGGTCAAGTCGGGCAACAGTCTAACGAACTGATTCAAGAACTCATCAAGATCTTGGATCACAATCGTGTAGACTACACTTTCTTTTTTAGAAACTTGAGCAAAGTCATTCTAGAGCCTAACAATCCCTTATTGAGAGAACTCATCATTGATAGAAATGCTTTTGATCAATGGTTAAAAAATTACTTGAACTATTTACATACTTCCGACATACCTTTATCTGAAGTTGCCTCACAGATGAATCGCGTAAACCCAAAATATATTTTGCGCCAACACCTTGCTCAAAATGCGATTGCACTCTCTCAAAATGGCGATCACTCATTAACCCAAGCTTTACAACGTTGCCTTGTTCATCCGTTTGATGAGCAACCGGAGTTTGAAGACTTTGCAAAGCTTCCACCAGATTGGGCTGAGCATCTCGAAGTTTCTTGCTCTTCATAAGGAATCCACACATGCATGATGAAGACGATTTGGAAGAAGACTTTGGCCCCAGTAAATCTGAGATCAAACGTCAAATGCTGGCAAGACAGGATCTGGCTAAAACCTTATCTGAATTAAGTAGCGATGCCATCAAATCCTTACCTGTTGATGATCGACTCAAAGAAAAACTCCTTGAAACTGAAAAAATCAAAACCTTTGGCGCCATCAAGCGACATACTTTGTTTCTTGGTAAATTAATGCGCGCTTATGATGATGAGGAAATTGCTGCCATTCAGGAGCGTCTAGATGCAATTCAAGGGGTCAATAAAGCGGAGATTGCAAAATTTCATTTTCTTGAACGCTTACGAGATGAACTCGTACAAAGTGATGATCGTTTAACTCTATTTATCAAAGATCATCCCCAAATCGATGTGCAAACACTCAGAACCTTAATTCGTAACGCACGAAAAGAAAAAGAGCAGAACAAGCCTCCCAAATCATTTCGTGAAATTTTTCAGCTATTAAAGACGCTCGATTTATAAATTCGCAAAGTAAATTCCTTCGTTTTTCACAATAATCGGTAAAGCAATTAACTTAGCACCTTTTGGACATGGTCCGCGAAGGCACTTACCGCTTTTGGGATCATAGACCGCATAATGAGTTGCACAGATGAGATGCTGTTGCTCTTCATCAAATATTTCACCGGGATTCCAATCTAATTCCATTGCAACGTGGGCACAACGATTGAGATAGGCGAAATACTGATTTTCATATTGAATAACAAATGCAGGCAAATAATCATCCGGATCTGCATTCATTCCTAAAAATGGTTCGATTTCACCACACAGAACTTGAAAACGAAAGGCACGTCCACCAGGAAATAAGTCATTCTGATAACAAATGATTTGACCTCGTTTCACAATAGGGTCCGATGGTGGGAGCAAACTTGAATTCATTAAAGATATAAAATAAAGGTTCGATTAACAAATTTAAAATTACAACGATGACAAAACAAATTATCCCTTATCAGCCGATTGATCTAGTTGAACCTAAAGAAATTGTTGATGCCGTTCGTGCAAGACGTGGCGGAACATTACTCAATTTAGATCGTATGTTACTAAATAGTCCAAATTTAACGCGTGGTTGGAATGCTCTTTTAAAAGAAGTTCGTGAAAATCTGTCTCTTGATGCGCGCTATAAAGAAATTGGTATGTGCGGTGTTGCGATTTTAAATCGTGCAGAGTATGAATTTTTTCATCATGCTCCAGAACTTTTAAAAGCTGGTGGTACTCAAGATCAAGTGAACGAATTACGCAAAATTGGTACTGATGCTTTTAACTCTTCCCTATTTAGTACTATTGAACAAGACGTGATTGCTCTTACCTTGGCAATGACCAGAGAAATTGAAGTTCCTGAAGCCATTATGGAGCGCTTAACAAAGTCTCTTGGCAACCAAGCTACTGTAGAGATGGTTGCAGTCGTTGCAACTTACAACATGGTTTCTAGGTTCTTAATCGCAACTGGTATTGCTCCTGAAAATCACTAATTGAACATGTCTTGTACAAAGTAAAGATTTTTTCCAGTATTAAAGACATTTCAAGTAATTCTTGGAATTCTTTAGTGACGGATGCAGCGGCATCGCCTTTTATTCGTCATGAATATCTATTAGCAATGGAAGAAAGTGGCAGTGTCAGCCCTAGTTCTGGCTGGACACCTTGCCACTTTACTATTTGGGATGAGATGGGTCATCAACTCCTGGGAGCAATGCCCTTTTATTTAAAGTCTCACTCTTATGGCGAATATGTGTTTGACTGGGCATGGGCAAATGCCTATAAAGAACATGGACTTTCTTACTATCCTAAACTTTTAAGCGCAATACCATTTACGCCGGTTGGTGGTTCTAGAGTTTTGGGGTTTGATCAAGTAGCAAATAGTCATTTACTCCAAGCTATAGTTGATTTTGCTAAAGCAAAAGGGATATCGAGTGTTCATATTTTGTTTCCACCACAAGGAGATGAGAAACTCTTAACTGAACAAGGTTTTTTAAGGCGTGAATCGATACAATTTCATTGGCAAAATCAATCACTTGAAAGGCCTGGAGAGTTTCTCCATGATTTTGAGGAGTTTTTGTACACCTTAAATAAAAAGCGACGTAATAATATTATTCGTGAAAGACAATCTGTCATCGATGCTGGTGTAAGTTTTAAACACATTCCAGGATCAGATATGACTGAGGCTGATTGGGATTTCTTTTATGACTGCTATGCGACAAACTACTTCAATCATGGCAATGCACCCTATTTAAATCGAGATTTCTTTGCTGGCATTGGCGCCTCTATGCCAGAATATATCCATCTCATATTTGCACACTGGGAAGGTAAACCAATTGCTAGCTCAATGATCTTCAGAAATCGTGATACTCATTCTCAAGAAAGGGCTTACGGTCGGTATTGGGGGGCAACTCAAGGAATCAAAAATCTTCATTTTGAAACAGCTTACTACCAAAATATCGAATTTTGTATCCGAGAAAAAATAGCCGTATTTGAAGGTGGTGCTCAGGGTGAACATAAAATTCACCGAGGCTTAATCCCAGTCAACCTTTATTCAATGCATTACTTAGTTGATGAACGTTTTTATGATGCGGTTCAGCAATTCTTGAAAAGAGAAGGAATGTCGATGTATCGCTACATCGACGAACTTTCAGATCATCATCCAATCAAGCAACCATCTTAAATATTATTGGTGGTTGGAGTTGACGTAATCAAAAATTAATTTTTCTACTTCATATAAATTGCTTGGATTTTGACTTTTAATAAAAGCCTCACATTTACTTTGACTTGAAAAGAAATCAAAAGATCTAGAGATTTGATGGATAAATTTGCTCATTACTTATTCCTTATAAGGGTTAACACTTAGGTATTATCCCTTATTTATGAAAATAATGCAGAGCATCACATAGACATAAAAATCTAATGCCTTTAAATAAATATAAACTCTTGATTTATAGTGATTTTTTTAAAAGGCGGCTATTTTTAGGGAGATTTGCTGCTAAAAATTCCATTTGATCCGCCAAAATATTACGACCTTTAAGGATCATATCTTCGTATAAACTAGGTATATAGGGAGCATAAATCAAAGACATGCCTGCTTTTTCTGGGGATCGATTACCTTTTTTCTGATTACACTCTCTACATGAAATGACTAAGTTCATCCAAGAGTAATCTCCGCCTCGGCTAGCTGGAGTAATATGCTCTGCTTCAGCCTCACACTCAGAAATCTTTTGAGAACAATATGCACAAACCCCTTGATCACGTCGGTAAAGCTTACTTTTGGTGATTGCAGGCGTGACATCAAACAAATTAATTCTAGAGGAGCCTTTGGTTGCAATGATGGAGTGTAATTCGATGATGGACTGTTTGCCGGATTGGCGAGAAATTCCTCCCCGCATCACCGCAATCGGCTTTCCTAATGTCCAAGCAATACTTCCTTCTGCATAGTGCTTGGTAGCTTCCTCAGCATTAACCCAACTTTGAGGTATACCACCAACGTCTAGCTTCAATATATGGAGCACGTTTTCCTCAGTTTCTTTTACACTTTGAATTCAACCACTCATATCATATTAATCAAAATTCAATGACATTGCTAAAAATTTTTCAAAGTGTGGCAATCTAGCAATTATCTTGCGCCGATTTTGATTTCCTTAAAGACATGTTGATGCTCACGGGGTAAACAACGCCAATATTGCTCAACTGCCTCGACCTGACCGCCAAGAACTGCCGCAGCCTCCCAACCCCAACGAGGTTTATAGAGGAACGCCCTAGCAAAAGCAACCAAGTCAGCCTGACCCTGCGCAATAATATCTTCAGCTTGTTTTGGTTCTGTAATCATTCCAACTGCAATTGTGGGCAAACCAGTCTTTTCCTTCACGAGTTGAGCAAAAGGTACCTGATAGTTGGGTCCAACAGGAATTTTTTGTCCTGCAGCGACACCACCACTAGAGACATGCATATAGGAGATTTGCGACTCTTTTAAACGTTCAGAAAAAATTACGGCCTCTTCTGGTGTAAAACCACCTTCGACCCAATCAGTTGCAGAAACACGCATCCCAAGTACTCCATCGTATACAGCTCGAACCGCAGCGGTTACCTCCAAAGGAAAGCGCATTCTATTTTCTAAGGATCCACCGTATTCGTCAGTGCGTTGATTGGCTACAGGAGATAAAAATTGATGTAGTAAATATCCATGTGCACCATGTAACTCAATAAAATCAACGCCTGCACGCTTTGCTCTTTCGGCAGAATCTGCAAATGCTTTTTTTATCGCGTCTAAACCTGCTTGATCCAAAGCTGCAGGTGGATGCTCATGTGGTAAATGCGGGATATTGGATGGCGCCAAGGTTTGCCATCCTGAAGATTCAGTTGGGGGAATCGATGCTCCGCCATGGGATGGAATATTACTTGAAGCTTTTCTGCCCGCATGCGCTAACTGAATCCCAACCAAAACCTTTGGTGCAAGAGCTCTAGCTCTTTTTAAATGATCGGTTAGTGCTGCTTCACAGGCATCATTCCACAAACCTAAACAATGTGGTGTGATTCTGCCAACATCAGTAACTCCTGTAGCTTCAATAATGACGGCTGCTGCACCACTATTCATTAAATTAGTCCAATGTGTCAAATGCCAATCATTGGCTAAACCATCGTGCGCTGAATATTGGCACATTGGTGCAACCACCATACGATTAGCTAAGGTAATGCCGCCGTTAGGAGCAGGGAGATGATACGGAGAAAAAAGTTGGCTCATAGTCTTTTGAAATTAATAGAATTAAGTTATTGTATATCGAAGGAATAACACAACAATGCAATACTGTTAGAAACGTTATAGAATGAATTGTGAAACTTAATTTACCCCACATCCCAAGTTCTGAAATCACCCCCCAAGGTGTTTTTGAAAAACGTCGTGAATTGATTAAATTAGCAGCTGGCGGAGCTTTGGGACTTGAAATGAGCTCCTGGTTCTCTCGTGATGCCTTAGCACAAACCAAACTTGCAGCTCAACTCAACCCT
>Ga0209188_1000726_pt1 | contig 30123 bp, 29 predicted proteins | sample C_130625_EF_Meta_FD_187307 | JGI IMG/M metagenome (GOLD analysis project Ga0209188, IMG submission 187307) | Freshwater microbial communities from Lake Croche, Canada to study carbon cycling - C_130625_EF_MetaG (SPAdes) (version 2) | ecosystem: Environmental > Aquatic > Freshwater > Lake... | reverse complement strand
GTCAGCGGCAAGGCCCAGCTGGTTGTTGGCACTCACGCTTTGCTGGCCGAGAAGGTTGAGTTTTATGACCTTGCGATGGTTGTGATTGACGAGCAACACCGTTTTGGCGTTGAGCAGCGCGAGACTCTGCGGCTGAAAGGCCGCACAGCACCACACGTTTTGACGATGACGGCAACTCCGATTCCGCGCACGGTTGCGGTAAGTATTTTTGGCGACTTAGACATTTCGACGCTGACTGAGCTCCCGGCTGGGCGGCAAGCAATCACCTCGCACGTGGTTCAACTTTCGCAACCGGCGTTGATAGCCCGCACTTGGAGCCGTGTCGCCGAGGAAGTTTCCAAGGGCCACCAGGTGTTCGTGGTTTGCCCGCGCATCAGCGAAACTCTCGATGAGCCTGAGTCACTGTTGGAACTTGAAGCCGACGAAGAACTTGTTGACGAAACCAACCCGAAGCCGAGACGTCCGCTGGCCGCGGTTGAAACCATGGTCGAGGCTCTTCGCGCCAACCCCGTTTTAGCTAGGTTGACCATTGAGCCGATGCACGGGGCGCTGGCATCCGATTTAAAAACTGAGACGATGGCGCGTTTTGTTGCCGGTGAGGTGAATGTTTTGGTTTCGACCACGGTGATTGAGGTTGGTGTTGACGTGCCCAACGCAACGCTCATGGTTGTGCTTGACGCTGACCGTTTCGGGGTATCTCAACTTCACCAGTTGCGCGGGCGCGTTGGCCGTGGTGGCAACGCCGGCCTTTGCCTGCTTATGACCGGGGCTGAGTCGGGTTCGCTCGCGCTTGAGCGTGTGAGAGCCGTTGCCGACACTCTCGATGGTTTCAAGCTGAGCGAGATCGACCTCGAGTTGCGCGGCGAGGGCGATGTTTTGGGGGAGCGTCAATCGGGCGGGCGCTCGGCTCTGAAGCTGTTGCGCGTGGTTCGCGACGCCGAACTCATTGGCAAAGCTCGAGAACTTGCGGCGGGGGTGCTCGCGGCCGACCCAACTCTCGAAAGGCACAAGATTCTCGCCGAAAGTCTCGATAATTTGGACTCTGCCCGACAAGAGAACCTAGCCAAGGGCTAACCTTGATTTATGTCTACAATCGCTGTTTATCCTGGATCTTTTGACCCGCTGACTTTTGGGCACCTCGACATAGCTGCCCGCGCCGCACGTCTGTTCGAAGAGCTCCACATCGTTGTGGTGCACAACCCGGCTAAAAATGCTCGTTTTTCGAGTGCCGAACGTGTCGAGTTGATTCGCGCTTCACTGAGTGAGGCCGGCCGCTTTGGAACACCGATGCCTTCTAGCCACCAAGCCAAAATCGTTGTTGACACTCTTGACGGCGGTTTGTTGGTTGATTATTGCCGCATGGTTGGAGCTCGGGCACTCGTTAAAGGTGTTCGAAACAACATCGACTTGGAGTACGAGTTGCCGATGGCTCTCGTCAATCACGATTTAGCCTCGATTGAAACTATTTTTATGCCGGCTAACCCACAAAATGGTTTTGTTTCAAGCTCTCTGGTAAAACAGGTTGCCGACCTCGGTGGTTCGGTTGACAAGTATGTTCCGTCAGCCGTGGCCCGAGCCCTCGCCGCCTACGCTGCGAACCACAAGAAATAAGGCCGCTAATGAGTGATATTTCTTTCAAAACCGGCGTTCACGACCTGATTAACAAGCCGGGCAACCTGCGACGTTTTGACTTTGACATTGCGCTGGATGAACCGTTCGGCGCCGGAGCGGTTACGCTTCCGACGGGCACAGAACTGACTCTGAGCGGCCGTTTAGAGTCGGTTCACGAGGGCATTCTGGTAACCGGTTTAGCCGAGGGCGAGGCAAAAACGGAGTGCAGTCGATGCCTCGACGCACTGACATTGCCCGTTGAAGTGGATTTTCAAGAACTTTTCGCCTATTCTGGATACTCAGAAGATGACTTTGAAGTTCAAGACGAGCAAATCGACCTTGAACCTGTTGTCAGAGATGCGATTGTTCTTAGCCTTCCATTTCAACCCGTTTGCAGCGAAGCCTGTTTAGGCCTTTGTCCAGAATGTGGCTTGAAGATAGCTGACAATCCAAACCACGTTCACGAAGCGCCAATTGATTCGCGCTGGAGTGAGCTAACTAAGCTTCAGATCACAGAAGAGGACTAACATGCCAGTACCAAAGCGCCGCCTGTCGCGTTCACGCACTCACGCTCGTCGTTCACAGTGGAAGGCTGAGCCTGTAGCTCTAGTCAAGACCGTTGTAAACGGCAAAACCATCTACAGCCTTCCTCACCGTGCAAACGTGGTCGAAGACTCAAATGGCACCCCACTATTCATGGAATACAAGGGCCGCAAAGTAGCTGACGTCTAGTCTTTTATGACTGGCTTAGAGCTTCTAACCAAGAAACTCGGGGTTCACATCGAACCTCAGTTGCTTGAGTTGGCTCTAACCCACAGCTCATACGCTTATGAGCAAGGCAACCTACCCAACAACGAACGTCTAGAGTTTCTAGGCGACTCGGTGTTGGGCTTTGTTGTTTCGGCGCACCTTCACCACACCTTTAGTGATTTACCCGAAGGTGAGTTGACTAAGCTGCGGTCTGCGGTGGTCAGCGCAAAAGCCCTTTCGCTTGTTGCAGAGTCGATTGACCTCGGCCAACACATTTTGCTCGGCAAAGGCGAGTTGCAAACCGGTGGTCGCGAAAAAACCAATATTTTGGCAGATGCGGTTGAGGCTGTTTTTGGCGCGGTTTATGTCAGCGCCGGGTTTGAAGCCGCCAGCGAACTCATTGCTCGCCTCGTTTTTCCGTTTTTAGAAAACCCTGACCAGCTTCGTGAGGCTGCTGACCCAAAAACCACTTTGCAAGAGCGCATTCAGCACAGCAAAATGGCCCCGCTTCGCTACGAAACCAGTTTTGAGGGCCCTGATCACGACCGAGCTTTCTTTTCTGAAGTGTTCAGCGGCAAAGATCTGCTCGGCAAGGGCAGCGGTCGCAGTCGGCGAACTGCCGAAACTGAAGCCGCCGCCGATGCACTCACCCGCTTCATACAGCCGACCGAAGGCTAGCAATGCCTGAACTTCCCGAAGTCGAAACCGTTCGAGCCGGCCTAGCTCCCGCGCTAACGAACGCGGTTATTGAAGCGATTGACATTCACGAACCCAGATCGCTCAAGCGCCATTTGGCTGGCCCCTCCGATTTCGTTAAGACCCTCACGGGGGCACGCATCCTTGCTGTGGTTCGCCGAGGCAAATTCTTGTGGATGCCACTCGCTTTGGCTGACGATAGCAACCCAGTAGCTGCGTCACTCGCGCTCGTCGGTCACTTAGGAATGAGCGGTCAGATGCTTTTGCGTTCGGCCGGCGCCGAGCCCGACAAACTAAACCGCGTTACCATGACGGTGACCTCCGAAGGCGAGCCACTTGAGTTTAGATTCATCGATCAACGAATCTTTGGGTCACTAGCGATCGACCGACTAATAAACACATCGGATGCCGGCCCAGGCGGTTTTCAAGCTGAGTTTGACCCGTCAGACAGCTCGGCTGGCAGCCCTTGGTGGCTCAACCTGATTCCTGAGACCGCCGCACACATTTCGCGGGATGCTCTTGACCCGGAGTTTGACCTCAAAGCTTTTATCGCGAGGCTTTCCCGCAAGCAAACCGGAATCAAGCGCGCGATTCTCGATCAACAGCTGGTTAGCGGCGTCGGCAACATTTATGCCGACGAAGCACTTTGGGCAACCAAACTGCACTACGACCAAAATGCCTCGAGTTTGAGCGCCACCAAAGTTAGAGAGCTCTTTGCAAACGTGGTTGAAATTCTCGGCGCGGCAGTAGCCCAAGGTGGAACCTCGTTTGACGAGCAATACAAAAACGTCAACGGCGAATCCGGCTATTTTGCCGTTTCACTCAACGCCTACGGTCAAACCGGGTTGCCCTGCAATCGTTGCGGCACGCAGATCAAGCGCGACCAATGGGCTAACCGCGGTTCGCATTTTTGCCCGCGTTGCCAAAAGCTCAAGGCCTAACCCGATAAAATCAAGTCTCTAAGCCCACGCGTGAAGTTATTTGCGTTCGTGGGGTCATCCGTTGATTTTTGGTCACCAGTTTCATGGTGCCCCAAGCCCTAAGGAGTGCAGCTTGTATTTAAAAAGCTTGACACTCAAGGGCTTCAAATCTTTTGCTCAACCAACCACTTTTGCCTTCGAGCCCGGTGTTACCTGTGTAGTTGGCCCTAACGGTTCTGGCAAATCAAACGTCGTTGATGCTCTCGCCTGGGTGATGGGTGAACAGGGTGCAAAAACGCTTCGCGGCGGCAAGATGGAAGACGTCATTTTTGCCGGAACGACAACAAAGAGCCCACTCGGCCGAGCCGAAGTTCAACTGACGATTGACAACTCTGACGGCGCTCTGCCGATTGACTACAGCGAAGTGACGATTAGTCGAACCCTGTTTCGCAACGGCGGTTCAGAATACGCAATCAATGGCGAAGGATGCCGCCTGCTCGACGTTCAGGAGCTTCTGAGTGACTCCGGGCTAGGCCGCGAGATGCACGTAATCGTCGGTCAGGGTCAACTCGACAGCGTTCTCAAGGCAACGCCAGAAGAGCGCCGCGGTTTCATCGAAGAAGCTGCCGGAATTTTGAAACACCGCCGTCGCAAAGAAAAAACCGAGCGCAAGCTTGACGCGATGCAGGCCAACTTGACCCGCTTGAATGACCTTGCCGGCGAAGTTCGCCGTCAGCTCAAGCCACTAGGCCAGCAGGCAGAAGTTGCCCGCGAGGCTGCCGGAATCGCCTCAAACCTGCGCGACGCTAAATCGCGCATCCTCGCCGACGACGTCGTAACCCTTCAGGTCGAACTCGCAGCTACCGGCAAAACCGAGACTGAACTCAGGGATGAGCGCACAGCATTGCAGGCGGAGCTTGCCGCCAACACGGGCCGGCTGAGCGAGCTTGAGGCAACGGTGGTTTCAACCAGTGTCGACACTGCGCGCAACTTGGCCTATCGTTTCGACACGATTCAAGAGCAGTTGCGTTCATTGCTTAGCATGGCAAACCAGCGTGTTGCTTTGCTGGGCAATCAGGGTCGAGTTTCTGCCGCGCAGGTTGACCCGAGCCAACTTGAAACTCAGGCTAATGAGGCAGAGCTCTTGGCTCGCGAGTTTGAGACCATGGTTGGCTCGCTCAAGTTGCAACTGACTGAGGCAGAAGGCAAACGCGCCGATGCTCGCGCCGAGCTCGAAACTCACGACCAGGTAATCGCAGAGCAAACCGCGCTGATTAGCCTCTTCGACACTCAGCTGGCATCGCTAAACAGCGAGTGCGTTGCGGCAGCCTCACGCGTTGAGTCGATGCAAGAAGAACTGCAGCGCAACCTCAACGCCGAAGCCCAGGCTGCAGAGCGCAACCAACTGCGCCGCGCCGAATACGAAGCGCTTGAGGCTCAAGTGCAGGGCACTGGATCTGCTTCAAGTCGCGCCGAGGGACCCGAGTCAAGTTATGAATCGGCGGCCTCAACCGTCACCACCATCACCTCAAACATTGAGTCTTTACGCGAGCGCCTTCACCAAAATGAGCGCGAGCGCGACGCCTTGGCTGCAAAACGGTCTGCTCTCAACTTGATGCTTGATCAAAAAGACGGTCCGAGCCTGATTGCGGCTTCTGGGCTGCGAGGCGTTCGCGGTCTGCTGGCAAACCACGTTAAGGCTTCCAAAGGTTATGAAACCGCGATTGCCGCCGCGCTGGGTGAGCTCGCTGACGCAATCGTCGCAGACACTCGCGATGCGGCTCTTGAAGCCATCGGATTTCTCAAGAGCAATAAGGGCGGCCGCGCATCCTTGGTGGTCGCAGACGTAGACGCTAAGGCTTTGCCGAAGGTAACATCCAACGAACTTAACGTCGGTGCCTCTGGGGCAAAATCGGCTGCTGAGTTGGTTTCAGCGCCAGCTTCGGTTCTGGCGCTTCTCAAGAACATCGTGGTTGTCAAAGACCTCGACGACGCTCGCGCTTTCTATGCCGCCGACAAAGCGAACGCAAGTTATCAACTAATAACGATGGATGGCGACCTGCTCGCCGAAACCGTTCTTCGCGGTGGCAGCAACGACCAGGCTTCGAAGCTCGAGCTAATCGCCGAACGCGACACCGCTGAGTCAGCACTCACCGAGCTGAACGCTGTAATCGAAAAATTAACTTCAGAAATGTTGGCGGCTAGAGCCTCTGAGGCGGTTGCCAAAGAAGATCTAAAAGGCGCCCTAGCTGAGCTCAAAGAGCACGATGCCGCATTAGCCTCAAACGCCGAAAAGCTTGGGCGGGCTCGCGTTGCCGTCGAGGCTACGGCCGGCGAGCTTGAGCGGCTTGCCCAGGTTGTTGCCCGTTCGAAAGAGACGCTAGCTGACGCCCAACAGAAGCTCGACTCGGCGAACGCGGCACTTGAAAACTTTGCAACCAGCGAGCGCCCAGCGGTTGAAATCGGAAACCGTGCCAAACTCGCTGAAATATTAGAGGTCGCTCGACAGACTGAGCTTGACCTGCGCATCGAGTTTGGTGCAGCCAGCGAGCGCCTGCGCGGTCAGCAGGCCACTGCCAAAGAGGCCCGCAACCAAGTTGCTGCGGCCCGAGACGCGATTGAAAAAGCTCGAGTGGCCGCTGCCGCTGCCGCCCAACAGCTGAACTCAGCTCAACTAGTCTTGGCTGTTTTGCCAACCGTTATGAATGGCGTGGCCGAAAGCACGAGTCAGTCAAAAATTGCCCTTCGCGATCTCGAAACCGCGCGTGCCAACCAAAACGCAGAACTCGTTCAGCTTCGCGGAGCAACCGCCGAACTGCAGATTCGCCTCGGCTCGCTCACCCAGTCGGTGCACGAGGTTGAGCTGACGAACCACGAAAAACGCCTGACGCTGAACGGTCTGTTGGCCCGCGCCCACGAAGAGCTTGGTTTGAGCCCAGAGGTTTTGGTATCAGAGTATGGCCCCGACCAGCCGGTTGCTTCGGTCGATGGCGATGGCGATGGCGAACCGCAGTCTTTCATCCGTGCCGCACAGCTGAAACGCCTCGCCGACGCCGAGCGCCTTTTAGAGAGACTAGGCCGAGTCAACCCCTTGGCTCTCGAAGAGTTCGCCGCGCTCGAGCAGCGTCACCAGTTCTTGACCGAACAGCTCGCCGACCTAACCAAAACTCGCAAAGACTTGATTCAAATCATTGAAGAGCTCGATGTCAAGATGCAGCAAATCTTTGCCGATGCATTCGAAGACACCCGCGTTGCCTTCGAAAAGGTCTTTCCAGTGCTTTTTCCGGGCGGAACCGGTTCGATTTTCTTGACCAACCCTGACGACATGTTGACGACCGGCCTAGAAGTAAACGTTCGTCCGGCAGGAAAAAAGATTGAACGCCTTTCGCTCCTCTCTGGTGGCGAGCGCTCGCTGGCCGCGGTCGCCCTTCTCATCGCAATCTTCAAGGCTCGCCCTTCGCCTTTTTATGTCATGGATGAGGTCGAAGCAGCACTTGACGACGCTAACCTGGGCCGCCTGCTTCAAATTTTTGAAGACCTGCGCCTCAACTCGCAGCTCATCATCATCACTCACCAGAAGCGCACCATGGAAATCGCCGACGCTCTGTATGGAGTCTCGATGCGTCAAGACGGCATCTCGGCCGTGGTTGGTCAGCGCATTCAAGAGTTGGCGCGCTAATGGCAGGTTTTAGCTGGTTCAAAAAGAAGAAAGTGGATGCGCCTGCGGCCGAGCCAGTTCAGGTAGTTGCTGAGCCAGTTCAGGCGGTTGCTGAGCGAGTTCAGGTGGTTGCTGAGCCGGCACAGGCAGCTGAAACTCAAGCTCAGGCAGTCGTCGAACCGATTGCGTCTGAGGCCGCAGCGTCTGGAGGCAGTCGCAGTTTCGCCTCGCGCATCCGATCGATTTTTATTGGCAACCGGTTTGACTCAGAAGACCTTGACAGCCTTGAAGACATTTTGTTGCTCGCCGATTTTGGTTTGAATGCAAGTGCCGAAGTGGTGAGTGAGGTCAAACGCATCGCAAAAGCCGAAGGTGCATCGAGCGAGGCTCAGCTCAAGGCGATTTTGGTCAGAGTTTTGGCTGAGGCGCTCGAGGTTCCCGGGCGTGAGCTAAACCTCACCGGCCCTGACTTGCCCTACGTGTTTTTGGTGGTTGGCGTCAACGGGGTTGGCAAAACCACGACCATCGGAAAGCTTGCAAAATGGCTAGCCGAGGGTGACTGGCAGGTTGTGATCGGCGCTGCCGACACCTTTAGAGCGGCGGCGGTTGACCAGGTTGCAACTTGGGCACAGCGGGCGGGCGCAAAGTTAGTTGCCGGCGAAACCGAAGGTCAGGACCCAGCTTCGGTAGCCTTCAAAGCGGTTGAAACCGCGATTGCCGATAAAGCCGACATTGTGATTATTGACACGGCTGGGCGCCTGCAAAACAAACAGGGCCTCATGGATGAGCTCGGCAAAATTCGCCGAGTAATTGAAAAGTCTGCGCGAGTGAGCGAAACCCTGCTCGTGCTCGACGCAACCACAGGGCAAAACGGCTTAGCTCAGGCGAAAGCCTTCGCCGAAGCCGCCAGCATTACCGGGGTAGTTCTGACCAAAGTTGATGGCACAGCCAAGGGAGGAATCGTCTACACGATTCAAAAAGAACTCGGAGTGCCAGTGAAACTTATTGGGTTTGGTGAGGGCGTCAACGATTTCGCGTTTTTCGAAGCAGACCAGTTTGCTCTCGGGCTCGTAGGATAGACCCGTTACCCAGCTAGGAGCTTGATGTTTAACAATCTGTCTGACCGTTTAGTCGAGACATTCAAGAGTCTGCGCAGCAAAGGCCGCCTGAGTGCCGCCGACATCGACACCACGCTGCGCGAGATTCGCCGCGCACTTCTTGAGGCCGACGTTGCCCTTGAAGTGGTCAAAAACTTTGTGGCTGCGGTTCGCGAACGCGCAATGGGCGACGAAGTTTCAAAAGCCCTAAACCCGGCCCAGCAAGTTGTGCAGATTGTTAACGACGAACTCGTGGCAATCTTGGGTGGCGAACAACGTCGCCTGCAGTTCGCTAAAAACCCACCGACCGTGATCATGCTCGCGGGTCTTCAGGGTTCAGGTAAGACGACTTTGGCCGGCAAGCTCGCCAAATGGCTCAAAGATCAGGGCCAAACGCCTTTGTTGGTGGCAGCCGACCTTCAGCGACCCAACGCCGTCAACCAGCTTCAGGTCGTTGGTGAGCGCGCTGGCGTTAGCGTTTTTGCGCCTGAGCCCGGTAACGGCGTTGGCGACCCGGTCAAAGTCTCGAAAGACGCCATCAAGCATGCCAACCAAAAGCAGTTCAGCGTTGTAATCGTTGACACCGCCGGTCGACTCGGCATCGACGAAGAGCTTATGAAGCAAGCTCGCGACATTCGCAAAGCCACCGACCCCGACGAAGTTTTGTTTGTCATCGACTCGATGATCGGTCAAGACGCGGTCAACGTCGCAAAAGCTTTCGAGGATGGCGTTGGAATCACCGGCGTTGTGCTTACCAAGCTCGATGGAGACGCTCGCGGTGGTGCAGCCCTCTCGGTGGCCTCAGTCATCGGCAAACCGATTATTTTTGCGTCAACCGGCGAAGCTCTCGACGCGTTCGAGCCGTTTTACCCCGACCGCATGGCCAGTCGAATTCTCGACATGGGCGACATCCTCACGCTCATCGAACAAACTCAAAAGAACTTCGATGAAACCGAAGCCCGCGAAATGGCAGAGAAGCTCGCCAAAAACGAGTTCACCCTCGAAGACTTTCTTGACCAAATGCAACAGCTTCGCAAAATGGGCTCCCTAAAGAGCATGCTCGGCATGATGCCCGGCGCCGGAGCGATGCGCAAACAACTCGACAACTTTGACGAAAAAGAAATCGACCGCACCGAAGCCATCATTCGCTCGATGACACCGGGGGAGCGCCGCCAGCCAAAAGTGCTAAACGGCTCGAGACGCCTGCGCATCGCCCGTGGTGCCGGCACCACGGTAACCGAAGTTAATTCGCTCGTAAACCGTTTCGAACAAGCGGCCAAAATGATGAAAACCGTAGCCAAAGGTGGCGTGCCGCAAATGCCCGGAATGCCAGGGATGCCAGGAGTTGGCGGAGGCAGCTCAGCCGGCAAAAACAAATCCAAAGCCAAAGGCAAGGGCGGCTCAAAATCGGGCAACCCCGCAAAACGCGCAGCCGAAGCCGCAGGCACGACCTACCAAGCGCCGGGCACCATCGAAAAGCCCGCGTCGGGCTCAGCCTTCGGGCTGGGGCGCTAGCCGACATCCGATCAAAAAAGCTCGCCAAAACCCGAAAAACCGCGCGGATGTTTGCCAGCACGCTCAATATCTGGCAGAATAGAGCGGTTGCCTAGTATTCGACCCTCTAACCGAATACCAACGGCAACCCCTAGAGCTTTCTTCACCGAGTGTGCCCCCACGCTCACGGTGAAACGTTCGCCCCAATACAAAAATCAGGAGCATTGTGGCTGTAAAAATCCGCCTAAAAAGAATGGGTAAAATCCGTTCACCGCACTACCGCATCGTAGTTGCCGACTCACGCACCAAGCGCGACGGCCGTGCCATCGAAGAGATTGGCCGCTACGTTCCAGGGGAGAACCCTTCAATCATCGAAGTAAACCACGAGCGTGCTCAGTACTGGCTAGGCGTTGGCGCTCAGCCAAGCGAGCAGGTTCTAGTTTTGCTTAAGCTAACCGGCGACTACCAGGCATCAAAGGGCGAGAAGGCCGAGAACAAAGTTCAGGTTAAAGCTGCCAAGGTTGAGTTCGTTGCAGACGCTGCAAAGAAGACCGTTTTGCGTCCAAAAGCTGAAATCGTTGTCAAGGCCGCCGAGCCTGTTGCCGAGGCAGTTGTTGAAGAAGCAGCCGTTGAAGCCGCAGCTGAAGTAGTTGCCGAAGAAGTAGCAGTTGAAGAAACTGCAGCCGAAGCACCTGCTGCTGAAGCTGTGGCTGAAGAAGCACCTGCTGCTGAAGTTGTTGCCGAAGAAGCTCCTGCAGCTGAAGAAGTTGCCGAAGAAGCTCCCGCAGCTGAAGAAGCTGCAGCACCTGCAGAAGAGGCCTAAATCGTGTTAGCCGCTGCGCTCGAACACCTAGTCAAGGGTGTCGTCGATAATCCCGACGACGCTTCAGTCACTGCACGCTCAACCTCGCGGGGCGACCTGCTCGAGATTCACGTGCACCCTGATGACCTTGGCCGAGTGATCGGGCGCAACGGCCGCACAGCCAAAGCTCTGCGCACGCTTGTGAATGCGCTGGCTGACGGCAAGAAGATTCGTGTCGACATTATCGATGGTGACTTCTAACAAGACTGCGCTTAGAGTCGGTCGTCTGGTCAAGGCCCACGGCCTGAAGGGCGCATTCAAACTCGAACTTTACACAGACAGCCCCAACGAACGTTTCGTTCCGGGAGCGATGCTAGACCTTCAGGTTCCTGAAACATCACCCTGGTTTGGCAAGCAGGTCGAAGTTGCCGAACTGCGAATGTATAACGCCATGCCGGTGCTTTTTCTAAAGGGCATCGAAGACCGAGGCGCCGCAGAAACTCTGGTGAAGGCCATCCTGCTCGTAAACGCCGACCTCGCTGACCTTCCCGTCGAAGAAGACGCCTGGTTTGACCACCAACTGGTTGGTCTAAAGGTTCTGCGCGATGGTATCGAAGTTGGCGAAGTTATTCGCGTCGAGCATTTTCCGGCGCAAGACCTGCTCGTGGTCAAAACTCCGACGGTCGATGAAGTCTTGGTTCCATTCGTAAAAGCCATCGTGCCGGTTGTCGATATGCAAAACGGCACAGTCACGGTTACTCCTCCGATTGGTCTTTTCGAAGAAGTCTTGCCCGACCTCGTTGCAACTCCAGCTGAAGGCAGCGCCGAACTCGCCGACGAAGCCGACGCCGAAGACGGCGTTGAAGCCGAAGAGGCCTAACTAATCGTGCGCATCGACGCGATCACAATCTTTCCTGATTATTTTCAGGCACTAGATATTTCGCTTTTGGGAAAAGCCCAGCAAGCCGGCATCCTCGATTTCAAAGCCCACGACCTGCGTGATTTCACCACCGACCGGCACAAGACCGTCGATGACACACCTTATGGCGGCGGCGCCGGCATGCTCATGAAAGCCGAACCGTGGGGTCAGGCACTTGATTCAATAATCAAAACGGATGCCTCTCGCCCGACCATCATTTTTACGTCACCCGCGGGTGAGGTGTTCAAGCAGGCCACCGCTCACGAGTTGGCGGCCAAGGAGCACTTGATTTTTGCGTGCGGACGTTACGAGGGCATTGACCAGCGCGTGGTTGAATACGCGGCCACCAAAGGTGACGTTCGACTTATCAGCATTGGCGACTACGTTTTGAACGGCGGCGAAGTTGCCGCCATCGCGATGGTTGAGGCCATCGCCCGCCTGGTGCCCGGAGTCATTGGCAACGCCGAGAGTTTGCTCGAAGAGTCTCACAACGATGGCCTTCTTGAATACCCGAGCTACACCAAGCCCGCGGTATGGCGCGAGTTTGAGGTTCCGCCGGTTTTGCTAAGCGGTAACCACGCCGAAATCGCAAAGTGGCGCCACCAACAGCAGGTCGAAAGAACTCGAGCGGTTCGGCCCGATTTGCTCTCGGAATAAGCCGGGACTGCAACGCGGGTAGCGCATCCTCGTTATTTTGTGGCAGAATAGACAGGTTGCCGATTGCTCTGCCGCAGGGGAGCGCAACACAAACTTTTAGAAACACCAACTTACCCGTCATTGACCTGCGAGCCGTGACAGAAGGATACAAAATGCACATTCTCGATGTAGTAGATGCCGCGTCACTTCGCAGTGACATTCCAGAGTTCCGTGTTGGCGACAACGTCAAAGTTCACGTAAACATCATTGAAGGCACCCGCAGCCGTGTTCAGGTCTTTCAAGGCGTTGTAATCCGTCGCTCAGGCGAGGGAATCCGCGAGACTTTCACCGTTCGCAAAGTTTCTTTTCAGGTCGGCGTTGAGCGTACTTTTCCGGTGCACTCACCAGTTCTAGACAAAATCGAAGTTGTAACCCGCGGTGCAGTTCGCCGCGCGAAGCTTTACTACTTGCGCGACCTTCGCGGCAAGAAGGCAAAGATTCGCGAAAAGCGCGACAACGTTTAGTCTTCAGCTAACTTACCTAAGCTGAAATTATGAACGAACTGGGTTTTGGCGAAGACAACTTCGAAACCGAACCTAAATTCATCCGTGATCGAAGCAATCGCAATCGCCGTGACAAAGACACCGGCTGGCTAGCTGAACTCAAAAAGAACGTCTTTATGGCGTTCCTCATTGACCTCGTGGTTATTGTCGGTGCGGCTCTCTTGCTTTCGCTGCTTGTCAAAACGTTTTTGATTCGTTCATTCTTTGTGCCTTCGGGTTCGATGCTTTCGACGCTCCAAATTGACGACAGAATCATCGTCAACGAGCTCGTCCCCAATGTGGTTCCAATCGAACGTGGCGACGTTGTGGTTTTCAAAGATCCCGGTGGTTGGCTCGGCCCGGCCCAACCTGCCGCAACCGAGACGAACCCTTTGATTATCGGATGGGATTGGTTCCTCTCAGCATTTGGGCTTTCGCCAGCACCCGACAGCTCGCAGCACCTGGTGAAGCGCGTAATCGGTTTGCCGGGCGACAAAGTTTCGTGCTGCGATGCCATCAAGCACCTCACCATCAATGGCGCTAGCATCAACGAGACTTACCTCGACAAAGGTGTTTCGCCATCTGAGATTGACTTCAAAGTTACTGTTCCTCCCCACAAAATTTGGGTGATGGGTGACAACCGCTCGAGCAGCGCTGATTCGCGTTTTCACGTTGATTTGCCAAGCAAGGGTTTTGTCGACGAGAGCCTGATTGTTGGTCGCGCTTTCGTAGTGAGTTGGCCACTAAATCACTGGCAATGGCTAGATAACTTCAGCAGTGTCTTCAAAGACGTTCCCCAGCCTAAAAACTGAGCGTGAGCTGCTCGGCAGCCGCATGCGATACATCATCGGAATCGATGAGGTTGGTCGCGGCGCACTTGCGGGCCCGGTCGCGGTTGGTGTTGCGCTTCTCGACTCGTGGTCGTCAAATTTCAACTTGGATGATTGGCCAGCCGCGCTAGCCGATAGCAAACTGATGACCGCCAAATCTCGTGGTGTCACAGCTCCGCTGGTGGCGGAGTGGGTAACGGCGTTTCAGGTGGGCTACGCAACCGCCGAAGAAATAGACGCTCACGGAATCGTCTCGAGTTTGGTCTTGGCGGCAACGCGAGGACTTGAGCAGCTGATGTCAGAGTTTCGCGACCCCAACAGCCTTGTCACCGACGGCACGGTCGTTCTGCTGGACGGTTCTCATAACTGGCTAGCCGGGCATACCGGTGCGTTCGCGGTGCACCACCAGCCCAAGGCCGACCGAGACTGCGTCTCGGTGGCGGCCGCTGCGCTTCTGGCAAAAGTTTCGCGCGATGCTTGGATGCAGCAACTTGCGGCGCAGCATCCTCGTTATGGGTTTGAAGGCCACAAGGGTTATGGGGCGGCTTCGCACTTGGCGGCGATTCGCGAGTTTGGCCCGTCAACCGAGCACCGCACGACTTGGTTATCGCGAATATTGCCCGACTCTAGCGAGCTAGACTTTTATAACCATGGATGAAAACGAATTCGACGATTACGACCGCGATGCCGAACTGGCGCTGTTTCGCGAGTACCGCGATGTGGTCGGAACCTTCAAATATGTGATCGAAACCGAGCGACGTTTCTATTTGGCGAACGAGGTCGACCTCAAGAGGGTTGATGCTTCAAACGATTTCTATTTTGAAATCACAATGCAGGATGTTTGGGTTTGGGACATCTATCGCACCGACCGCTTCGTCAAGACAGTGAAAGTTTTGACTTTTAAAGACGTCAACCTTGAAGAGCTTTCGGGCAAGGCATATGACTTGCCAAAAGAGTTGGCTTTCGGCGAATAGCCTCAGCTCTACTTGGGGGACCATGCCTATGACCGACAAAAAGCAAGAATTTCAAAAGCACATCGCTGGCCTGCGTGCTGTCGCGATTGCATTAGTAGTTCTTGCTCACTATTCGGTGTCGGGTTTTTCTGGGGGTTTTATTGGGGTTGACGTATTTTTCGTGATCTCGGGGTTCTTAATTACCGGGGTGCTGACCCGTGAATACGAAGCAAGCCGAGACCCAATCACTCGCACTGGAAAAATCTCGTTAGGCAATTTTTATCTTCGTCGGGCCAAGCGCCTTCTTCCGGCGGCCGTTCTCACAAGTCTTACAACCTTGGCATGGACGTATTTCAACTTCAGCTCTTTTAGGTTCGCGACCACACTGGGCGACTTCACTTGGTCACAGCTGTTCGTAGCCAACCTTAATTTTGCTCTACAAGACAGCAACTACTTTTTGCAAGGTTCAGGCGTTTCCGTTTTCAGGCATTTCTGGTCTCTTTCTGTCGAAGAGCAGTTTTACTTTCTCTGGCCGGCGCTTCTTATGGCCGCCATTTCGATGCAGGCGTTGAGGATTGGGCGTCGAGTGTTGAGTTGGCAGTCACGTGCCCTAATCACTTTGGTCGTCGTCACTGTCATCTCACTGGCATCGATGCTCGTTGTGTTCGAAGTCTTTCCCCTCGGTTCCTACTACCTGTTGAGCTCGAGGGCCTGGGAGCTTGGCGTCGGCGGCATAGCTGCTTTGTTAGCTAACCATTTTGAAGTCGGCCGGAAACTTAAAAACCTTCCAACTTGGTTGGTTGACCTCTCATTCGTCGGCATGCTGGCATCTATTTTCTTGGTCACAGACTCAAACTTTGGATGGACCTTACTAAGTCCGGTTCTCTTCTCGGCAGTGTTTATTTTTGCTGGTGGTGCCAACTCTGGGGTTGCATCTCTTGTTCTGTCTACGCCTCCAATGCAGTTTGTTGGCCGAATCTCCTATTCACTTTATTTGTGGCATTGGCCTGTGCTTGTATTCGCACAGCAAGGGGGATACCTCAACGACTGGCCTTCATACTTGATTGTCATCGCTCTGACAGTAGCTCTCTCGACGCTTAGCTACTACTTTGTTGAGCGACCGTTCTTGGGTATCAAGTTCAATTTCGATACAACTAAGTTAAAGCCGCTCGCACTTGAATACCGAGCACGGTTCGTGAGTCTTGGAGTGGCGCTGTTGCTTGTCGTTGCAGTCATCCCTTCGATTGCGGTTCTCCCCGCAACATCGACTCTTCGCGCTGCTATCGCAGATTCTTTGGCTCCATCTAAGGAGGGAGTGGGGCACATTCTGGACCAATCGGCACTGCCTCTGCCCACTCAAACGGCGGTTGTAGAACCCTCAATCGAAGAATTACAACAGAGGCTCATAGAAAACAGGAACCTTGTAGAACAGAGCATTGAGAATGCTAGGTCCGGAAAGGTGTCGAGTTTTCAGCAGTCCAACATTTCGGTCGCGCAAAATACTAGTTTCCGAGACGAGTCTGGTTGGCGATGCCTATACCCAGGCGGCTTAGGAGCGACTGTGGACTGCGAAATTGGTTCCGACTTGGCCACGACAAAAATGATTTTCCTCGGCGATTCGATGGTTGGGCAATACCAACAAGCTTTGCGACAGATCGTCGGGGACTTTCCGCGTGTAAGCGTGAGAATGATCTGGCACCCCCAGTGCCCAAACGCGCTAACTGGCGCTGGGCTTTTGCCCGATGATGTTTTGCTCACTAAATCTTCAAACAAAGAGTGCATTGGAATGCACGCGTACACTCTTTCTCAACTTGCAGCAAAGAGATACAACTTCGCTTTTTTGGGCGGGTTCTCTGGCAGTGCAGGCGCAGCATATGTCTCTGAGGCCATTGAGTATGCAAAAAAAATCAAGAGTCTTGTGAAGGTTATTGGCTTTGCCAAACCTTTGCCTTCATACCAGTCGCTTGAAAGTTGCTTGAATCAAAGTCTGTCTAACTTAAGCAAATGTGGTGGAAATCCACCCATGGCTGACCGGGATTCGACCGTGGCCGATTCGCTGAATTCAAAAATGTTTGGTTTGAGCGATTTGTTATGTAGGGGAGATATTTGCCCTGCACTCGTGGGCGATTTTCCAGTCGTAAATCACGGTCACCTGAACCCCAAGTTGGGGTACTTTTTGCGGAATGTTTTCTCCGCTGATTTTAGAATCCGGTATCCAGAAGCCTTCGAAAGCCTCCCCAGCGCTGCCGGCTTGTATCCGACTCCGACGCAGTCCGCGTCGCCAGCCATGCAACCGTCGGTTGAGCCGACACTCGAGACCCTACTTGAGGAGCGCCGAACACTCATCACTGAGAGCATTAGAGCGTCTTACAAGGTTGAGTCCCCTAGCAGTGAACTTCGTAAAAATATAGCCGTAGCAAGCGAGAAACCAACTTGGACAGATGAAACCGGTTGGCAATGCGAGATGATCGTTGCTGCCAGCGATTGCACCATCGGATCAAAAACTGCAAGGAAAGAATGGTTGGTCATTGGAGATTCAATGGCCGCGCAATATCGGGGAGCATTTCGACGCATCGCCGAAAATAACAGCGACGTGCGCGTTCGGTTGATTTATCAGGGGCAATGCCCGAACTCGATTACCTTAAAAGGATTAGTCTCTCGAAAATACCGAGAAATAACTCTGCAAGCAAATGAAAATTGCCTCAAAACACATGATTACGAGCAGAGTGTAGTTCGTCAAAAGACCTTCGACTTGATTCTTCTAAGTGATGCGGGTGGAGATTTTCCTCTTTATGAAGCCGAAGCTACTGATTTTGCCACTCAGATGAAAAAACACACCAAAAATTTAGTCGTCGTGGCAAGTAACCCTGCTTATCCGTTCCTTCAGGACTGCCTAAATCGTGAGGAAACAAATCTAAGCGATTGCTCTGCTTCTTCTGTTATTCAAGACAAAAGCGACAATCTAGTCGCGCAATCCGCAGGTATACCGTTATTGCGGCCGCAGGACATGTTTTGCTACCTAGGCAAGTGCCCAGCGCTTATTGCCGGTTTTCCGGTCAGCAGCGGTGGTCACATAAACGCGGACCAGTCATATTTTTCAGGGATACTATTTGGCGAGATGATTAGAACTCTTGCCCCGACCGCATTCAAATAGAAAAATCTGGTTATCTGGCTGTGAATAGCCTCGGTTGGCAAGCTCAGCATTGCGACCGATCAAACCTGAAAAATTTCCCTTTCGCAACGTTCCTGAAAATTTTCTGAAGCCCTGCTAAGGTGCTCGTGAGAAATATTAAAACTTACGGGATAGGGAAACAGTGTTTAATAAGACCAAAAAAATCGCCATAGTGTCGGCAATTGCAGTATTCATGTCCACCGGATTGTTTGCCGGAGCGAACTCAGCAGCGCAGGCTGACGTTCTTACCGGAATCGCATCCTGGCCTCAGAATGTCACGTTCGAAACTGCAGACGCCGCGAATGACTTCGCAAGCCCGACTTCGACGGAGAAGTCAACGCTCACTGTCGTTCCAACAGCTGAGGCACCAACAGATGCCTTGCCTGATTTTGACCCATTCGACCACGGCGATTTCGTAGCCAAGGTTGTCGACAATTCGCAATTGAGTGCAACAACCCCGGTGTTGAAGTTCAACCCGGTTGAAGACGTAAACTTCGACACCAATTTAGTGACTATGCAGGTTTACGTTCCAGTTGCGAAGAAAACCAAATTGACGATGACGATGCAAGGAACCAAGCCTGGAGAGCCGTCATTCGGTGACATCGGCTACGCCCCTCACACAATAGCTACCTCAGTGCAGGTTACGGAAGTGGGTTGGCAAGAAGTCTATTTTGATTTTTCGGGTTCTTCCTCAGGAGACCGCACCATTAACTTCAACGGATTTGACCTAGCTATTGAGTACACAAGGAGCACGTACAGTGGCGAACCCTGGTACTTCGACAACTTCAAATCCGAGGACGCACTAAAGCGAATTCCACGGACCAACCCGAGCAAGGTTTTTGGCTTTGAAGCGGCAGATGCCGGAACAGTTGGCCCAGACGCCGGACAGGTCGTTACAGACGCGCCTGCGAAGGGTGACGCTGTTTCAAACAGGAGCCTGAAGTTAAATAGACCCGTCCAGTGCGGTACTTTTCCCACTTTGATGTACATTGCGCCGACCGGTGAAAGCGTTATTTCAAGTGACAGTTTGGTCATTAAAGCCAACATTTATTCAGATCACATCGGCGAACAGGCGCAGTTGGCAGTCGGCTATAGCCCCTATGTGTGGCTTTTCTCGAGCGTCACTGAAACCACCAAGGTTGGCTGGCAATTGATGAGTTTTGATTTCTCCAACTCAGGTTTCGATGCAGGAGGTTTAGATGCAGAACGTATCTACAATCGAGTACTGCTCGACCCGAACCGCATCGAAAACCAACAAAACACCTGTAACCAGCACGACCCGTATTATGTCGATGATCTGGCTTTCAATGGCGCTGAGCCGGCTTCACTAACCGGGGGGCAGGTTGTGACGCCACCAGTTGTGACGCCACCAGTTGTGACGCCTCCGGTCGTGACGCCGCCAGTTGTGACGCCTCCAGTTGTGACGCCTCCGGGCACTGCTGCTGCGCCGACCGGATCAGCAACTTTGCCAACTGGCGCTAGTTTGGCCGACGCCACGGTAGACGTTGTGTTGACTGGCCTTGACCCGCTTTCGGCAGTTTCGGTGTTCGCCAAGTCACGTCCGGTGCTTATTGCCACAGGTTTCGCTGATGCCACCGGTGCGTTCAGAAAGACTGTGTCTTTGCCAAGCACCTTGAAGGCCGGTGACCACTCTGTGGTTGCTACCGTCAAGGATGCTTCAGGCGCGACAAAGACGATCACGGTCGTTAAGTTTGCTGTTACGGCAAACAAGAAAATCGCGACATTCAAGCCTGTTGCAGTGTCATCTGCTTCACCTATGCCGGGCAAAGTCCTAGTGACAATCAAGAAGGCTAAGGGCAAGCAGGTTCGCATCTCGGTGGTCGGAAGACCTGAAGTGCGCAAGACAATCACCTCGGATAACTTCGCTGTAACCGTTCCTTCGCGAAAAGGGCGCCACACTGTTGTTGTCTCAGTTGGAAGCCAAAAGATTTTCAAGAAGCAAAAGGTTAAATAGAGCTCAAGCAGTTACAGAGAACCTGGGATGGCGTGTTGTCATCCCAGGTTTTTTGTTTCTCTGGGTTTCTACCAAACTGCTAACTACAGAACTAGTAGCAGTTGATGTACCGCAATCAATCACAAGGAAACCTCCAAGCGGAGGGGGATAGAAACTTTCAGGATGAGAGTCAAACCCAAAACCACCGATTCAGCCGTCGAGGCAACGCAAGTTCCACTCAAAACGTCTCGCCAACTTCTGGGGCGATATGGCGAAGACCGCGCCTGCGACTTTCTGCTGGGTCTGGGCTACGAGATTGTCGAACGAAACTGGCGGTGCCGAATTGGCGAAATTGATGTGGTCGCTCAAGATGGTGACCGCTTTGTTTTTGTTGAGGTCAAAACCCGCTCAGCCGATGGGTTTGGCCACCCCTTTGAGTCGATTACGCCAGCGAAAGTCGCGCGTCTAAGGCAACTGGTTGCAGCGTGGTGCGAGAAACGTCAGGCTTCGGGCGTCAAAGTGAGACTCGATGCAATATCGGTTTTGATTAGAGCCGGCCTAGTAAACATCGAACACCTCAAGCAGGTCTGCTGATGCCTTTGGCCAAAACACACGCGGTTTCGCTACTGGGTTTAAATGCAACCCTCATTGAGGTCGAGGCCGACATTTCGAGCCAGTTGCCCGCTTTTATTTTGGTCGGTTTACCTGACGCTTCGCTGAGTGAAGCCACCGCAAGGGTTCGTGCTGCGGTCGTCAACTCCGGTCTTGCATGGCCGGCGCGGCGCGTCACGGTGAACCTCTCTCCCGCATCCGTGCCTAAGCAAGGTTCGGCGTTCGATCTTGCCATCGCGATGGCGGTGTTGCGCGCTTCAGGCTGTTTCCAACGACTTGATGGTTCTTTCAACGTTTTTATCGGCGAGCTCGGGCTCGACGGAACTGTCAGGGCAGTGCCAGGAATTTTGCCAATGGTTAGAGCGGCCCGCGACTTAGGTGCGCCTTTTGCAATGGTGCCAGCAGATTCGATTGCCGAGGCATCGCTGATTTCTGGGATCAAAGTTATCGGAGTGAAATCCCTAAAACACGCGGTTGCCGTTCTCAATAATTCAGCCGAGGGCTCAGAATTTCAGTCTCCGGCAAAGACCGAAATGCCAGCCATCCCTGCAGGTCTCTCAGCAGACATCTCAGAGGTAAAAGGGCAAGATTTCGCAGTTCAAGCGCTGATTGTTGCTGCTGCTGGAGGGCATCACATGTTGATGGTCGGAAGCCCCGGAGCGGGCAAAACCATGCTTGCAGAGCGCTTACCCAGTCTTTTGCCCGATTTAGATGTTGAATCGGCTCTCGAGTCTGCGGCGGTTGCTTCGGTTGCCGGCAAGTCGGTTTTTGACGGCTCGAGCTCACACCTAGATTTGCGACCAAAGTTTGAAGCACCTCATCACAGTGCTTCGATGGCTGCGATTGTCGGCGGTGGCTTAAAGACTCCTCGACCAGGCGCAATCTCGCTCGCACACAATGGCGTCTTGTTTCTAGACGAAGCTCCCGAGTTTCAAACTCCAGTTCTTGACGCTCTTCGTCAACCTCTAGAGAGCGGCGAGATTCGCCTGCACAGGTCTGCGGGCACAGCAGTTTTTCCTGCGAGGTTTCAGCTAGTTCTGGCAGCCAACCCGTGTTCCTGCGGAAAAGCTTTTGCTGTGCAAGGCTGCCAGTGTTCGGCGATCTCACGTGCTCGGTATTCTCAGAAACTTAGCGGCCCTCTGCTAGATCGCATCGACATGCGTTTGGTGATTCAGCCGGTTTCAGCACTTAGCCTGCAGATGTATGAGGAATCCGACAAAAAATCTCCTGTCACATCGAGCGAGGCGCGTTCGAAGATTGTTGAGGCTCGAAAGGCCGCCAAACAAAGGCTCTCACTAACTCCATGGGACTCCAACTCAAAAGTGCCGGCTAGCTATTTGAGAGGAAAACTCAGGCTTGCTCGGCACGTCACCGCTTCGGTTGACACTGCGCTCAGTCGGGGGCGCATCAGCATGCGCGGCTATGACCGTTGTTTGAGGCTTGCCTGGACAATCGCCGACATTGCCGGGCATGAGTCACCGAGCTCCGAAGACATGGCGTTTGCGGTGGCCCTGCGAGGTCAAGATGTTCCGCTTGGTGGTAACGCGTGACTCACGATTCAAAGTTATTGGGCCTCCTGAATCTCAATGAAAAGGTGCTCTCTCACGCAGCTCTGAGCCATGCTGAGAATCCGCTCGAGCTATTCTCAGCGGTAGCTTGGAGCCACCTAACTGAGCCGGGGGATGGTTTCGCCGGTTTCGTCAGAGAGGCTTTAGGAGGCACTGAAGCGCTGGCGCTTTTGGTGGCGGGCTCCACGGAGGCATCCTGGTTGGCGCGCATACAGGATTCGGGCGGGGCAGATGCCGCCGAGGTCAGCTTCGGTAATGTAGCGGCTACCCTTCAAGACTCGCTAGCTCGCTGGACACAGCGCCTTTCACTCAACAAAGTTCTGAAGTCGCTCGATGATGCGGTTTCGATTGGAGCGCATCTGATTGCGCCTCAAGATGCAAACTGGCCCTGTCAACTATCGGCTTTGAAAAACGCGGCGCCTGCACTTTTATGGTTGCGCGGAGACCCTAAGGCGTTGCGGTCGAGCGAACTGAGCTGGGCGGTCGTCGGCTGCCGAACTCCAACCAGTTACGGCCAAGAAGCCACCTCACACATTGTCCAAGGGTTGGCCGATGCCGGAGTCACGATTGTTTCGGGCGGTGCCTTCGGCATCGATGCCATCGCCCATCATTCGGCACTGCTTTGCCAAACCCCAACGATTGCCGTCATGGCAGGGGGTGTCGACCGGCTTTATCCGAAGTCGAATGAGTTTTTACTCTCAAAAATCATCAGTGAAGGCGCTGTCGTCAGTGAAGTCCCTCTGGCGACAGCTCCTACTAAATGGCGATTTTTGCAACGCAATCGCATAATCGCGGCTCTTGCCGGCGGCACAGTGATTGTTGAAGCTGGCTATCGGTCTGGGGCCATAAATACGGCCAACCACGCCGCCGCACTCGAGAGGCCGGTTGCCGCAGTTCCTGGGTCGATATTTTCATCGAGGTCTGCGGGTTGCCACCGGTTGATCGCCGAAGACAGGGCACAAATGGTTGAGAGCGCTGCCGATTTACTAGCAATTTTCCCCGGAAAATTCTTGGTTGACCAGCCGATTTTTGAATTTATGGCACCGCTTGAGACGAGAACTTTCGACTCGATAGGTTTCGGAGCTCCCACAATCGACCAGATATGCCGTGATGCCGGCTTAACGCTTTCTGAGGCAACTCAGGCCATCGGCTCGCTTTTGTTGAAAGGCAAAGTGTTGCAACGGGGAGCTGGTTACCAGCGAGCTTAGGCTAGCGGTATGCAAGTTCAGCTGATCAGCCTCCTGGGGGAGTACCTGAGTGAGCTTGCTTTGGCCAAGGGGTATTCGCCGAATACTGTGAAATCGTATTCCGCAGATTTGCGAGGATTCATCGACTTTCAGGCGGCCGAAAATGGCGCTGTTGGGCGCGACGAGCCTGAGGCTCGCGACCTAACAATCGAAAACCTACGCAACTACCTTTGGTTTGTGACTAAAGACGCTGCCGCAAAGTCGACTGTCGCTCGCAAGGCAACGGCTTTGCGAATGTTTACGGCCTGGTGTTACCAAAACAAAATCATCGATACGGATGCCGGCCTCCGGCTCAAATCGCCCAAGTTAGACCGGCCACTCCCGGCTGTGGTTTCGGCAGAGGCTATGAAGCAGTTGCTGAGTTGGGTTGCCGAAAGAGCAACTGTCGACAACCCAAATGGGATTCGCGACCTATTGGTTTTTGAGCTTTTGTATTCAACGGGTGCTCGCGTAAGCGAGCTTGCAGCGTTAAACCTGAGCAGCATCGATCACGAGCGCCAACTCATAAGCATTGTTGGCAAGGGCGACAAGCAGCGGATGGTGCCGTTCGGCAAGCCAGCGAGCCTGGCGCTTGACCTCTGGCTGCAACAGGGGCGTCCGTTGCTCCTAGGCGAAAGCAGCGGTGACGCCCTGTTGCTTACAGCCAGGGGCAAACGCCTGGGCGTGCGCCAGATTTTTGATTTAGTGGCAAAAAATCTGGCCGCTTTGCCGCTCGCCGGGGTGGGCGCAAAACTCGGGCCTCACGCCCTGCGCCACAGTTTTGCTACCCATCTGCTCGATGGCGGCGCAGACTTGCGCTCGGTGCAAGAGTTGCTCGGCCACGCGAATCTCGCAACCACCCAGATTTATACTCACGTGAGTGTTGAGAGGCTTCGGACAAGCTACGAAACGGCTCATCCGAGGGCCTAGGCTAACGCGAGCTGCGCTTAAAGCAGCGAACCGATTTTCGTAAGGCGACTTGGCAAAAATGAGCCGAGCAACGTCAACGGTGACAAATAAATAAATCCCCTGGAGTATTCGCTTGAGAAACGACGGGCTGACAAGTGAAGGCAAGTCACCTCGCAGTGGAGCGACGCGTTTGAGCAAACCGAACCAACGACCTGCCCACCGGTTACCGGCTCGCCCTGCGCAACAGTGGGGCAAACCGGTTCAACTTCGGCTACGAGTCCGTCGGCAAGGTCGAGCGATACGACTGACCGACCAGCCACCATCCCGGCAAAGCGCACCATTCCGGCTGCCGGGGCCAACACCGTCTCGCCATCAAAACTCTCAAAGTCAATGCCACGGTGCCCAGCCGAATAGTCGCCGTTGGGCGAATAGAAATCTTTTAGAACTCCCCGCTCAAGAACGGGAAAATCCCAGACGATGTTTGAAGGCGCCTTGATTTCGACAGGTAAACCCCACGAGAGCATGCGCGGCTCAAGGGCCACCCACACCGCGCACACCAGACCAAATCCGAGCGCAAGAAATAGCCGCCGATTTTGAAACCACATAAATCAAGAGTGAGGTTAGGCAAACAATAAGCGGGGGCAAATCATCAACTCGTGCACAAAACTCTTAACGTGCCTGACATCGATTATTCATGGGGCAATGCCACTTTTTGGCTAGTAAAAGACCCGTTTACCTTGCTAAACTTATGACAGCGGTGCATGCTGCGAAATCCCAAACTTTTTGAGCTTTCTAAACTTGCGCCGACTTCGCGTGTTGACCCAAGCGACCAACTATTCAGTCTGATTCTCAAGATTCAGCAGAAGGCGCTCAACACCAGGTGTCTCAGCCAACCGGCTGCTGACAACAACTGAGAGTGTGAAAACACTAAAAAGGAGCACGACTATGCCAGTCGTAACCATTCGCCAGCTGCTAGACAGCGGCGTTCACTTCGGCCACCAAACTCGCCGTTGGAACCCAAAGATGCGTCGTTTCATTTTGACCGACCGCTCGGGAATCTACATCATCGATCTTCAGAAGTCACTTCAGCTGATTGACGACGCCTACGAATTCGTCAAAGAGACCGTTGCCCACGGCGGCAGCATCCTTTTTGTTGGCACCAAGAAGCAGGCTCAAGAAGCCATTGCCGAGCAGGCGCTTCGCGTTGGTCAGCCATACATCAACCAGCGTTGGTTGGGTGGTCTTTTGACCAACTTCAACACTGTTCAAAAGCGTCTCGCTCGCCTTAAAGAGCTTGAGGTTATGGACTTCGCAAACGCACACAAGACCACAAACCTCACCAAGAAGGAACTTTTGATCCTTCGCCGTGAGAAAGACAAGCTTGAGAAGACTCTTGGCGGTATTCGCAACGTAACCAAGACTCCATCGGCAATCTGGGTTGTTGACACCAACAAGGAACACCTAGCGATTACCGAAGCCAAGAAGCTAGGCATTCCAGTCATCGGCATTCTCGACACCAACTGTGACCCAGACGAGGTCACGATTGGTATTCCGGGCAACGACGACGCGATTCGTTCAGTTGCGCTGCTAACTCGCGTTATTGCAGATGCAGTTGCCGAAGGTCTAATCGCCCGTCACGCAAAGCCAGAAGAAGCTGTAGAGCCTTTGGCCGAATGGGAGCGCGAGCTTCTAGAGCAGGGCAACGCAGCGGCGGCAGCTGAGTCAGCTCCTGCAGTTGAAGTTGCAGCAGTCGAAGAAGCCCCTGCCGTTGAGGCAGCCCCAGTCATTGAGGTTGCACCAGCAACCACAGAAGCCCCAGCTGAGGCACCAGCCGCAGTTGTCGAAGAAACCCCAGCAGCAGCTGAAGCTCCAGCCGAAGTTGCCGCAGAAGAGGACGCAAAGTAAATGGCAAACTACACCGCAGCCGACGTAAAAGCCCTGCGCGAGCGCAGTGGCGCAGGCATGATGGACTGCAAGGGCGCGCTTGACGAAGCAGACGGCAACGTCGACAAAGCTCTTGAGTTCTTGCGCCTAAAGGGCCTAAAAGGCGTTACCAAGCGTGAGGGTCGCACCACCAGCAATGGTTTGGTTGTTTCTCGCGTAAACGGTGGCACCGGCACAATGATTGAGCTTGCTTGCGAGACCGACTTTGTTGCAAAGGCTGACAAGTTCGTTTCACTAGCCGAGAACATCGCAGACGCAATCGTTGCAGCGGGCGCAGAAACCGTCGAGGCAGCTCTTGCAGCTGACTTTGGTGGCAAGACTGTTGCCGACGCAATCAACGACGAAGCTGCAATCATGGGCGAGAAGGTCGAACTTCGCCGCATTGCAGTTCTAAAGGATGCAGGCGTTGACGCTTATCTTCACCGCACCAGCAAAGACCTTCCTCCACAGGTTGGTGTTTTGGTGGCTTTCTCAGGTGCTGACGCCGAGACCGCACACGATGTTGCTGTTCACATCGCAGCGTTCTCACCAAGCGTTCTAAACCGTGACGAGATTTCAGCCGATGTTGTTGCAACCGAGCGTCGCATCGCCGAAGAGACCGCTCGCAACGAAGGTAAGCCAGAAGCTGCGCTTCCAAAAATCGTTGAAGGCCGCGTAAACGGTTATTTCAAAGAGAACGTTTTGCTCGAGCAAGACTTTGCTAAAGACAACAAGTTGTCGGTTGCCAAAGTTCTTGAGAACGCTGGCATTCAGGTTTCTGCATTCGTGCGATTCCGAGTCGGAGCTTAGTAACTCAAAAAACTTCAAAGGCTCGGTTGTTTTGCAAACGCAAGATGACCGAGCCTTTTTTGTTGCCTAGCTAAAATAGAAACGTAAAACTTGAGACCGCACACGATAGAGGGAGCCACCTTGTCTGAAAATAAACCTCGCAGAGTTTTGTTAAAACTCTCAGGTGAAGCATTTGGTGGCGGCACTCTCGGGGTAAACCCCGATATCGTGGCTGGCGTTGCTCGCCAGATTGCTGAGGGCTCAAAACACGCTGAAGTGGCCATCGTTGTTGGTGGCGGTAACTTCTTTAGAGGTGCAGAGCTTTCGCAGCGTGGCATGGATCGTTCTCGAGCCGACTACATGGGAATGCTTGGCACGGTCATGAACGCTCTGGCGCTTCAGGACTTTCTCGAGCAAGCGGGCGTCGACGTGCGAGTTCAATCGGCAATTTCGATGGCGCAGGTTACCGAGCCCTACATTCCGTTGCGCGCCATCCGTCACCTAGAAAAAGGCCGGGTAGTAATTTTTGGTGCCGGCGCGGGTTTGCCTTACTTCTCAACCGACACTGTGGCTGCCCAGCGCGCGCTAGAAATTCGCGCCGACGAAGTACTAGTGGCTAAAAATGGCGTGGATGGCGTCTATAGCGCCGACCCAAAGAAAGACCCGGCCGCCGTAAAACTCGACAAACTTAGCTATCAAGAGGCTCTAGTCCGTGGCTTAAAAGTTGTTGACGCGACCGCCTTTAGCCTCTGCATGGACAACCAGATGCCTATGCGCGTTTTTGGCATGGATGGCGGAAACATTGCGTTAGCTATCGAAGGCGCTCAAATCGGCACTTTGGTTACTGCATAGCTTTAGCGACCGATAGATTTCATAAAGGAGAAAACATGATTACTGAAATTTTGGCTACCGCCACCGAAAAGATGAACAAAGCTGTTGAGGCGGCCAAAGACGATTTTGCAACCGTTAGAACCGGTCGCGCGAACCCACAGCTCTTTCAGAAGTTGCTGGTTGACTACTATGGCACTCCAACTCCGATCGGCCAGCTGGGTTCAATTCAAAACCCTGAGGCTCGCACAATCGTTATTACGCCTTACGACAAAGGTGCCCTCGCGGGCATCGAAAAAGCAATTCGCGACATGCCAAACCTGGGTGCAAACCCGACAAACGACGGCAGCCTCGTGAGAGTATCTTTGCCAGAATTGACCGAAGAGCGTCGCAAAGAGTACGTAAAACTCGTAAAGACCAAGGCTGAAGACCACCGAGTTTCGGTTCGAAACGTTCGTCGCAAGGCCAAGGATGAGTTTGAAGCGCTCAAGAAAGACGGTTTAGCCGGCGACGACGACATTGCGCGTGGCGATAAAGAACTCGAGGCCTTGACAAAGACCTACGTTGATCAAATCGACGAAGCTCTCAAGCGCAAAGAAGTCGAACTGCTCGAGGTCTAAGTTGTCGACCTCAATCGAACCAGCCAAGGCTCAGGGGCGCAGTCTAAGCAAGTCGGTAATAGTCGGGTTGGTTCTAGGCGCGGCATTTTTGCTAAGCATCCTTGTCGTGCAGTGGCTCTTGCTGGTGCTCGCAGCTGTTGCGGCTGCAGCAGGCGCATTTGAGCTCGCAAGGGCCTTGCGGATCAAAGGCTGGCGTGTGCCTAGGATTCCGGTGATGGTTGGTTCGGTGGCAATCATGCCGGCTACCTATTTCTTTGGTGCACTCGGTCAATGGATTTCGGCTTTCGCAATCGTTGCGGCTTTGGTGATTTGGCGTTCTCTGGAGCTTTGGTTACAGCCCAAGGCCCCCGAAAGAACCTTTAGACACGCAGTGCGCGATTTCGCTGCTGCCGCGTTTGTGGTCATCTATTTGCCATTGACCACCAGTTTCATCATCCTGCTTCTCAGAAAAGAAAATAACGGCGCTGGATGGGTGATTGCGTGCGTTACCACTGTGGCCATGATTGACACTTTTGGTTATCTTTTCGGCAGGGTGTTCGGCAAGCACAAAATGGCTCCCGGGGTGAGCCCAAAGAAGAGCCTGGAGGGACTGCTCGCGTCAGTAATTGGTGGCGGAACCTCAGCAATCATTTTTAGCATCGCTGTGCTTCACCAAACTTGGTGGTTTGGGCTTATCTTCGCGGCTGTTTTGTTGGTTGCCGCAGTGTTTGGCGATTTAGCCGAGTCGCTTATCAAGAGAGACTTGGGCGTTAAAGACATGAGTTCGATATTGCCCGGCCACGGTGGCGTGATGGACCGCATGGACAGCATTTTGCCGGCGGCTTTGGTTACGTACCTGCTAAGCGAACTTGTTTCTCGCTAACCCGTCTTTTATTCAGCCGCTATTGAGAGAATCAGACTGTGACCTTTAGTTTTCCATCCACCAGTGGCCGAGACGTCGGCTATTCCCCAGATCAAGTCGATGAATTCATTAGCCGAGCCAGGCGACAGTTTGAAGACCCTTCGCAAAACGTTGTCTCGTCAGAACTCCTTCGCAGGGCGGAGTTCGGCTTGGTGCGAGGCGGTTACGACATTACCTCGGTCGACTACGCTCTCGATCGCCTAGAAGACTCCTTCGCTCAAAAGGAACTCGCTCGTGAGCTTGCCGAGATAGGTAGCTTCGCGATTGAGGACAGGCTCGCTAAGTTCGTGGAGACTCTTCAGTTGCGCATAGATCGCCCGAGGCGAAAGCGATTCTCAAAAATAAGTTGGCCGCTTCGAGGCTATTCCGTCAAGCAGGTTGATGCATTTTGCGAGAGCCTAGAGCGATACCTGTTTTCTGGTTCGGCAATGACCGCCGGCGATGTTCGCAAGTTGCTGTTTCGAACAAAACGCGGCGGGTATGAAGAGCAAAAAGTCGATGCGTTCATAGAACGAGCTATTGAAGTTATTCACCTGCGGCAGGCTTTGCAGAAGTAAAAACTTGAATGCGGCGCTTTGAACAGTCGCATGCTCGCGGCGTAGACGCTCCAATATCCCCAAAAATAGCCAAAAAAGGTAAAATTGAGCGTTAGTGACGCCAAACGATTGAGGTGAATGTTGGGCAGACACGAGGCAGAACGCAAAGGCGTCGGC
>Ga0209188_1000723_pt1 | contig 30181 bp, 26 predicted proteins | sample C_130625_EF_Meta_FD_187307 | JGI IMG/M metagenome (GOLD analysis project Ga0209188, IMG submission 187307) | Freshwater microbial communities from Lake Croche, Canada to study carbon cycling - C_130625_EF_MetaG (SPAdes) (version 2) | ecosystem: Environmental > Aquatic > Freshwater > Lake... | reverse complement strand
CATGTACATTGTATACATAAGGCAATGACCATGCAGTAATGTCGTAAGTATTTGAATCATTCACTTGCGTAATAGGTTCTAATAAAACACGCGCTAAAACTCCATGCGTTTGAGCTGCACTCACTGCTAAAGTGTACCCCTCATTAACAAAAGTTCCTTCTTTTTTAGTAGTGTAATCGAATGCTTTAAATGATCCATTAATCGTTCCTACTTGAATATTATTTTTCTTTAACAAGTCAGCCAAGGCATTTAAAGCATTAGGTGTTTTTGCTGTCATCACAAATGTTTTGAAAGCAGAATGCGAACCCGCGCGGCTATTGTCGTAATACTTTTTAAATTCTTTTAATAAATTCTCTTTGTTATTTGAACTGATTTCTATTGTAGACAATCCTGTCGTAAAATGATGTGTTGCTCTTGCTACCAATGTTAATGTATCCTCGTCTTTATTTTGAACACCTAAACCTGCTTGAATTCCACCTTGCTCATACGTCATACCAATGGCTCCATTGTACATGGGATAACTATCCCCATAAGATGGATACAACATATCAAATCTTTCTTTGGTAAAAAACAACCAATTGTTTTGATCAAAATATTTTGCATGGTTCTTTCCTAACTGCACTTGAAAATCTTTTTGCCAATTTGTTACAGCATCATGAATTGGCTCGGCAGCAGGTGTGAAAAAATAGGGTTGATTGTACCCTTGCTCATGAAAATCAACATGTACTTGAGGATACCACTTTTGGTATAAAGCTACTCTTTGCTTACTCTCTACCTGTGTTTGCCAAGCCCAGTCTCTATTTAAATCAAAATTATAATGATTGGTTCTTCCTGCTGGCCAAGGCTCCATATGCTCTCTAGCATTAGGATCAGCATTATAATTCATACCCACTGCATTATTGTACCAGTTCACATATCTATCACGTCCATCAGGATTGATACAAGGATCTATCATCACAATGGTATTTTTTAACCACTCCTTCGTTTTTGTATTTTCAGGATCCACCAATGCAAATAAAGTTAACATGGCTGCCTCAGAAGATGCTGGTTCATTACCATGCACATTGTAACTTAACCAAACAATTGAAGGTTGGTTTACATCAGCAATCGAACCATCAACCAATCCAATATTGTGTTTTCTGATTTCTTCTAATCTTGAAATATTTTCTGGAAGCCCAATGGCTGCTACAAATAAATCACGCCCCTCATTTGTTTTGCCATAAGGCATAATTTTAACCATATCAGGCCTAACTTGTGCGATGGTATTGAAGTAAGCAACAATTTGATGATGTCTGGTAAAACGAGTGCCCACAGGGTAGCCTAAATAACTAGCGGGGCTTGGAACGTTTTGCGCGTTCACTACAAAAGACAACAACAAAAATGTAATAAGTACATTTAATTCCTTCCTGAAACGATTGTTCATATTGGATTTTTTTTGAAAAGGTAAGTTATAATAATGGGCTTAAAAATACGCATATTTAAGCTTAAAATTTGGATTGCTTCGTATAGTTTTACACAAACGGAACCCCTGTTTTGTTGAATACTGAATATTTAACTAATTTACTGTTTCAATTAAAAGTTATGAAGTTGATAAACCTATCATCTACCCTTAAAATAAGTGTTTTGTCACTAACCAGTGTTGCATTAACATTGAACAGTAATGCCCAAACTTTTTTAAAAAAACATACTGAAATTAATCCTTACCACTATGAAGTGGTGAAGGAAAAAAACTTCTTGCATGCGGCGGTTACTTCGGCACATCCTTTAGCGAGTATGGCGGGTGCGGCAATGATGAAAGAGGGTGGTAATGCTTTTGATGCAGCCATTGCTACGCAATTTGCATTAGCCGTGGTATTCCCTGGCGCTGGAAATATTGGAGGTGGAGGATTCATGTTGGCAAGAAAGGCCAATGGTGAATTAATTGGTATTGATTACCGAGAGGCTGCTCCTAAAAAAGCAACTGCCGATATGTATTTGGATGAAAAAGGAAATGCCATTCCTAGCAAATCAAGAGATGGTGCATTGGCTTCGGGTATTCCAGGTAGTGTGGCAGGTATGGTAAGTACACATGCTTATGCTAAATTACCATTAGCTGTTTTAATTGAGCCTGCTATTGAGTATGCTGAGTTTGGATTTGTGATAACCGAAAGAGAAGCATCTGGATTAAATGGTCAAAGAGCAAATTTTTTAAAGAACAGCTCAGCCCCTAGTGCATTCACAAAAAAAGAATGGAAAGCTGGAGATACTTTATACCAACCTGAATTGGCTGCAACTTTAAAACGTATACAGAAAAAGGGTTTAGCGGGTTTTTATGAAGGCGAAACTGCAGCTTATATTGTGAAAGAAATGGAACATACTGCAGGTATCATTTCCAAAGAAGACCTTAAAAACTATCATCCTAAATTTAGAAAACCCATTGAGTTTGAATACAGAGGCAATCATATTATATCCTTTGCACCTCCTTCAAGTGGTGGTATTATTATTGCTCAAATGTTGCAAATGATTGCTCCTTTCAATGTGGGTGCAATGGGTGCAAATACCGAAGCTTCGGTAAGTTTAATGGTAGAAGCGCAAAGACGTGCTTATGCCGACAGAGCGGAACATATGGGTGATCCTGATTTCTGGAAAGTGCCTACAAAAACTTTAACAAGTAATCAATATGCGCAGGAAAGAATGAAGGATTATGTACCTGGAGTTGCTGGTAGTTCCAAAGTGATTCAGGCTGGTCAGGTTCATGAGAGCGAGCAAACAACACACTTTAGCGTTATTGATGCCGAGGGCAATATGGTTTCTATCACCACTACCCTTAATGATACTTACGGAAATAAAACCATTGTAGCAGGTGCTGGCTTTTTATTGAATAATGAAATGGATGACTTTAGCGTAAAACCAGGGGTACCTAATATGTATGGTGCCATTGGTGGTGAAGCCAATGCGATTGCGCCCGGTAAGAGAATGTTAAGTTCAATGACCCCTACTTTAGTAACGGTGAACAATAAGCCTTATATCAGTATTGGAACTCCGGGCGGCACAACCATTCCCAACCAAGTTTATGAGGGCTTAGTAAATATCATTGACCACAAAATGACCATTAAAGAAGCTATTGATGCCCCAAGATTCCATCACCAATGGATTCCTGATATCGTTGCTGTAGAACCTGATTTCCCGGAAAATACATTTAACGCCTTAAAAGCCAAAGGATATACGGTTACAAAAAGAGGTCGCTTTGGAAGAATGGATGGTATCATGATTTTGGAAAATGGGAACCGAAATGCAGCAGGGGATAAAAGAGGTGATGATAGTGTCGCTGGATTTTAAATTAAGTCTTTAAAAACAATATAGTCGACATCATTTTTGTATTTTTACAAAAATTTAATTCTTGTTAAAAAAGACGCTTTTTTTACTGCGTATTATTCTATTTAGCATCATCGGTTTTATACTTATTTGCTATTTATTATTGTTTATTCCAGCTGTTCAAAACAAGTTGGCAACAATAATGACAACACAAATTTCAAAAAAAATTGGCGCTCAAGTAAAGGTAGATAAAGTAAGTTTTTCATTATTTGACAAATTAAACCTCCAAAATATTCTTATTAAGGATCAAAAAAATGATACCCTCTTATTTGCTATAAGTTTTAAACTTCGCTTAGTTGACTTAATTTTTTCCACTAGCCATCCTGTGATTAAATATATTGGATTGGAAGGGGCAAAAATTTATATAAATCGAAAAAATGAAAGTTGGAATTATTCATTTTTAGAAAACTATTTTACAAATACTTCCAGCCAACAGCAGTCAAGCCAAATTGACATAAAAAAGATTGATATTTCAAATATTCAGCTAGTTCAAAATGATCTTTGGGCGGGACAATTCATTAAATTAAACGCAGAAAATGTATTAATAAATGTTAAATCAATCAATCAAGATCATTTATTAATTGATCAAATTATCTTAAACAAACCTAATTATTATACGCTTAATTTTAAAGGTATTCATACTGATGCGAAACCCCAATTGAAACACACAACGTCAACGCCTACTCAGCATATAAGCGTTAGTGAATTCAATATTCTTAATGGAAAATTTGCATATGAAGTAGGCATAAATCAACCTACCAAACAATTTGATCAAAATCATATCAATGTGCAAGCCATTAATGCTTCATTACACCAAATTGAATTTAACCATGATAGCCTAACTGCAAATATAATTTCATTGCATGCAAAAGAAAGATCGGGATTTGAAATAAAGAAATTATCAACCCACTTTATTTTAACGTCAAAATCAATGGTCTTTGACTCGCTTTTACTTAAGACAAACAATAGCTCCATTGGTCCTTATTTTGCTATGCAATACAATAGTTTAAATAAAGATTTTAGCAATTTTATTGAAAAAGTAAATTTAAAGGCTCATTTAGTGAACGCAAATGTTGCATCTGATGACATCGCTTTTTTTGCGCCTGAATTAAATGACCTTCATCAAAAAATTATGGTTAGCTGCCATTTTGGAGGCACAATTAACAACTTCAATACCAAAGATTTAGTTGCTCGTTACCAAAACTCATTTGTTAGTGGTGACTTTTCCATGAAAGGAATTCCCAATATACGAAAAGCACAAATAGCCATAAAAGGGGTTTATGCAAAAACAAATTACAAGGACATTACTAAATGGATTCACTTATCAAATGAAATAAAAGATTTTCCTTTTGAATCCTTAGGTGATTTTTATTTTAAAGGTGACTTTCATGGCACATTCTATGATTTTATCACCAATGGAACTGTTTCAACAAAACTAGGAATTGCAAAAACACAAATTAGACTCACCTTTCCAAAAAATGGAGAACCAACTTATGACGGTTTATTAAATACCTATCATTTTAACGTAGGAAAACTATTTAATATTTCGAATGTTGGATGGGTCAATTTTAATGGAAAAATTTCGGGTAGTTCTTTTGTACTTGAAAAAACAAAAACAAATATTGAAGGTAATATTGATTCAATCGTATTTAATAATTATACCTATAGCAATATCAATACAAATGGTATTTTACAGAAAGGTGCATTTACTGGAAAATTTAGAATTAAGGATCCGAATATTAATTTTAACAGTGATATAGACTTAGATTTTAGAAATAAAATGCCAAAGTTCAATGCAGTTGGTGATTTGTTAAATGCAAATTTACAAGCACTCACTTTAACAAATAATAAGGTTGAACTCACTGGTTTATTAGACATAAATTTTGAAGGCAATGATATCGACAATTTCATTGGGTTTGCAAAATTTTTTAATGGTAGATTAACTGGGAAAGAAGCAAACATCAACTTCGATTCCCTAACGCTTCAATCAACTACTATAAATGGTGTTAAAAGTATTAAATTATCAAGTGATGATATTCAAGCAAATATTGATGGGAAATTTAATATAATGAACCTACCTGCAAGTGTCCAATATTTTATGCAGCGATATCTACCAACGTATATTCAAGTTCCCAAAAATACCACCGCGAATCAAGAATTGACATTTTCTATAAAAACAAATTATTTCGAACCCTATATAAAATTGTTTAATAAAGATTTCTCAGGATTTAACAATATCAATATAGCAGGTGCCATTAACACAAATAAACAAAGCATAAAGTTGAATGCTAAAATACCTTTTGCAAGCTATAAAAAAGATTTGGCTAACTATGCAATTAAGGATGGTTCTATCATTGGAAATGGAAATATAGATTCATTACACCTAACTGCAGAAGCTGTTCAATTTAATTTAACAGATAGTTTTAGTTTCACAAAACCAGTCATAAAAATAAATACAAGTAAAGACAATTCACTTATTAATTTCAATACCTATAGTGAGTCTGCTTTACAACAATTGGTGCTAAATGGAAATGTACACACTTACAATGATGGTTTGTCTATCAGCATGTTGCCGTCATTTTTTTACCTCAATCATAAAAAATGGAATATTGATAATAAAGGAATGTTAAGTATCCGAGAAAGCAACATAAGTGCAAATAACTTAAGATTTTCACAAGGAATACAAGAATTTATTTTGTCCAATTCACCTAATGAAAAAAATGCACTTCAATTGTCACTTAAAAATGTAATGCTAGGTGACTTGACCAAAGTATTTTTTGATTATCCTCAAATTGAATCGATAACAAATGGAAAAATTGAGTTTAAAAATATTTTAAAAGACATTGAAATAAATTCAAATCTTAACTTAGAAAAATTTTCTTTTAATACCGATTCTATTGGATTTACAAAACTTAATGTGGATTATCAAAATTCAAAAGGAATTATAAATTTTGGATTTAATTGTCCAAATGAGGAGTATAATTTATTGGCTGAAGGTAGCTATAACGTAAAAGATAGTATCAACCCTTTAGATGCAACATTGTATTTAAAGCATTCTAAATTTAATTTAATTCAACAATTTATTGGCGGAGTATTATCCAATTTAGACGGAAGGGCCGACGGATCTATTCACTTTGGAGGCAGCATCCAACATCCTGAATTACTTGGAGCTGCAAGTTTAGAAAATGCTTCATTTGTGGTAGATTACACAAAAGTTTACTATAAAATTGATCAGCATTCAACAATTCATTTCACTAAAGAAGGAATTGATTTTGGAAATATGTACATAACCGATAAATGGAACAGAAAGGCATTATTCAAAGGCATGATTTTGAATCAAGGTTTTAAACATTTAGTGTACAACTTAGAAATGAGTAGCCCAAAAATTGCTTTGTTAAACACAGATGCTTTGGATAATCCTAATTTTTATGGGAATGCAGTTGGTAAAGCAAGTATGACCATTAAAGGACCCGAGGAAAATATAAACATGTCCATCATTGCAGATGTTAATGATAGTTCTCATATTTATTTACCTAATTCAACAAGCAAAGAAAGTGGTAATGCTGATTTTATCGTTTACAAAAAATATGGTAAATCGAACTCAAAAAATGCCAGCTTGCCTTCTTATAATTTAGTAGTTGATTTAGAAGTAACTGCCAATAATAAAACGCAAATTGATGTTATTCTCGATGAATTGACTGGGGATGTCATTAAAGGTGTTGGAGAAGGTAGAATAAAAATTAGAGCAGGAAATATTGAACCCCTTACCATGAGAGGAAAATACAATATTGAATCAGGTAATTATGATTTTAATTTCCAATCCTTTATCAAAAAGCCATTTGAATTGATTCCAGAAGCAGGAAATTATATTGAATGGAATGGAAATCCATACGATGCAGACATTCATATTGATGCAAAATATACAGCGCAAAATGTAAGTTTAAACGACTTGGTCGGTACAGCTAATTTCAGCAATGCAGTGAAAGGTTACAGGGGTAGTGTTTATGTCATTGCAGCACTAAGAAACAAATTATTACAGCCTGAAATAAAATTCTCACTGGCATTCCCGCAAGGAAATCCCATTAGTTCAGACAATGAATTTTCACAATTTATTTCAAGATTAGAACGTGATGACAATGAAATATTAAAACAGGTTTCCTTCCTGATTGTATTCAACTCATTTGCACCCGTTGGATTTAGTAATACGAACAACAATAGTGCCTACTCGGTTACAACAATTGGCATTAACACAATTACTCAGTTAATAACGAAAGAAATAAATCGATCTATTGGAAATTTTTTACATAAATTAACAGGCGATAAACGTTTACGTTTTGACATAGGTTCGGCAGTATACAATAGTGGAAATTTATTAGATCCTACTGGGTCAGGAATTGCAATTAATGCCAATAAAGTAGATCGATCACGTGTTAATTTGAAATTAGGGCATAGTTTCTTAGATGATAAAATTGTTGTAAACGTTGGGGGTGATTTGGACTTTAATGTTAGCGGCACTAGAACCATTGAAAATAGTGACTTTCAGTGGCTTCCAGATGTAAATGTTGAATTCATTTTGACTAAAGATAAAAAATTACGTGCAATGGTTTTTAACCGAAATAGTTTAGATATCAATGGAAATGCATTAGGAAAAAGAAATAGACAAGGAGTGAGTATTTCTTATAGAAAGGATTTTAACTAACTTTCTACATGACGATTAAAGTAAATCATTAGGTACTTTTTTGCACTTCATTAATCGGTAAACATAAAAATTTCTCAACAATACGCCTTTTTTCACTATTGGAATGGTATCCGTACATTGGATACTTTCAAAATAAGCGCCATACAATAGTGAAGGATTACTGGGTATATTAGAAGGTACAATACAATAAGCATCCTCTCCTATTTTCAACCCTTGCTGTGTTTTATTGATCCAAGCGAATTTATGTATGGACTCTAAATTTCCTATCGTAACCAGCTTTTTTTGCAAAGGTTGAGCAACATAAAACAATAAGTGTGCAGCTGGAAACCATTTATGCGAAATTAGAGGAGCATCTACACTCATTAAACTCAATTGTTGATCCCTTGTTACAATTTTAGTCATCGCTTTTTTACACTCTTCCCACCCAGTAACATCATTAATAGGATTATATTCCCCTAAATTTTCTGTTTTTGTGGAACCTATTTGTTTAGGATATATATAAACAAACATTAAAAACCCAATTAGAAAAAACAATAAAAGCCCTGCAGCTGCTTTTATCAGTAATGGCATTGAAAAAGATAACTTATGCTTTAAGCCTCTCTCACTCCAATAAATACCTGCAATCAAAAATAAACCAATAAAGCCTGGCCCTGACCAATGTGGTAATGTAGGATTGAAAAGAGCAATGATCCAAAAAGTTCCTATCAAGGGTAAGCTTAACCAAAGTAAAAGTGGAATTGTTTTATTGTTGATAATATGTCCCAAATTAAACAATGCGATAAGTATTGAAATATAAATCAAAGGATTTTGATATAAAAATTCACCTCCAACTTGTTGAAGAAAAGAATCAATCAATAAACCAGTATGCATCACTCTTTTTGAATGGTATTGGTAGGTGACAAAGTCGTTTTGTACATTCCAATAAAGAATTGGTATAACACAAATAATCGTTACTAAAATTGCCAGGTACAAACTTTTTTTTCCTAAGGTTTTGCTTTGGTGAAATAATAAAAATGCACCAAATCCAACCCATAAATACAATCCATGTATTTTACTAAGAGTAGCTAAACCAATTAAAAATCCTAATAATATCCAATCTTTCGTTTTAAAATGGGCAGGAATGGTTACCCATTTAACCATCCAATAAATACTTAATGTAAAAAATAACAATTGTGGGCTATCAGGTAAAATAAAGAAGCCTGCTATAATTGAAGTGTAAATGGAAAAAGTATACATCCAAGCAGCAATATAACCTGTATATTCATCCTTCAATAAAGTGCCTGTTTTAAAAATAATCCAGGTTGCTCCTGCTGCACACAATATACTTCCCAATCGCATGGATAATGCCGATACCCAATTTAAATTCAAACTTGTTATTCTAATAATCCACCCTACCATTCCTGGGTGGTCAAAATGATTCCAATCAGGCTGAATAGCATAAGTATAATAATAAACCTCATCATTTCCGAGTTCTATAAAATGAGATAATAAAATTTTAGTGATTGCAGTAATGCCAATAAGCCACCACATTTTTCTTTGATAGGTTGTCGTCCTACTCTTCATGATTGCTATTTAAGATTGGTTAACAACCATTCAGTTGCCAATGCATATCCTTGTAAGCCAAGACCCACTATTGATCCTACCACCTTTGCAGAAACATGTGATATTTTTCTGAATTCCTCTCTTGCATGAACATTGCTAATATGTACTTCAATAACAGGAACCTTAATCGCTGCAATCGCATCTCCTATGGCTACAGATGTATGTGTATAGGCAGCCGGATTAATGATAATGCCATCTTGATCAAAACCATATTGTTGAATGGCATTCACAATTTCACCTTCGATATTGGATTGGAAATAGGTATAATTTACCTGTGGAAATTGTTGTTTCAATTGTACTAAATATTGGTCAAAACTTTCCTTACCATACACATTGGGTTCCCTTAATCCTAATAAATTTAAATTAGGGCCGTTGATAATCGTAATGTTAGGCATTGTAAATTAATTTGACTTCATTAAAGTTACAAAATCATCAAATAGGTACCTACTATCATGAGGACCAGGCGTTGCTTCAGGATGGTATTGTACGCTAAAAGCTGGACGATCTTTTAACTTGATCCCTTCAATAGAATCATCATTTAAATTCACATGGGAAATAATTACATTGTCATGCTTTTTTACTGCTACTGGATCAACACCAAAGCCATGGTTCTGTGTTGTTATTTCTGACTTACCCGTAATCATATTTTTTACAGGATGGTTTAACCCTCTATGACCATGGTGCATTTTAAAAGTTGGAATACCATTTGCCAAAGCTAACAATTGATGTCCTAAACAAATTCCAAACAATGGTTTTTTCTCCGCTAATATTTGTTGGATGGTAGCCACTGCATAATTCATTGGAGCTGGATCTCCAGGACCATTTGATAAAAAATATCCAGTTGGGTTAAATGCTTTTAAAGTATTGAAATCAGTTTTCGCAGGATGCACCCTTACATGAACGCCTCTATCCACTAAACATTGTAAAATATTATGCTTGACACCAAAGTCAAGCACAGCAACCTTTAAAGCTGAATTTACATCACCCAATTCATATATTTCCTTAGTGCTAACTGTACTCGCTAATTCCAAACCGTCCATGCTTGGCACCGCAGCTAATTGTTTTTTCAATGATTCAACCTCCAAGTTATCTGAAGAAATGATACAGTTCATCGCACCACATGTGCGCACATGTGCTACTAATGCTCTAGTATCTAACCCTTCAATGGAAACAATATTATTGGCAATTAAATATTCATTCAAATTTCCATCAGCTAAAACACGAGAATATTTTTCTTCTAAGTTTCGACCAATTAATCCATGAATTTTAACCGACTTACTTTCAACGTCCGTATTTTTAACACCATAATTACCAATATGTACATTGTTCATAATAATGATTTGACCAGTGTAACTTGGATCGGTAAATACTTCTTGATAACCCGTCATACCCGTGTTAAAACATATTTCACCAGTAGTAGTTCCTATTTTACCAAATGCTTGTCCGTGAAATACATTTCCATCGGCTAATACTAAAATTGCGGGTTGTGAGGTCATTGGAGTTTAGGATTAATTATTTTATGAAAAAAAATACAAGTTTTGCAAATTTAGGCAAAAAAAAGGCAAGACCAAAGTCTTGCCTTTATATGTTAAATAAGGTTTTGCATTATTCAGCAGCTGGAGTTTCCTCAGTAGATGCAGTTTCAGCAGCAGGTGCTTCAGTTGCAACCTCAGTAGCAGCTTCCCCTTTTTTAGTACCAGCAGCTTTACTACGACGTGTTTTCTTAGCAGGTTCAGCAGCTGCATTTACAGCATTACCATAAATTTCGTTGAAGTCAACCAATTCAATCATTGCTTTTTCAGCGTTGTCACCTGGACGAATGCCTAATTTAATGATACGTGTATATCCACCTGGGCGAGCAGCAATTTTAGGAGCAACAACTGTGAACAATTCTTTCACTGCTGTTTTATCGTTTAAATAACTGAACACTACTCTGTGGTTGTGCATGATTTCCTCCTTATTCGCAGTTTTTTTGGTTTTAGTAACCAATGGCTCAACATAGGTTCTTAATGCTTTCGCTTTTGCTAAAGTGGTTACAATACGCTTATGTGTAATTAACTGAATGGCTAAATTACTTAATAAAGCTTCTCTGTGGGCCTTTTTACGACCTAAATTGTTGTTTTTGTTTCCGTGACGCATGACGTTTAATTTTTGTCCTTACACCGTGTCAGGAATTGTAAGGTTTGGGAATCGTCCCGTTTATAATAAATCTAACTTGTCTAAACCTAATTTGGCTAAATCCATTCCAAAACTTAAGCCTCTTTCAATAAGAACTTGTTCAATTTCAGACAATGATTTTTGTCCAAAGTTTCTAAACTTCATTAAATCTTCTTGCTCATATTGAACTAATTCGCTTAAGCTATTAATTTTAGCCGCTTTTAAGCAATTGAAAGCACGTACAGAAAGATCTAAATCTTCAAGTGGTGTTTTTAATACTTTTCTTAATTGTAGTACTTGTTCATCCACTACATCTTCTTTTTTATCTTCCTTATTATCAAAAGTGATGTTTTCATCAGTAATGATCATAAAGTGTTGGATCAATATTCTAGAAGCTTGTTTAACCGCATCTTCTGGATGAATCGTACCATCGGTTATAACATCTAAAACTAATTTTTCATAGTCAGTTCTTTGTTCAACACGGTAATTTTCCATTACATACTTAACGTTCTTGATGGGCGTATGTATAGAATCGATTGCAATAAAACCAATCGGCATGTCTTTTAATTTGTTTTCCTCTGCAGGAACATAACCACGTCCTTTGCTGATGGTTAATTCAATATCTAATTTAGCAGATGGATCCATGGTACAAATCACTAATGAAGGATTCATAACCTGAAACTGCTGGGAAGCTTCTCCTAAATGTCCTGCATTAAATTCGCTGCTTCCTTTGATAGATAAGGTAATTTTTTCAGAAACAACGTCTTGATCGGCTTTACGCTTGAATCGAACTTGTTTTAAATTTAAAATTAATTCAGTCACATCTTCCGTAATGCCTTTAATGGTTGCAAATTCATGGTCAACCCCTTCTATCTTAATGCCCACAATGGCAAATCCTTCTAAAGAACTTAATAATACTCTACGCAAAGCATTTCCTAAAGTCAATCCAAATCCTGGCTCTAATGGACGGAATTCGAATTGTCCCTCAAAGTCATTTACTTTTTGTAAAACAATTTTGTCAGGTTTTTGAAAACTTAATATAGCCATTTTGTTATTTTTTATTTGTATCCCCTTACTGGAGAATGTTAGTTAAGTGCTATTATTTAGAATACAATTCTACAATGAGTTGCTCCTTGATATTTTCAGGAACCGCTTCTCTTTCAGGCATCATAATAAAAGTTCCGGTATTGGTTGAATCATTCCAATCTACCCAACTAAACTTTGTATTTCTTGGACGTTGCTTACTAACAATTGCAGAATTATGTGCGCTCTTTGGACGGTAAGTAATGACATCTCCGGGTTTACAAGTGTATGAAGGCACGTTGGTTACTTCACCATTTACAGCAATATGTTTGTGGGCAACTAACTGACGTGCTTCTGGACGACTAGCAGCCAATCCCATTCTGAAAATGGTATTGTCTAAACGGGATTCTAATAACTTAATTAAGTTTTCACCTGTAACCCCTTTGATACGAGATGCTTCTTCAAAAGTTTTACGGAACTGACGCTCTAATACACCATAAGTATATTTAGCTTTTTGCTTTTCCCTTAATTGAAGCGCGTATTCACCTAATTGCTTACGCTTACGTTGTGCTCCATGCTGACCTGGAGGATTGCTGTTTTTACCCAACCATTTTGCGTTCCCTAAAATAGGTTCGCCGAAAATGCGGGAAATTTTTGTTTTTGGACCTGTGTAACGTGCCATACTAATTGTTATTGATTTTTTGGTGACGGTAATGCATCAGTAAAAATCTAAAATGAATGCAATACCCTATTGATAATAAAGTTACTGTTATACTCTTCTTTGTTTTGGAGGACGACAACCATTGTGAGGCATTGGTGTCACGTCACGGATGGAAGTTACTTCGATTCCAGATTGTGAAATAGAACGGATTGCTCCTTCACGACCTGAACCTGGTCCTTTTACAAATACATCAACTCTTTTAACACCAGCGTCTAATGCAACTTTTGCCGCATCTGCTGCTGCCATTTGAGCTGCATAAGGGGTGTTCTTTTTAGAACCCCTAAAGCCCATTTTACCAGCACTGCTCCAGCTAATGACTTGGCCTGCTTTGTTTGTAAAGGCGATGATTAAATTGTTGAAAGTGGCACTGATGCGCACTTCACCAGCTGCGTCGATTTTAACGACTCTCTTTTTTGCAGCTGCTTTTGCACTGTTTTGTGCTTTTTGTGGTTTAGCCATTTTTTTTGAGGTGTGCTTTTTTACAATTTTTACTTTGTAAAAAGCGGTTAATTAATTGAATTCCACATACATGGAAACCGAATAAATCTCCCCTGACATTTTTATATCAGGATCCAATTTTATGCGGATTTTATTTTTTAGCTACTTTCTTCTTACCAGCAACTGTTTTACGCTTACCCTTACGTGTACGTGAGTTTGTTTTGGTTCTTTGACCACGAACTGGTAACCCTTTTCTATGACGTAATCCACGGTAACAGGCAATGTCTAACAAACGCTTTATGCTCATAGATACCTCACTACGCAAAGCACCTTCCACTTTGAACTCAGCATTGATGATGTTACGGATATTTGTTTGCTCTTCGTCATTCCAAGCATTTACTTTTTTATCGTAACTTATGTTTGCTTTGTCTAAAATGTAACGAGCAGTTGAATGTCCAATACCGAAAATGTACTGTAATCCTATTTCTCCTCTTTTGTTTTTTGGTAAATCGATACCGGCAATTCGCGCCATATGCTAAAACTTGTTTTTATAATTATTGTTTATGAATGTATAGCGTCTCCGCTACTCATTTTATCCTTGTCTTTGCTTAAATCGAGGATTTTTTTTGTTGATTACAAATAAAACCCCTTTACGCTTCACGATCTTACAATCGGCACTACGTTTTTTGATAGATGCTCTAACTTTCATCTTTTTGTTTTTAAATATTATTCTTCAATTACTTATGTCTGAAAATGATTCTTCCCCTCGTTAAGTCATATGGACTCATCTCCACTCCTACTTTATCACCAGGCAAAATTCTGATATAGTGCATGCGCATTTTACCAGATATCGTTGCTAAGATTTCGTGACCATTTTCAAGCTTTACTCTGAACATTGCATTACTCAGTGCTTCAATAATTACTCCATCTTGTTTAATCAGCGGTTGTTTTGACATACTTATTTTGGGGCTGCAAAGATATGGAAATGAATGGAATAAAGAAAATTTAACAAATAAATATTAAAAAAAGTGAAAAATAAAAGGAGGGCCTTGGCCTCTCCTTTTTAATATATTGAAAATCAGCAAGTTATAATTAAGCCCCCGGAAACCATGGACGACCAACCCCCGCTTTAAAAGGCCAAGGAGTCATTAACAAAATCAAAACCAATGCCAAAACGAAAAATACGAGGCTTGGATTGGGTTTTCCTGTTTTTTTGTACTTCACATGACCTATTGTGATGAAAACAATGGCTAATATCATTGAAAAGGCATGCTCTACAGCCCAAAAACGGCTAACTGAATCCTTCATAACATCCTTCATACCCCCAGCAGCTGTTTTGATCAATTGGAAGCCAAGCGATCCAAAAAAATATTGATATAATCCCAACACTAAAGTAGAATGAGCACTTATTAAAAGTACTTTACTGGCTTTTAAGGCTTCTTTTTTCATTAATAACCTAACAATAACAACCAATAAGGCAATAATGATGACCCATCTCAAAGTGTTGTGCAAATGCAACAAACCGTTATACATAGTTGAAAATTTAGTTTTTAAATATTACCTAGCTAAAATACAATTAATCTACCCAATCTGCAACAAATAAATTGGTATCCCTTGTACCTCCATTGTTTCGGTTAGAGGAAAACATAATGCGCTTTCCATCAAAACTAAACATAGGAAAAGCATCAAATCCTTTGTCACGGCTAATTTTTTCAATATTGTTTCCATCCAGGTCCATTAAATACATATTAAACGGAAACCCATATTTATACTCATGGTTGCTGCAAAAAATAATATGTTTACCATCTGGTGTGAAATTAGGCGCCCAATTGGCTTGACCTAGGTTGGTGATTTGTTTTGCATTGCTACCGTCGGCATTCGCAATAAAAACTTCCATTTTAGTAGGTGCAACTAACCCATCTTTTAACAATGCTTTGTATTCGGAAATTTCTTCATCGGTTTTAGGACGACTTGCTCTCCAAACAATTTTAGTGCCATCGGGACTAAACCAGGCACCGCCATCATATCCTAATGTATTGGTTACCCTTTTTTCTTTTCCCGTTGCTAAGTCCATGACATATAAATCCAAGTCTCCGTCCTTATCACTACAATAAATCATTTTTTTGCCATCATATGATAGCGTCCCTTCCGCATCATACCCTTTCGCATGGGTTAATTGTTTAACCACAACCCCGTTGGTATCGGCCATAAAAATATCATAGGTATTGTACAAAGGCCAAATATACTTGTTGCCATATTTGGCTCGATCCACTGCAGGCGGACAATCATTTCCTCCCCCTTTTGTTGAAGCATATATAATGTGTTTACCATCCTTGGTAAAATAAGAACAAGTGGTTCTGCCCTTTCCCCCACTAATTGGTTTATAAATAAAAGGAGTCGTGTTGTTAAAAGGTACGACCCCCATAAATATTTGATCACATAATAAACCTTCCTTTGGCATGGTTCGTTGAAAAGTAATTCGTTTACTATCAAAGCTCCAATATGCTTCGGCGTTATCACCACTATTGGTTAACTGAATTATATTTTTAAAATGTTTTTCACCGTCAAATAAAAGTGCATTTTTATTGGGAAAACCTACAAAAACTGAATCACTTTGACTATAACTGTTAGTGAAACATATTAAAGCCAATACCAATAGGCTTAACTTATTCATATACTTTTAAAATTGAGGACAAAAGTACTTAATTTTGTTTTAAATAATACCTATGGCCATCATAGCACCATCCTTATTAGCTGCTGATTTTTTACAACTTGGTAAAGCATGTGAAATGTTAAATGAAAGTGAGGCAGCTTGGTTTCACTTAGATGTGATGGATGGAAGTTTTGTTCCTAATATTAGTTATGGTTTACCTATTATAGAACAAATAAAAAAGACAACAACAAAAACATTGGATGTGCATTTAATGATTGTACATCCTGAAAAATTTATTGTTGATTTTAAAAAAGCAGGTGCCGATATTTTAACGGTACATTACGAAGCTTGCCCGCATTTGCATAGCACCCTTCAACAAATTAAAGCACAGGGTATGAAGGCTGGTGTTGCTTTAAACCCACATACACCTGTTGATTTATTAAAAGATGTGATAAAAGATATTGATGTGGTTTGTATCATGAGTGTAAACCCTGGTTTTGGAGGTCAGCAATTTATTGAACATACCTATGAAAAAGTTCGTACACTCAAGCAAATCATCCAAAAAGCTCAATCCACTACATTAATAGAAATTGACGGAGGGGTTACCTCAGAAAATGCTGGACCTTTGGTTCAAGCAGGTGCAGATGTACTCGTAGCCGGAACAACCGTGTTTAAAGCAGCAGATCCTAAAGCAATGATTCATGCTTTGCATGTTGCCCATTAGGGTTTATGTAAACACAATGTTATCAATTAAGTAATCCACAATTGTGCGTATTTAGGTTCAACATTTATCGGATAGCTGTTTTAAATTGTGCTAAGTAGCTTTACTAAAATTCTAACCCTTTAAATGTAATCCTTTGACTGACACTATCATCAATTTAGAAACCGTTAATCCTATTGAGTTTTTCGGTGTTAACAATTCCAAGTTTGACATTTTAAAAAAGAAATTTCCGCTTCTTAAAATATTATCAAGAGGCACACAAATTAAATTAAGTGGCGCACCAGAACAAATTGATTTAGCCAAAGAAAAAATTGACCTCATAATTCAATACATGGAACGCAATGGTCATTTGTCTGAAAATTATTTTGAACAAATTTTAGGCGGAGATGATGCAGAAGTGATTGATAATTTCGTTGACAAAAATCCGAACGAAGTGCTTGTATTTGGCCCCAATGGTAAAACGGTAAGAGCCCGAACTGCCAATCAAAAGAAAATGGTCACTGCTGCTGATAAAAATGATATCGTATTTGCCATTGGACCCGCAGGTACCGGTAAAACATATACTGCTGTTGCACTTGCTGTAAGGGCATTAAAAAATAAAATTGTTAAAAAAATCATATTGACCCGTCCAGCGGTTGAAGCAGGAGAAAGCCTTGGGTTTTTACCTGGTGATTTAAAAGAAAAAATTGATCCTTATTTACGCCCTTTGTATGACGCTTTGGACGACATGATTCCGGCCGATAAATTAGGGTATTATATGTCAACGCGTACGATTGAAATTGCCCCTTTGGCCTATATGCGTGGTAGAACTTTAGACAATGCCTTTATCATTTTGGACGAGTCGCAAAACGCAAATGACTTGCAAATAAAAATGTTCCTAACGCGTATAGGCTCTAACGCGAAAGCCATCATTACAGGTGACCCTACTCAGGTTGACTTACCAAGAAATCAAAGAAGTGGCTTGGAAAAAGCAGTTCGAATTTTACAAAATATCGAAGGCATTTCACATATTCAATTGGATGAGGAAGACGTAGTGAGACATAAATTGGTTAAGGCTATTATCAAAGCTTATGATAAAGAAAAAGAAAACGAACCTGATGGCTCTTACCATCGTTAATTCGATACCAACTTTTTTAGCAGGTACAAGGTCCTTTGCCATTAGGTAAGGGACTTTTTATATTTATTAAAATAGCTTACTTTTATACAGTGGATACTATGCAACAATTTACCATTGGCGTGGAGGAAGAGTACATGGTACTTGACCCTACTACTAAGGAATTAAAAAGCCATCATAAAACAATTGTGAATGAGGGTAATAAGCAATTTAAAGGTAAAATAAAAGCAGAAATGCATCAGGCGGTGGTAGAAGTTAGCACTGCTATTTGTACAAACGTTGATCATGCATACAATGAAATACTTGCTTTAAGAACAGGCATTTCCGAAATAGCAAATGGACTCGGATACCAGGTTGGGGCCTCAGGCACACATCCCTTTAGTTTATGGGAAAAACAATTGATTTCAGAAAGCACAAGGTATCAGGACTTATTAAATGAACTTCAACAAGCTGCTAGAAGCAACCTGATTTTTGGTTTACATGTGCATATTGGCATTGAGGACCGGAAAATGGCGATACATATTGCCAACACAGCAAGGTATTTTTTACCTCACATTTATGCTTTAAGCACGAATTCTCCTTTTTGGGAATCTCGCAATACAGGCTATAAATCTTATCGTTCCAAAGTATTTGATAAATTCCCCAGAACTGGGATACCTGATTATTTTGAAAGTATTGAAGCGTATGAAAATTTTATTCAATTGTTAATGAAAACAAATTGCATAGATGACCCTAAGAAAATTTGGTGGGATTTGCGTGTACACCCTGAATTCAATACGATTGAATTTAGAATCTGTGATGTACCTATGACCATTCAAGAATCAATTACCATCACGGCACTGTTTCAAGCAATTTGTGCTAAAATTTATTCACTTCGTCGACAAAATATTAATTTCATAAATTACCAACGTGCTTTGATCAATGAAAATAAATGGCGCGCAAGCCGATACGGGATAGAAGGTTTACTGATCGATTTTGGCAAAGAAAAAGAAGTTCCTGTTAAAGCACTTATTGATGAATTACTAAATTTTGTAGATGATGTCGTTGACCATTTAGGAAGTAGGCACCATATTGAGAAAGTAAAAGATATTTTTAAAACAGGTACCGGCGCAGACAGACAACTTGCAAATTATAAAAAAACTCAAAGCTTACTTGAAGTTGTAAATTTAATTACATCCTCATTTTTGCAAACAGAAAGTAACAGGTAAAGCAATGTTTATTGCCCCTTAGTAAAGTCAAACAATGTGGCTGTAAACAAGCCAATTTCTCTTTTTTGAAATACTATATCCCAATTGCCTTTGTACCGTAAGGTTTTTGGCACCAATTGCCCATTAAAATAAGTCATCTCCACTTCCATCGCTACCTTAAAATCATATACCCCTGCTTTGTATGATAGGGAATAATTTCGACCCAATACCTCTAGTGTTTTTGGATTAAACCAAGTTGTCATCAAATCAACAACCACATTATTTCTAGCAAAAAAACCTAAATCCTCTTTTGGTTTAATTTCAAACATATATACCAACTGTCCTTGGTATTCCACATAATCTAATTTATAATCATATAATTCATGAGCGGCTTCATCATACAAATCCAATTTATTGCCGATAAAAGGAATGCCTGGAATTTTTTGTCCTGGATTAAAAAATAACATTTTTAATTGCTCTTTTGCTTTCTCTATGCCCGAACCTGATATAACCCTTTTTTTACCAGCAACAATATTGTTTTCGCCACAAACAGTTCCTTTGGTAAAAAATAAACTTGCATAAAGTGATGGTGTCATATAGTTATAGGTGCCATCTCTTTTTCTTAAATCACCTGTTACTTTTTCTTCTATAATATCCATTGTACGACAGGACCCTATATGATTTTGTTTTGTTTTACTATCAAGGGAGGCTAGTAAATTACCATCTCGATTCTTCATTTCGATGTGATTATATGAAGAATAACCAATGGTACGAAGGGTTTTAAATGCTTTATAAAAACTAGTATCTTCCTTAATTCGTTGTAATATGACTTTATAATCAAAATGATTGCGCACAATGGCATCCGTTAAAGTAAAATTTCCACCTTGATCATTATAAGTGGAATCTTGTGAAAAGCTTACAAATGGTGGCAAAAAAAATAAAAAGAGGACGCCTAGAAAAAATTGTTTGGAAAGTTGCATGTATTATTTAATTTGAATCATCTTATAATCTACACGCACTTTTCCTTTATGAATATCATTCAATTTTCCTTGTAACATTTTTCGCTTCAATGGCTTAATATAATCGATAAATAATTTTCCTTGAATATGGTCATACTCATGTAAAATTATCCTAGCAGTTATGCCCGTAAATTTGGTAGTATGTTCAACAAAATTTTCATCCCTATAGGTTAAAGTCACATTTTCATGTCTTACAACATCTTCCCTAATTTTTGGTATACTTAAACAGCCTTCATTGTATACCCATTCATTTCCGGACAATTCATCTATTTGTGCATTGATAAATACTTTTTTAAGTCCAGGTGCATCGGGATAGGTTTCCTCATCAGGATCGGCATTGGAAAAAATTTGTTCGCTATCAATTACAAATAACCTGATGTTCTTATTGATCTGTGGTGCCGCCAACCCAACCCCATTGCTTTCATACATGGTTTCCCACATATCCTCGATTAAGCCAGTTAGGTTAGGGTAATCCGATTCAATGGGGGCACTTATTTTTCTTAATATAGTTGCTCCATAAGCAACAATTGGTAAAATCATAGTAACTTTTTAAAACAAAGCAAAGGTAGAAATAAATAGGCAAAAACTGCCTTCGAAATGATTTTGCCTTAAGACCGATTGGTTAAATATTCCTGTAATAAAATAGTGGCCGCGATTTGGTCAACATTTTTTTTATCCCTGCGGTCTTTTTTTTTCATTCCCATTTCCACCATGGCACGTACTGCATTTTTAGAACTAAACCGCTCATCTACCGTCAGAATTGGAATGGTAGGGAATTTTTTTGCCAATGCCAACATTGCTTTTTTCACCAATGGCGTGGCGTGTGTTGGTGTATCATCTAAATTTAAAGGTTCCCCAATTAAAATTAATTCAACTTGCTCCTTTGCAAAATAGGTAGCTAAAAAAGGCAACAAATCCTTGGTAGATACGGTAGTCAATGCAGTTGCAATGATTTGTAAGGGGTCAGTCACCGCCAATCCACATCTTTTTCCACCGTAGTCAATACAAATTATTCTTGCCAATGGTTTATGTTTAAAGCGATCATTAAATATTATAATTACAAAATACGATTCATTTTTAACAAGGTTGCCAAAATGACAAATACACTAAATACGATACTAGCAATTCCATTCGCAGTCATAAAAGCAATATTCACCTTACTTAAATCTGTTGGCTTTACAATTTGATGCTGATACAATAACATCCCCACAAAAACAATCATACCGCCAAGGTATAAAATGTGAAAATGACCTGCAAAAAAAGCTAAAAAAATAAAGGCTGCAGAAAAAACATGAAGCACCCTAGCAATCATTAAGGCCTTGTGCAAACCCCAATAACTTGGAATTGAATACAGGGATTGTGATTGATCAAATTCAATATCTTGAAGCGCATAAATCACATCAAACCCACTTACCCAAAATACAACTGCAAATGAAAAAAATAGAGGCAACAATGCGAAGCTACCTGTTACTGCTAGATAGGCCCCAATGGGTGCCAAAGACAAACCAACACCCAAAACAAGATGGCATAAATAGGTAAACCTTTTAGTATAACTGTAAAACAAAATCACAAATAAAGCAACAGGAGCTAAATAAAAACATATGGAATTGATAAAATAAGTCGACAACATAAATAGGCTTGCATTGATGATGGTAAACAACAACGCTTTCTCAGCTTTAATAATTCCAGCCGGTATTTCTCTGATTGCAGTACGTGGATTTAGCTTATCAAAATGTCTATCCAAATAACGATTAAATGCCATAGCAGCACTTCGTGCTGTTACCATGCAAACAATTACCAACAAAAACTTTTGTACCCACAACTGTGTTGGTATAGCGTTGTTCATTTGTTGCATGCCTAGCACAAAACCAATCAATGCAAAAGGCATGGCAAAAATGGTGTGTGAAAACTTAACCAAACTCAAGTAATTTTTTATCCGATACATATGCTGTTTTTTATTAACGTACAAATTCCCATAATACAATTGCTGCAGCTACAGAAATATTTAAAGAATGTTTCATCCCCCACTGCGGAATTTCAATCACCCCGTCACATAAAGCAATCACTTGCTCGTCCACCCCATCCACTTCATTTCCAAAAACAAAAGCCATCGGATAATGGACCATCTCTGGATACAATGCTTTGAATTTTTCTAAAGAAATACTTCCTTCCGTTTGCTCAATCGCATATATTTTGAATCCTTTTTCTTTCAATTGTTTCACCGCCTGTTCTGTTTGGTCAACATGAATCCAATTTACGGTTTCAGTGGCTCCTAATGCAGTTTTATGAATATCCCTATGTGGCGGTTGCGGGGTAAATCCACACAAACAAATCCCATCAATCAAAAAGCCATCTGCCGTCCTAAATACACTGCCCACATTGTGCATACTACGAATATTGTCCATCACCACCACGATTGGATTTTTGTCTGCATTTTTAAAGTCAACAACTGACTTTCGCCCTAATTCATCCATCGTCAATTTACGCATATACAAAAGTACGCTTTTCAAATATTAAAAAATTGATGTAGGTTTGTTACTATGTCAAAATCTAGTGCAGAAACACCGCTAATGCAACAACATAAAGGTATTAAACAAAAATACCCGGATGCAATATTGCTGTTTAGAGTGGGTGATTTTTATGAAACCTTTGGGGAAGATGCCATCATTGCTTCAAAAGTATTAGGCATTACTTTAACCAAAAGAAACAATGGAGCTGCTTCGGCTAGTGAATTGGCAGGATTCCCACACCACTCTTTGGATACTTATTTGCATAAATTGGTAAAAGCTGGCCATCGGGTAGCCATTTGTGATCAACTAGAGGATCCAAAAATGGTGAAAGGAATTGTAAAGCGAGGGGTTACCGATATGCTTACCCCCGGAATTGCTACCAATGATAAACTATTAGAACACAAAAACAACAATTTCTTGGCTTCCCTATTCATAAAAAATGAAAAGGCAGGTGTTGCTTTTTTAGATATAACCACAGGAGAATTTTTACTGGCCGAAGGAAATTTAATGTATGTTGATAAACTAATTCAAAGTTTACAACCAGCTGAAATTCTATACCCCAAAAACAACCAAGCTATTTTAAATGAAACCCTAGGTCAACAATTTTATACATATGGACTAGACCCTTGGATTTTCGATGAACCATACGCTACCGATTTATTGCTCAAACAGTTTCAAGTTAGTTCCTTGAAAGGATTTGGTATCGACAGTTTACCCAATGGACTCATAGCAGCAGGCGCCATCTTACATTATTTAAAAGAAACGGCACATCCTCATCTTGCCCACATTCATAAAATAAGTCGTATTGAACAAGATACTTTTTTATGGATGGATAAATTCACAATTCGCAATTTAGAACTCATTGGCAATGGGACGGATCGGAAAGGATTGTTAGAAACCATGGATGCAACCAAAAGTCCAATGGGTGCACGTTTGCTAAAACGCTGGTTGCTTTTTCCTTTACAATCCATAACACAAATTAACAATCGATTAACGGCGGTAGAAACCTTATTGATAAACCCTAGTGCAGCCAATCATATTTCAAATTGGATTGAATCCTGTGGTGACTTGGAAAGATTATCAAGCAAATTGGCCACTCGAAAAATTCAACCTCGCGAATTGATTCATTTGGCAAAATCATTGGAAGCCATTGAAGCCATTAAATCCGAACTTGTACCTATTGAACACCCATATTTACAAAATATACAGGATGCTTTACAAATTTGTGCGCTATCAAAACAAGCCATTGTAAACACCCTCATTGAACAGCCACCTGCGACCACCATAAAAGGGGGATTCATAAAGGAAGGCGTCAATGAAACTTTAGATGAACTCAGAAATATATCAAGTGGTGGTAAAGCATATTTAACACAACTTCAAAATAAAGAAGCAGCACTTACTGGTATTCCCTCCTTAAAAATTGGCTACAATAATGTATATGGGTATTACCTAGAAGTAACACATGCACATAAGCATAAGGTGCCTAGTGAATGGATTCGTAAACAAACTTTAACAACCGCTGAACGATATATTACGCCAGAATTAAAAACATATGAAGAAAAAATTTTAGGTGCCGAAGATAAAATCTTATTGCTTGAAACACAATTATACCATGCATTATTAGATTTGGTTTTGCAGGAAATGAACCATCTTCAACAAAATGGGGAATGGATTGCAATTTTAGATTGTTTACTTTGCTTTACACATAATGCAAAAACACAAAAATATTGTAAACCCATTTTAACCGAGGACAGCATCCTAGCAGTTGAAGCAGGACGACATCCAGTGATAGAACAACACTTAGGCATTGACCAAAGCTATATTCCCAATGATGTTTATTTACATCCTGACAAGCAACAAATTATTATCTTAACAGGACCTAATATGAGTGGAAAGAGTGCCTTACTCAGGCAAACCGCACTCATTACTTTAATGGCGCACATGGGATCGTATGTACCTGCTACTGCCGCAACCATTCCATTAACCGATAAAATATTTACCCGTGTAGGGGCCAATGATAATTTAAGTGCTGGAGAGTCAACCTTCATGGTAGAAATGATTGAAACTGCAAGTATTTTAAACAATATAAGCCCAAAAAGTTTATTGTTATTAGATGAGATAGGCCGTGGCACTTCTACCTATGATGGCATTTCAATTGCATGGAGTATTGTTGAATATTTGCATCAATCTCCTTACAAACCAAAAACTTTATTCGCAACGCATTATCATGAATTAAATGATTTAGAAGCACAATTACCAGATGTTCAAAACTTCCATGTAAGCCATAAAGAAGTAGGCAATAAAATAATTTTCTTGCGAAAACTCACCAAAGGAGGAAGCACGCATAGCTTTGGTATTCATGTGGCAAAAATTGCTGGCATGCCAAATACATTGGTAAATAGGGCAGCTGAAATTTTGAAAGAGATGGAATTAAAAAATAAAGACAATTCCCTAAACACCCCAGTCGTAATGACAAATAAGGAACAGTTTCAATTGTCCATTTTTGATGCGCACACCGAAACCTTTGAAGCCATTAGAAAGGAATTATCTGCCATTGATATAAATCATTTAACACCCGTTGAAGCCTTAATGAAACTTCAAGCCATCAAAGAAAGATTACACTAATAACTTTCAATTCATTCACTTAATTTAAGCAAAATATTTTTGCAAATAATCATGAATTTTTTGTTGTAGCCCTTCACTAACTGGCACCAACGGCAATCTAAATTCATTTTCAATAACGCCTTGTTCAAACAGAAAAGCTTTAACGCCTCCAGGGTTGTTTTCTGCATACATATACGAATAGCCTTCTACCATTAAATCATTTAAACGCTTTGCCATGCTAAAATCTCCAGACATACTATAGCGAATCATATCGCTGAAAGGTTTAGGGAATGCATTGGCAGCCACACTAATTACGCCATCCATCCCACATGCAATTTGAGCCATAACAATTTCATCATCACCGCTTACCACTAAAAAATCATTGGGCCTATCTTTTAGAATGTCAATGGTTTGAGCCATATCAGGGCCTGCTTCCTTTATACCTGCAATATTGGGATGTGTTGATAACCGTAGGGTTGTTTGTGCGGTCATGTTGATACCTGTTCGGCCAGGTACATTGTATAATAATATAGGTTTAGGCGCTTCGTTGGCAATAGCAGTATAGTGCTGAAACAACCCTTCTTGTGATGGCTTGTTGTAATAAGGCGTTACACTTAAAATGGCCTCTACTTTATGGAGATCAAATTTGTTAAATGCTTTAATGACTTCGGCAGTATGATTACCACCTATTCCAATCACAACTGGAATGCGTCCATTTACTTTTGCAACAGTACAATTAAATACTTCAACTTTTTCTTCCGCTGATAATACGACTGATTCACCTGTGGTACCAAGAGATACAATGTAATCAATGCCACCAGCTATTTGAATATCAATTAAATTTTCTAGTGAAGCAAAATCAATGCTTTTGTCTTTTTTAAAAGGGGTAACAATGGCTACACCTGTTCCTTTAAGGGTTTGTCTTAACATAGTAAGTTGGGATAAAATTTATAAATTAGGCTTCTTCCCAAAAGCCCATTTTGCTGTATTTTTCAATCCGATTTTCTACTCTTTTTGTAGGTTCAATCGTTTTAAGTTCAACTAAAGCCTGTATAATTTTATCTTTTAAATTAGCAGCTGCTTCCTCATAATTCCAATGTGCACCTCCAAAAGGTTCTGCCACAATTTCATCTATTAACCCAAAACCTTTCATGTCGTTGGCTGTCAATTTAAGTTGCTCCGCAGCGACTTCTTTTTTATCCCAACTTCTCCATAAAATAGAACTACAACTTTCTGGTGAAATCACGGTATACCAAGTATTTTCCATCATCAAGGTTTTATCGCCCACCCCAATACCTAAGGCACCACCACTTGCCCCTTCCCCAATGATACAAATAATAATGGGAACACGCAAACGAACCATTTCATAAATATTACGCGCAATGGCCTCTCCTTGACCACGCTCTTCGGCTTCTAATCCTGGAAAAGCCCCTGGCGTGTCGATTAAACAAACAACTGGTTTATTAAATTTTTCAGCCAATTTCATGAGTCTAAGTGCTTTTCGGTAGCCCTCCGGATTCGCCATTCCAAAATTTCGCATTTGACGTGCTTTCGTATTACTACCTTTTTGTTGACCAATCATCATAACTGTTTGCCCATCAAGCTCGGCAAAACCACCTATCATCGCTTTATCATCTTTTACATTTCGATCCCCGTGTAATTCAATAAACTGATTACACATAAGTTCAATATATTTTAAGGTATAGGGACGATCGGGGTGTCTACTCAATTGAACTTTTTGCCAAGCGGATAATGTCTCCGTGAGGGCTTTACGCTTTTCAATAATGGAATGTTCCAACTGGTGTATGGTTGCAGAAAGATCAATTTTGGGGTTTTTGTCCGCTAATTTTTTTGTAGCATCAATTTGCTCAAACAACTCTTTAATGGGTTGTTCAAATTCCAAAAATTGTCTATTAGGATATACTGGCATAAGCTTAATTTGGACTGTAAAAATAATGCAACCTTTTTTAAAAAAGTTTGTTAAAAAAACTTCTTTCCCCTTATCTTTGCAACCCGGAAACGGAAACGTGTCTGGAAGTTCTTGGATCGGTAGTTCAGTTGGTTAGAATGCCGCCCTGTCACGGCGGAGGTCGCGGGTTCGAGTCCCGTCCGGTCCGCTTTAAAACACTTAACCCCTTGTATGAAATTTACTAGGGGTTTTTTGTGTCCTTACTTAATTGTAACCCTATCCATCCGAGTGGAACTAAAATGGCCGCTAATGCAAAAAAAGCATAATAATTGGTTTTTGATAAAATGGGGACCAACAAGGTAATAGCTATTGTACCTATCACGGCAGCCATTCCACCCATTCCTGAAACCGTGCCAACATTTTTTCCATTAAAAAGATCAGCAGGTAAAGTTTGTAAATTATTAATTAAAAATTGAAAACCAAAAAGAGTAGCGCCAATTAAAAAAATAGCAAATGGTATTTGAAATTTTAATTGACCTAAGAAATACAAAATCCCTAACAAGGCTGTGAGCATGATGATACAACCAATTGCAATGGCTTTTTTCCTTGCCTTAGTTGCTACCATTCCTTTTTTAAGTAAAGCACTTGAATAAAAGCCACCAGCCATACCTCCTATCGCAGCAAATAAATAAGGGGCCCAAGCAAATGCGCCTACTTGTTTGATATCAAAACCCATTTGATCCTTTAGAAAACTGGGGAGCCAGGTTAGAAACATCCACCAAACAGGATCTAAAAAGAATCTAGCCAAAATAATCCCCCAAGTTTGCTTATTTTGAAACAATTGATGAATGGTAGCAGTAGGCAATTGATCATCTTTTTGAATGGTTGAATGATCCGATTCAATATGTTTTAACTCTTTAGCTGCCACCCAAGGGTGTTTTGATGGGATATTTTTATTTACGATCAACCAAGGCAAAATCCACAATAAACCCAAACAACCAATACCAACAAATGTTATTCTCCATCCAAAAGCAATATACAAATAGGCAATAAATGGAGCAGCTATTACTGAACCTATGGAAGCACCTGCTCCAAATATTCCTTGCGCAATGGCTCGTTCTTTGGCAGGAAACCATTCTGCATTGCTTTTAGTGGCCCCCGGCCAATTACCTGCTTCACTAAATCCCAAAAATGCCCTAAATATATTAAAGGAAAAAATAGACTTTGCTAAAGAATGCAATGCAATAGAAACACTCCAAGCACCAATAGACAATACCATTCCCATTCTTGTCCCTATTTTATCCATCATTTTACCCAACACCATTTGACCAATCGCATAGGTAATCATAAAACAAGTTGTTATTAATGCCAATGCATTTTTATTGTCAACTTCAGCAATACCAAACTCTTTGTAAATATAGGGCCACATAATATTTATGGCACTGCGATCAATGTAATTAATAATCGTAGCTACCCCAATCAAGCCAATAATCCACCACCTTAGTCCTTTTATTGTATATGCCATTACATTTGAATTTAGTGTTTTACTAAAGTATAACTTCTTTTTAAAAAACTTAATAAAAAAAATACCTTTGGGCGTACAAAAAACTATAGGTTTCAATTAAATTTAAGTATGAAAATTATAGAAAAAGATTTTTCCACTTTCAAATGGATTGATATTGAAAATCCTATTAAAGAAGATATTGACAAAATTCATAAGGAAATTGGACTTAATTACTACTTGATTAAAGAAAGCTTAGAAAAGGGCCATTTGCCTAAATATGAAAAAAATTACAAAGTAGAATTTTATATTTTCAGAGCTTATACTTCGGATATAAAATTACATATTGATGAAGTCGGAGAAATGTCAAATAAAATTGCGTTTTTCCTATTTGATGATAAATTGATTACTATACATCGAGCACATTTCAATTTCTTACAAATTCATGAAGAAAAACACATTAAAATAACCGAACTATTTTTAAGAATTGTCAAATTAATGATAGATACCTTTAAAAAACCTACCATAGATTTAGCCAATAATATTAGCGAGATTGAACGAACCCTGTTTTTAAAAGACCACAGGGCCGTTCTTTTAGAGGAACTTTATTTTATCAAATCTCAATCTAGAATTTTAAAAAAAGTATTACAAATTACACAAATAGTCATTGAACAATCTGCTGTTAAATTAAATACTTCTTTTCAATACCAAGATATTGTAGATGAATTATTGAATTTATTGACAATCAATGAAGAATCAGTAGAAAACTCAAATCAATTAATGACCACATACTTATCAATAAGTGATCAAAAAAACAATGAAGTAGTTAGGTTATTAACCATTTTTTCTGCGTTTTTTTTACCCCTCACTTTTATTGTTGGTGTGTATGGAATGAACTTTGAATTTATGCCTGAACTTAAATGGAAACTTGGATACTTTTTCTCATTGCTAATCATGGTCCTTGTAGTC
>Ga0209188_1000722_pt1 | contig 30269 bp, 29 predicted proteins | sample C_130625_EF_Meta_FD_187307 | JGI IMG/M metagenome (GOLD analysis project Ga0209188, IMG submission 187307) | Freshwater microbial communities from Lake Croche, Canada to study carbon cycling - C_130625_EF_MetaG (SPAdes) (version 2) | ecosystem: Environmental > Aquatic > Freshwater > Lake... | reverse complement strand
AGCGGTTTTGTAAACCGAAGGTCGGGGGTTCGATCCCCTCACCCGGCAGAGCTTATGGCCAAGCTCCCAAAGCCTGGCCGTCGTCGCCGCTTCGGCGGACCGCTGCGGTTAAGCCTATGGCGCCAGAGTCTCAGGGTGGGCCTGCGACTCACAGTTTTCATGTTTATGAGCCAGTTTTGCGTGGTTTTTGGGATTAAAATAAATTTTTGTTCTTTTGCTTAAAAACTGGTAAACGATCCCTGCGATATCACGCAGGCACACTATGGTTATCGATGGGGCAGTCGAAGAAATCGTTACCGCCGATCCAGGGGATACCCTGGCCGCTGCGGCCCGACGCGCGGTGTCTTTTGCCCGGCGCCGCGGCAAACCGGTGGCCTTCCGTTTCGCCGAAGATTGGCTGACGGTGAGGGGGGAGCAGACCCCTGAAGCCGTGGTCGCAGCCTTCACGCGCCTGATCCTCGCCCGCGTACGACCACGGCCTTATACCCCCGGCTAGAGCGGGATGCGTTGAGGCGGAACCGCCGAAGGCGCTGAATCCCGCGACCCAACAAAAGCTAGAGCAGGGTGCGTGAACGCGTGTGAACGCAGCATGCTCCAGATCCTTTAACCGTCGGTATTGGCTTTTCCTGGCCCTCAAGCGTCGGGCGGATACCGCCGGTTTTCGTGGGCTGCGCGGCGCGGCGCTGGCCGCGGGGCGCCCGGCACGGGTCAAAGCCTCGTGCCATTGGGATCACTCCGCTGCGGCAGCCTTGGGGAAGAACCGGTTCTCCGGCCGCGGCAGGCCGAGGTGCTCGCGCAGCGTGGTGCCCTCGTAGTCGGAGCGGAACAGCCCGCGCCGCTGCAACTCCGGGACCACCAGATCGACGAACTCGTGCAACCCCTGCGGCAGGTAGGGGAACATCACGTTGAAGCCGTCGCAGGCCGCCTCGCCCAGCCAGCGCTCCATCTCATCAGCGATCTGCCCCGGCGTGCCGACCATCGCCAAGCCGCCATAGCCGCCCAGCCGCTGCGCCAGTTGCCGAACATTGAGATGCTCCCGTCGCGCCAGAGAGATGGCGCGATCGCGCCCCGATTTGCTCTGCTCGGTCTCAGGGATATCGGGCAATGGCGCCTCCGGGTCGAAGCGAGATGCGTCGACACCGAGCGCAATCGAGAGCGAGGCGATCGCACTTTCGTAATGCACCAGGCTGTCGAGCTTCGCCCGCTTGGCCAGCGCCGCCTCCCGCGTCTCGCCCACCACAACGAAGCAGCCAGGCAGAATTTTCAGATGATCGGGGTTGCGGCCGATGGCGCGCATGCGGCCCTTCACATCGGCGTAGTAGCGCTTGCCGTCCTCGATCGTGGCAGGGGCGGCGAAGACCGCCTCGGCCGTCTCGGCGGCGATCTGCCGTCCAGCCTCCGATGCCCCGGCCTGCACGATCACCGGCCAGCCCTGCACGGGGCGGGCGATGTTCACCGGCCCCTTCACCGACAGCTCCGACCCCTTGTGGTTCAGCACATGGATGCGGCTGGGGTCCCAGAAGATTCCGCTGGCGACATCGCGGATGAAGGCGTCATCGGCGAAACTGTCCCACAGGCCAGTCACCACCTCGTAGAACTCGCGCGCACGCAGGTAGCGTTCGCCATGCGCCATATGCGGATCCTCGCCGAAATTGGCGGCGGCGTCGGGGTTGGCCGTGGTCACCAGATTCCAGCCGGCCCGGCCGTTGGAGATGTGGTCGAGCGAGGCGAATTTCCGCGCGATGTGCCAGGGCTCATTATAGGTGGTGCTGGCGGTGGCGATCAGTCCGATGCGTTCGGTCACCATGGCCAGGGCAGAGAGCAGCGTCAGCGGCTCGAAGCTGGTCACGGTATGGCTGCGGCGCAGCGCCTCAAAGGGCATGTTCAGCACGGCCATGTGGTCGGCCATGAAGAAGGCGTCGAACTTGCCTTCCTCTAGCTTGCGGATCAGCTGCACATAGGCAGGCAAGCTGAAATTCGCGTCCGGCCAGGCGCCCGGGTAGCGCCAGGCGCCGGTGTGGATGCTGATCGGGCGCATGAAGGCGCCAAGGTGCAACTGCCTCGCCATGCCGGAAATCCCCCAGGGGCCAGTGGCAGGCTACCCGGATGCGCCGTGCCGCGCCATCGGGGCGCGGGGCATCGCAAGGACACAGGGCATTGCCGTGTGCCGCGCGCCTAGAGCGCGATGCGTTGAGGCGGAATCGCCGAAGGCGCTGAATCGCGCGATCCAATAATTCCTAGAGGGGGCTGCGTGAACGTATGTGAACGCAGCATGCTCTAAGGAAGCCGAAGGTTGCCGCCCGGCGACTGCGGGCCAGACAACGACCGCTGGGATCAGCGCCCCAGAATCTCCCGGGTATGCGCGCCGGCAGCCGGGGCCGGGCGGGCAGAACGCGGTCGCTGGCGGTCGAAGCTGATGGGCAAGCCAACCACGCGCACCCCGCTCTCCGGCAAGGTCTGGACGATATCGACCGCGGCAAACTGCGCGCTCGCCGCCAGCTCACCGATATCGTTCACCGCCGCGCTGGGCACCCCGGCCGTCTCCAGCGCGTCCAGCCAGGCCGCGCGCGGGCGGGTCGCCAGGATTTCCGCGATCAGCGGCACCAGCACGGCGCGGTGCTTCACCCGGTCGCGGCTGCGGGCGAAGCGCGGGTCATCGGCCCATTCGGGCCGGCCCAACACCACGGCGCAGCGGGCCCAAAGCCGGTCATTGCCGGCGGCCAGGCAGAAGGGCCGATCGGCAGTCTCGAAGACCTGATAGGGCACAATGACCGCCGCGCCGGTGCCGTGCCGCTTCGGGACATCGCCGGTCGCCAGATGATTGTTCACCTGGCCCTCCACCCAATGCACCGCCGTCTCAAACAACGAGGTATCGACCAGGCAGCCGCGGCCGGTTCGGTCGCGCTGGCGCAGCGCGGCCAGCGCGCCGATCACTGTGAACATCCCCGTCGCCTTGTCGTTGATCGAAGCGCCACAGAAGGTCGGCGGGTCGTCAGGCCGCCCGGTCACGCTCATCATGCCCCCATAGGCCTGCAGCAACGGGTCAAAGCCTGGGTTCAGGCGCATCGGTCCCTGATACCCGAAGGCCCAGATCGAGCAGTAGACGAGGCGCGGATGCCGTTCCAGCATTGCCTCCGGCCCGATGCCGATCGCATCGACCACACCCGGGCGAAGATTCTGGATCAGGATATCAGCGCCGTCGCAAAGCTGATGCAGGGCGGCGATATCTTCGGGCAGCTTTAGGTCGAGCGTAACGCTACGCTTGTTGCGGTTCTGCCCGTAGAAATAGAGGCTGGTTTCGCCATCCGGTCCGAAGGGCGGGCCCCAGGCGCGCGCATCATCGCCGCCATCGGGCTTTTCCACCTTGATCACGTCGGCGCCCATATCGGCCAGCACGGCGCCGGCCAGCGGCCCAGCCAGGGCCTGGCCTACCTCGATTACGCGCACACCCTCAAGCGGCAGGTTCATCCCGCATCCTCCCTTTAATGGTGAGCATAGGGGTGGCTGGCGCGCCGTGGCGAGAGGCGTATCCTGCCGCCTAAACCGAGGGGGAGACACCGATGAGCACCACCGCAGCGCATGCCCACTACATCCCCGTGCGGGACGATTGGCTGGCCCGCCGCCAGGAACCCGCCCTCGAGCCTGATCTGCCGATTATCGACCCGCATCACCACCTCTGGGATCGCCCGCATTGGCGCTACCTGCTGGACGATCTCCTGGCTGATACCAAGCAGGGTCACAACATCATCGGCACAGTCTTCGTGCAGTGCCGCGCCATGCACCGGGCAAAGGGCCCGGAGGCCTTCAAACCGGTCGGTGAGACCGAGTTCGTGAACGGCATCGCCGCGATGAGCGCCTCCGGCGACTACGGCGAGACGGTCGTCTGCGCCGGCATCGTCGGCCATGTCGACCTGACCCTCGGCGCCGAGGCGCGGGCGGTGCTGGAGGCGCATATCCGCGCCGGCGGCGGCCGGTTCCGCGGCATCCGCCATATCACCACCTGGGATCCGGACCCGATCATCATGAACCCGGCTTATCAGTGGCCGAAGGAGGTCTTCCACTCGCCCGGCTTCCGGGCCGGCTTCGCCCAGCTTGCCCCGCTCGGCCTGTCCTTCGATGCTTGGCTGTACCACCACCAGATCCCCGATCTGACGGCGCTCGCCCGCGCCTTCCCGGAGACGACGATCGTGCTCGACCATGTCGGCGGGCCACTGGGCATTCGCGGCTATGCCGGCCGGGGCGAAGAAGTCTTCGCGACCTGGCGGGCGAACATGGCCGCCCTGGCCGCCTGCCCAAACGTCAATATCAAGGTCGGCGGCCTGGGTATGCGAATCAACGGCTTTGGCTTCGAGGCGCAGGCGGAGCCACCCTCCTCCGATCAGCTCGTTGCCGCGTGGAAGCCCTGGATGGAGACAACGATCGAGCTGTTCGGCGCCGGCCGCTGCATGTTCGAGAGCAACTTCCCCGTGGACAAGGGCAGCTATGGCTACGGCGTCTATTGGAACGCCTGCAAGAAGCTCAGCGCCGGGGCTTCGGCCGCCGATCGCACCGCGCTGTTCAGCGGCACGGCCGCGCGGGTCTATCAGTTGGATCTGTAAGCGCAGGGGGGGGCGAGGCCACGCATGCCTCGCCCCGATGTGGTCAAGACAGCGGCTTCAGCGGCACCGGCACGCCCGGCGGCAGCGGCACCTGCGCCACGTTCAGCGTCATCGCCACGGCCACATAATAGCCGCTGACCGCGATCAGATCGATGATGCCGTGCTCGCCGAAGCGGGCCTTGGTCGCGGCATAGGTGGCGTCGGAGACCTGCTTGGTCTGGTGCATCTCCGTGCAAAATTGCCACACGATGCGCTGATCCTCGTCCATCCCCGCGGGCTTGCGGCCTTCAGCGACCGCTTGGGCGATGGCGGGCGGCAGGCCGGCCTTCATGGCCAGCAAGTGATGCGCGTACCATTCGTACTGCGCGCTCCACTCCCGCGCCGTCACCAGGATCGCCAGCTCGTTCAGCGCCGTGGGGATCGTGGAGTTAAAGCGCAGATATTCGCCAAGCAGCTGGAAGCGCTCGGCGACCACGGGGCTGCGGAGCATGGCCGGGAAAGGCCCACGCAGGCCACCGCGCGGGCCGCCGGTGATGCCGTCCGCCACCCGCTTCTGATCGGGCGTATAGTGCTCGGGCGCCAATGGCGGCAGCCGGCCGCCCCCCTTGCCGCTATCCGCCGGTATTGCCGTATCGCTTGGCATCCTGTCCTCCCTTGCTGCCATCCTGTGCAGCCGATGATCGACCGCCATCGCGGCGCCGGCAATCTCCCCTTCGCAAGCGCCTGCCCGGGCTCTAGTTTACAACGCATAACGAGCGCCCGGAGTGCGGCTTGGCTTATGCGTTGCAGCAGCTGATCAACGGGGTCAGCCTCGGGATGATCTACGGGTTGATCGCCGTCGGCTACACCATGGTCTACGGCATCATCGGGATGATCAACTTCGCCCATGGCGACATCTTCATGATCGGCGCTTTCGCCTCGCTGATCGCGCTGCTGCTGCTCTCGGCGGGCGGGCTGATGGAAGGCCCGGCGGCGATTCTGCTGGTGCTGGTCATCTCGGTTGCCATCACCGGCCTTTATGGCTGGGCGGTGGAACGCGTCGCCTACCGGCCGCTGCGCGGTAGCTTCCGCCTGGCACCGCTGATCTCGGCGATCGGCATCTCGATCGTGCTGCAGAACTTCGTGCAGGTCGCCCAGGGCGCGCGGCCGAAGCCGGCAGAGGCGGTGATCTCCGGGGGGATCGAGCTGATGCGAGAGGGCGACTTCACCGTCCAACTGACTTATGTGCAGATCCTCATCATCGCGCTGACCCTGGCCGTGCTGGCGATCTTCACGGTGCTGGTCACCCGGACACGGCTCGGCCGCGCCATGCGGGCCTGCGAGCAGGACCGGCGGATGGCATCGCTCCTCGGGATCGATACCGATCGCACCATCAGCCTGACCTTCGTCATCGGCGCCGCCCTGGCCTCGGTGGCAGGCACCATGTACCTGCTGCGCTATGGCGTGATCGATTTCTACATCGGCTTCCTCGCCGGCGTGAAAGCCTTCACCGCGGCGGTGCTGGGCGGCATCGGCTCGCTGCCCGGGGCGGTGCTCGGCGGCCTGCTGATCGGCCTGATCGAGACCTTCTGGTCGGCCTATTTCAGCGTCCAGTACAAGGATGTCGCGGCCTTCTCGATCCTGGTGATCACCCTGATCTTCCTGCCCACCGGCCTGCTCGGCCGGCAGGAGGTGGAGAAGGTATGATCGCCGCGCTGCGCGAAGCGGCAATTGCGGCCGCGGTCGCCTTCGGGCTCTTTGTCCTGCTGGTCGGGCTGAAGACGGAGCCCGGATCGGCGGGCACCCTGATCCTGCGCGAGCGCTTCGGGGATGTCGCCCTGCTCTGCGGGCTGGTCTTCACGGGGCGGCTGCTGATGGCGCTGTGGCGGGCCCGCCGCGCCGCGGTGGAGCCGGGCGCGCCGACCCGCCTCGCCGCGCTGACCGGGCGGCTTGGTCCCTGGCTGGCACCGGCGCTGCTGGCGACCGCGCTGCTGCTGCCCTGGCTGCCCGGCATCGGGCGGTCGGAGCTCGACCTCGGTATCCTCGTGCTGACCTATGTGATGCTCGGCTGGGGTCTCAACATCGTCGTCGGCCTCGCCGGGCTGCTCGACCTCGGCTACGTCGCCTTCTACGCCGTCGGCGCCTATGCCTACGCGCTGTTGGCGGAGAATTTCGGCCTCTCCTTCTGGATTTGCCTACCGCTGGCCGGCATCCTCGCGGCCTTCTGGGGTGTGCTGCTCGGCTTTCCCGTGCTGCGGCTGCGCGGCGACTATTTGGCGATCGTCACGCTGGCCTTCGGCGAGATCATCCGCGTCGTGCTGGTGAACTGGACCGAGCTGACCGGTGGCCCCAACGGCATCAGCGGCATCCCGCGCCCCAGCTTCTTCGGCCTGCCCTTCAGCATGGGGGGTGAGGAGGGCAGCTTCGCCGCCGTCTTCGGGCTGGAACCCTCGCCCAGCCATCGCGTGATATTCCTCTACTACCTCATCCTTTGCCTCGCCTTGCTGACCAACTGGGTGACCCTGCGGTTGCGCCGCCAGCCGCTCGGCCGCGCCTGGGAAGCAATGCGAGAGGACGAGATCGCCTGCCGCGCGCTGGGCATCAACCTGACCGCGACCAAGCTTTCCGCCTTTGCGCTAGGCGCCATGTTCGGCGGCTTCGCCGGCGCCTTCTTTGCGACCCGGCAGGCCTTCATCAGCCCGGAAAGCTTCACATTCATTGAAAGCGCCATCATCCTGGCGATCGTTGTCCTCGGCGGCCTCGGCAGCCAGCTCGGCGTCGCCATCGCCGCCATCGTCATGATCGGCGGCTTCGAGCTGTTCCGCGAGTTCGACGAATGGCGGATGCTGATCTTCGGCGGCGTCATGGTGGCGATCATGGTGCTGCGGCCGCGCGGCCTGGTCGGCACCCGCACCCCGACCATCGCGCTGGGAGAACGCCGGAAGATCAGCGCCGCGCTGGTGCAGGAGGGGCGGGGATGAGCCCGATCCTGGAACTACGCGGCGTCACCATGCGCTTCGGCGGGCTGACCGCGGTCAAGGACGTCTCCTTCGCCGCCGGCAAGGGCGAGATCACCGCCATCATCGGCCCGAACGGCGCTGGCAAGACCACGCTGTTCAACTGCATCACCGGCTTCTACCGCCCGACCGAGGGCGAGGTCCTGCTGCACGGCGCGGCCGGGATCACGCCCCTGCAGCGCCTGCCCGATCACCGCATCGCCCAGGCCGGCGTGGCCCGCACCTTTCAGAATATCCGCCTCTTTGCCGGCATGACCGCGCTGGAGAACCTGCTGATCGCGCAGCACAACCGGCTGATGGCGGCGACCGGCTTCGGCATCGGCGCCGTGCTCGGCCTGTCGCGCTATCCCGCGGCCGAACGGCAGGCGGTGGCGCAGGCCCGGCATTGGCTGGCGGCGACCGACCTGCTGGACCGGGCCGATGATCCCGCCGGGGCGCTGCCCTATGGCCAGCAGCGGCGCCTCGAAATCGCCCGCGCCATGTGCACGGACCCCCAGCTGCTCTGCCTGGACGAGCCCGCCGCCGGGCTTAATCCGCGCGAATCCGAAGCCCTGGCGGATCTGCTGCGGCGGATCCTGGCGGCCGGCACGGCGATCCTGCTGATCGAACACGACATGCATGTGGTGATGCGGATCAGTGACCGCGTCGTCGTCCTCGACCACGGCAGCATGATCGCCAACGACACGCCGGCGGCAGTGCGGGCAGACCCGCGGGTCATCGCCGCCTATCTCGGCGAGGCGGATGACGAGGAGAGCGCGGCAGGGGCTGCGGCATGACCGCGCCGCTGCTCGAGATCGAGGGCCTCTCGGCCGGCTACGGCGCGGTACAGGCCTTGAGCGATGTCTCGCTGACGGTCGGCCGAGGGGAGATCGTCACCCTGATCGGCGCCAATGGCGCCGGCAAATCGACCCTGCTGATGTCGATCTGCGGCGATCCGCAGCCGCGCCAGGGCCGCATCCGCTTCGCGGGCGAGGATATCGCGGGGGAGGCGACGCACCGGATCATGCGCCGCGGCATCGCCCAGGCGCCGGAGGGGCGGCGCATCTTCCCGCGCATGACCGTCGCTGAGAACCTGATCATGGGCGCGGAAGCGCTGGGCCAGCCGGCGACGGACGCGCAGCTCGCGCAGATCTTCGCCCTCTTTCCGCGCCTCAAGGAAAGGCTGGCGCAGCGCGGCGGCACGCTTTCCGGCGGCGAGCAGCAGATGCTGGCGATCGGCCGGGCGCTGATGTCGGCACCCCGCCTGCTGCTGCTTGACGAGCCCTCGCTCGGCCTCGCCCCGCTGATCGTAAAGCAGATCTTCGACGCCATCCGCCGCCTGAACGCCGAAACCGGGCTCAGTGTCCTGCTGGTGGAGCAGAACGCATACCAGGCGCTGCGCCTGGCCCATCGTGGCTATGTGCTGGTCAATGGCCGGATCGCCATGGCCGGGACCGGGCGGGAGCTGCTGGCCCGGCCGGAAATCCGCGAGGCCTATCTGGGCGGCGGTCATGGCTGACAAGCCGACCGCCAATCCGTTACCGTTGTGCCCAGGCCGGCGATTTTCGCCGGCGCCCTATACCGAGGAGAGACAGGGATGCTGAATCGCAGAAGCGTGTTGCAGGCCGGAATCGCCCTGCCGATCGTGCTGAGCCAGGCCGAGGCACTGGCCCAGGCCGGGGATACCATCCGCGTCGCCTGCGCCGGGCCGATGACCGGCAGCAATGCCGCCGCTGGCGACCAGATGAAGATCGGCGCCATGCAGGCGATCGAGGATTTGAACGCCAAGGGCGGCGTGCTGGGCAAGAAGCTGGTCCTCGACGTGGCCGACGATGCCTGCGATCCCCGCCAGGCCGTCTCGGTCGCCAACCAGATTGCCGGGCGCAAGACGGTCTTCGTCGCCGGCCACTACTGCTCCGGCAGCTCGATCCCCGCCAGCAAGGTTTATGCGGAGGAAGGCGTGCTGCAAATGAGCCCCGCCTCCACCAACCCGAAATTCACCGATGAGGGCAGCTGGAACACCTTCCGCGTCTGCGGCCGCGATGACCAACAGGGCGCCATCGCCGGCGCCTATCTGGCCAAGCAGTTCAAGGGCCAGAAGATCGCCATCCTCCACGACAACTCGGCCTATGGCAAAGGCCTCGCCGACGAGACCAAGAAGGCGCTGAACAAGGCCGGCGTCACCGAGACGCTCTATTCCGCCTATACTGCGGGCGAGAAGGACTACAACGCCGTCGTCTCCCGTCTGAAGGGGGCCGGCATCCAGGTGATCTATCTCGGCGGCTACTACACCGAAGCCGGGCTGATCCTGCGCCAGGCCAAGGAACAGGGAATGGCGGTAACCCTGGTCGGCGGCGATGCGCTGGTGACCAAGGATTTCTGGCAGATCTCCGGCGCCGCCGGCGAGGGCACGCTGATGACCTTCAGCGCCGACCCGCGCAACCGGCCGCAGGCGAAGGAGCTCGTCGCCCGCTTCAAGGCGAAGAACGTCGATCCCGAGGGCTATGTTCTCTACACCTACGCCGCCTTCCAGATCTGGGCGGCGGCGGCGACCAAAATCAAAAGCACCGACCCGAAGAAGGTCGCCGCCGAGCTCAAGGCGCAGGGGCCCTGGCAGACCGTGCTTGGCCCGATCGGCTTCGACAAGAAGGGCGACGTCACCGTACCGGACTACGTCTTCTACGTCTGGAAGGGTGGCAACTACAGCCAGATCTAGAGCGGGATGCGTTGAGGCGGAATCGCCGCAGGCGCTGAATCCCGCGACCAGACAAGGGTTAGAGCAGGGTGCGTGAGCGAATGCGAACGCAGCATGCTCTAAAAGACTTGCAGCCGGCCGGCATTTCGCGCGAGACTCCGGCCGTCCGCAACCAACCGAAAGGAGGTGATCCAGTGTCTCATTGCTCTATGCCGAGTGCCCTGCCTTCGGCCTGGATCATCGTGCCCGCCAGCGCGGGAATGGCGTCCTGAGCCTCGCACAGGCCGGCAACGGCTGACGCAATGGGAAGGCCTCGGCGGTGACGCCGGGGCCTTCCGCATTTCCGGGGAGGAGCGGCATGGCCATCCGCAACGTGCTTTTCGTCATGTGCGACCAGCTGCGCTGGGACCATCTGGGCTGCGCCGGCCACCCCTATCTCCGCACCCCCAATATCGATGCCCTGGCCCGGCGCGGCCTGCGCTTCCCCAACACCTTCGTGCAGTCGGGCATCTGCGGCCCTTCGCGCATGTCCTTCTACACCGGCCGCTACGTCTCCTCGCACGGCGCGACGCATAACCGCGTACCGCTTGCGGTGGGGGAAGTAACGCTGGGCTACCTGCTGCGCGAGGCCGGGCGGCGGCTTGTGCTGTGCGGCAAGACGCATGTGTTACCGGATGCCCGCGGCCTGCACCGCCTCGCCCTCGATGGCCAGAACGACCTCGCCGCCCTGCTGCGGGAAGGCTGGTTCGAACTGGTGGACCGCCATGACGGACATCACGGCGACCCCGACAGCGCCTATGCCGATTGGCTCCGCGCCCAGGGCTACAACAGCCGCGATCCCTGGACCGACTGGGTGATCGCGGTCGATGGGCCCGATGGCCCGCTTTCGGGCTGGCAAATGCGCAATGCCCGGCTGCCGGCGCGGGTCAAGGAAGCGCATAGCGAGACCGCCTATACCACCGACCGCGCCATCGATTTCCTGCGCGCCCAGGGCGATGCACCCTGGGTGCTGCATCTCTCCTATGTGAAGCCGCATTGGCCCTATATCGCGCCGGCGCCCTACCACGCGATGTACACGCCCGAGCAATGCCTGCCCGTGCAGCGCCATCCGGAGGAGCGGAGCGCGGCCGCGCATCCCATGTTCCGCGCCTGGCAGGACGAGGAGGTCGCGGTGAACTTCCAGCGCGACGAGACCATCGCCACCGTCCGGCCGACCTATCAGGGTCTGATCACCCAGGTGGACGACCATCTCGGCCGGGTGTGGGAGGAGATGGAGCGGCTCGGCCGCTGGCAGGATACGCTGGTGATCTTCACCGCCGATCACGGCGATTATCTCGGCGATCACTGGCTGGGCGAGAAGGAGCTGTTCCACGACTGCGTGCAGCGCGTGCCCTGCCTGCTTTACGACCCAACGCCGGCCGCGGATGCGACCCGCGGGACCACCGATCCGCGGCTGGTCGAGGCGATCGACTGCGTGCCGACCATCCTGGAGGCCCTGGGGGCCGATCCGGCGCGGCATGTGGTCGAAGGCCGCTCCCTGCTGCCGCTGGCGCGCGGCGAGGCCGTGGAGGATTGGCGCGAGGCCGCCTTCAGCGAGCTGGACTGGACCTTTCGCGGTGCCCGCCGCCGGCTTGGCCACCCCACCGGTCAGCACATGGCCTGGATGGTGCGGACCGCGCGCTGGAAATACGTCCACTGGACCGGCGGCTACCGGCCACAGCTCTTTGACCTGCAGCAGGACCCGCAGGAGTTCCACGATCTCGGCGCCGACGGCACCCTGGTCGGGGTGCGCGATGCCATGCGCCACCGGCTATTCGGCTGGTTCACCCGGCTCAAATCGCGCACGACCATCACCTGGGAGGAGGCGGAGCAGCGCACCGACAGCCACAAGAAGGCGGGCGTTTTTCTCGGGGAATGGTAGGGCCTCAGCCCCGCCGCTTGCCCACCGGGTGATAATCCCGGCCGTAATAGATCAGCCCATGCTCATCGTCATGGCCGTGGCGGATGCCCTGCACCTCCGCGAAGACAACGAGATGGGTGCCCTTCTCGATGATCTCGGTCACCTTGCAATCGAAGCTGGTCACCGCGCCGTCCAGCACCGGCGCGCCGGTCGCATGGGTGGTCCAGGTCCCAGCGTCGAAGCGCTCCTCCATGCTGCACTTGGTGACGCCGGCGAAGACCATGGCGGCGTCCTGCTGGCCGGCGGCGACCACGTTCACGCAGACCGTGCCATTGGCCCTCAGCGCGGCGGCGGCGGTGGCGTTGCGGTTCATGCAGACCAGCAGCGTTGGCGGCTCGTCAGTTACGCTGCAAACGGCGCTGGCAGTGAAGCCGCCGCGCCCGGCCGAACCGCCGGTGGTGATGATGTTCACCGCAGCCCCGAGCCGGGCCATGGCATCGCGAAAATCCTGGCGGGAGACGGTCATCGAAGCATCCTCATTCAAGCCGATTAAAGCACACCGGCGCGGCTTGGTAACCGGCCGGGCGGCGCATCGGGGGGGCATGGCGGCGGATGCGGCTTCGCGATAGCGTCCCGCCACCCCAGCAGGAGGACCCCGCCATGCCCGAGATCGAACTCGCCGCCGCCGACGGATCTGGCCGCTTCGGCGCCTATGTCGCGCTGCCGAAGACCACGCCGACCGGCGCAGTGATCATGATCCAGGAAATCTTCGGCGTGAACCGCAGCATGCGGGCACTGGCGGACTGGGTGGCGGAGATGGGCTTCATCGCCCTCAGCCCCGATCTTTTCTGGCGGCAGGAAAAGGGCGTACAGCTCGACCCCGACGCCGGCCAGGCACAGTGGGACAAGGCCTTCGCGCTGATGCAGGGCATGAACCAGGACCAGGCGATCGAGGACATCCAGACCTGCATCGACCATGCCCGCAAGATGCCTGGCAGCAATGGCAAGGTTGCGACCATGGGCTTCTGCCTGGGCGGCCGGCTGGTTTTCATGGCGGCGTCGCGGACGGATGCGGAGGCGCATATCAGCTATTACGGCGTCGGCCTCGAAGGCCTGCTTGGCGATGCCGGGCGGATCAAGGCGCCGACCCTGGTGCATATCGCCGCCCTCGACAAATACGTCCCCCCGGCCGCCCAGCAGCAGATCAGCGCGGGCCTGCAAGGCAACCCGCACTGCGCCGTGCATATCTACCCGAATGCCGATCACGCCTTCGCCCGGATCGGCGGGCACGCCTGGGACGCAAGGGCAGCGACCATCGCCAATGGCCGGTCGGCGGAGTTGCTGGTGCGCGCCCTCGGCTGAGGGCGCAGCTTTTTTTGGCCCGCAATCGCCGGGCGGAAACCTCGGGTTTTCTGGGCTGCGCGGCATGGGCCGCGACGGCTGCGCGCCACGGGCCGCAGCGCCCATTCGGGCGCTCGGCACGAGGCAAAGCCTCGTGCCGCTGGTCTCAGACGAAGTTGGGCTTCTGCTCAACGCCCAGCAGGTGCCGCCCCACCATCTCCAGGTGCCAGGGCGTCGCTTGCAGGTGCTGACTGATGCAAAGCGCATCACGGAAGCGCCGCTCGAAGGGGTTGGCCTCCAGCACCGCCGTGGTGCCCGCACCGCGGTAGCAGGCGACTGAGATCTCGGTCACCTGCCGCATCACATGCGTCGTCGCCAGCCGCAGCGCCATGCGGGTATCCATGGCGAGTGAGGCGGTTGCCTCCGTCTCGGCGATCGCCTCGCGGATGGTCGTATGCAGATAGGCCCGCATGGCCCGCAACGTCGCGGTATGTTCCGCGATTTCGCGCTGCACGGCGTCGTTCTCGGCCATCGGCTGGGAGCCGGCGCGTGCCTGCTTGCCCTGGGCCAGGGTGACATAGCGGTTCAGCATCCCCTGCGCCGTGCCCAGCGCGGTGCTGGAAAAGCCGATCGCGTAACACAGGTGGGAGGTGATGGCGGTGATCGGGCGCAGGTCCTGGCGCAGCTCGAAGCGGTCGCGCATGCAGGCATGGCCAGCCGGCACGAAAAGATCGTGCAGCTCATAAGTGTCGCTGCCAGTCCCGCGCAGCCCCATCGAGCTCCAATCGCCGAGGACCCGCGCCGCTTCCTTCGGGAACAGCACAGTCACGTCATAGCCGCGCCCGTGTTCGTCCTTGGCCGGCGTGCCGTCGGCCTCGGCCACCGGCAGATGCGCGCCGAGCATCGTCGCGTGCCGGCTGCCGGAGGCGAAATCCCAGCGGCCTGATACGCGGTAGCCGCCGGGGGCCTTGATCGCGAAGGTCTTGCCATGCCGCGCACCCCAGGCCAGCGCCGAATAGCGATCGCCGAAAAGCTGCCCGGCCACGTCCGGCGCCAGATAGGTGGAGGCGGTCAGGGCGGAAACATTGCCCTGGTTTATGCACCAAGCGGTGCTGGGATCGCCGATCGCCAGCGCCTCGCAGATCTGAGAGAATTCGAACAGAGAATGGTCGCCGCCGCCGATCCGCTTCGGCAGCAGCAAGCGGAACATGTCTCGGCCATGCAAGGCAGCCAGGACCTCCGGGCAGAGTTCCCGGGCACGCTCATGCGCCTCGCTACTGGCATCCAGCAGCGGGATCAGGCTGCGGGCATAACTGACGGGATCAGCCGGCGAGATGGCCGGACGCGCCGGCGCAATGGTCCCGAGTTCTGCAGCTGGCATTGGCGTCCCCCCTTAGGTTTGGATAACAAATTACCACGCGCCGGCCCCGAGGCAAGCCTCGGACGGTCGCCCGACCAAATAGGCTGTTTCGGCAGGCGCGCAAGGGTCTGGGCGGCGGCGGCGGCCATCGCCCCGGCAGCCCCCTGGCGCCGAGGCTACCCGGCCGCGCCCGCGCCGCGAAGCCAATCCGCGCGTTGCAGCCGATAGAGCGCATGAACGCTGAGCAGATGCCCCGCCGGCAAGCGCGGATGCGCGAAGTGGCCGGCCGGCGTCATGCCCAGCTTTTCCATCAGCCGCCAGGACGGCGCATTGGCCGGCACGGTGAAGGCGAGGATCGCCGCCAACCCCAGCGGCCCAAAGCCGGCCGCCAGCGCCAGCCGCGCCGCTTCCGCAGCATAGCCCTGGCGCTGCGCGGCGGTGGCGATGCGCCAGCCGATTTCGACCGCGGGGGTAAAGGGCGCGTCCCAGGGGATCGGCTGCAGCCCGACCATGCCGATGCAGCCGGGCTGCGCGTGCCGTTCCACGCACCAGAAACCCCAGCCCTCAGCGGCGATGCGCGCCTGTAGCCGATCAAGGAAGGCATCGCTCTCGGCGCGGTTGAGCGGTGCGGCGAAGTACCGCATCACGCCAGGGTCGGCGTTCAGCGCGGCGAAGGGCGCGCGATCCGCCTCGCGCCAGGGGCGCAGGCGCAGCCGGGGGCCGGTCAACTCCATGCGTGGAGCCTTCCTGCCCCAGGCCGCCGGGCGCAACCCCTTCCGCCCGGCCCGGTGCTGGGCCTAGTCTGCGCCAACGTTCGGGAGGTCCCGCCCATGAAGCTGAGCAGCCTGGAAGCGATGGCCGCGAGCGTGCCCGACGGCGCGCTGGTGGCGATTCCGCCGGACAACTCGCTGCCCTCCGTCGCCTTGGCCAAGGCGCTGATCCGCCGCGGTGCCCGTGGGCTACGGCTACTCGGTGTGCCGGTCTCGGGCTTTGCGACCGATATCCTGATCGGCGCCGGCTGCGTGGCGGAAGTCCAGACCAGCGCCGTCTCGCTGGGCGAGGCTGGCTTCGCGCCGCGCTTCTCGGCCGCCGTGCGGGCCGGCAGCATCGCGGTGCGCGACGCCACCTGCCCGGCCATCCACACCATGCTGCAGGCGGCGGAAAAGGGCGTGCCCTTCATGCCGCTGCGCGGGCTGATCGGCAGCGACATCCTGGCCAACCGGCCGGACTGGCGGGTGGTGGACAACCCCTTCGCCGAGGGTGGCGATCCCATCGTGCTGCTGCCGGCGCTGTCGCCGGATGTGGTGATCCTGCACGCCGCCATGGCGGACAGCGCCGGCAATATCTGGCTGGGCCGGCGGCGGGAATGCGCGACCATCGCGCACGCCTCGGCCCGCGCCCTGGTCACGGTGGAACGCGTCGTCGAGGGCAATTTCCTGGAAGATGAGCGCCTCGCCGCCGGCGCCATCAACGCCACCTATATCGAAGCGGTGGCGCTCGCCGCGCGCGGCGCGCACCCGATCGCCCTGCTCGACGAATACGGCTTCGATGCCGCCTATGTGGCGGAGTATGCGCGCATGGCCCGGACCGAGGCGGGCTTCGCCGAGTGGCTGGAGCGCGAGGTCTTCGCCGGCCAGCGGCTGGCCGCGGAATGAGCGAAATCCGCCTGGAGGAACGGCTGGCGGCAACGCTGGCGCGGCTGATCCTTGACCCCACCGCCCGGCCGGCGCGGCATATCGCGGTTGGTGCCGCTTCCCCCATCCCTGCCGCCGCCTGTTGGCTGGTGAAGCTGCAGGGCCATCCCGTGCGGCTGTCCCTGCTGCACAAGCGCAGCGGCAATCCCTTCACCGAAGGCACGCGGGAGTTGTTCGACCTGACCGGCCAGGGGCGGATCGACCTGTTCTTCCTGGGCGGCGGACAGATCGATGGCGGCGCCAACCTCAACCTGGTCGGCACCGGCGCCTGGCCGGGGCGGGAGGTGCGCTTCCCCGGCTCCTTCGGCTCCGCCTTCATGTACCCTATGGCGCATCGCACCATCCTGTTCCGGGAGGAGCATTCACCGCGCGTGCTGGTGGAGAAGGTGGACAATATCTCTGCCCCCGGCACCTCCCCGCCCGGCGTCTTCCGCCGCGGCCACGCGCAGGCGCTGGTCACCGGGAAATGCGTCTTCCGTTTCCACCCCGACCGTGCCCGCTTTTCGCTGGAGAGCGTGCATCCCGGCGAGAGCATCGAGAGCGTGCGTGCCGCGACCGGCTTCGGCTTCGAGGTGGATGACGCGGTGCCGGTGACGGAGGACCCGAGCCCGGCCGAGCTGGCTCTGCTCCGCGGCCCCGTCTGCGAAGAGATGATGGAGACCTACCCGGAATTCTGCGCCCGGGTCTTTGGCAGGAAGGCAGCCGCATGAACGACGCAACGCCAATGCCCCCAGGGGCGCAGGCCGGCAAAGGCCTGGCGCTGTCCCCCGGCGCCCTCGCCGGGCTGAAGGTGATCGACCTGACCCGTGTGCTGGGCGGTCCCTACTGCACCATGGTGCTGTCCGACCACGGCGCCGAGGTGATCAAGCTGGAACCGCCGCAGGGCGATGAGGTCCGCGACTGGGGCCCGCCCTTCGATGGCGCGGGGGATGCCAGCTATTTCGTCGGCGTGAACCGCAACAAACGCTCCGTCGGCCTCGACCTCTCGAAGCCGGAGGGCCGCGCGGTGGTGCTGCGCCTGCTGGACGGCGCCGATGTGCTGATCGAGAATTTCAAGCCCGGCTCCATGGAGAAATGGGGCCTGGGCTACGAAGCGGTGCTGCGCGACCGCTTCCCGCGGCTGGTGCATTGCCGCGTCTCCGGCTTCGGCGCGGATGGGCCGCTCGGCGGCTTCCCCGGCTATGACGCGGTGCTGCAAGCAATGGTCGGGCTGATGTCCATCAACGGCACCAGCGATAGCGGGCCGACGCGGCTGGGCAATCCCATCGTCGATATCGCGACCGGCCTGTTCAGCACCATCGGCATCCTGATGGCGTTGCAGGAGAGGGAGCGCAGCGGCCTTGGCCAATATGTTGATATGACGCTGCATGATTGCGGCATGGCGTTGCTGCACCCGCACGCCGCCAACTACTTCCTGTCCGGCAAGCGGCCGGTCGCCACCGGCAACCCGCACCCGAACCTAGCGCCTTATTCCAAATTCCGGACCCGGACCTGCGAGATCTTCGTCGCCGCCGGCAACGATCCCGCCTTTCGCAAGTTCTGCGACTTCCTCGGGCTGCAGGAGATGGCGCGCGATCCGCGCTTTGCCACCAATGGCGCACGGGTCATCAACAAGCCCGCGCTGACCGAAATCCTGGACGCCCGCTTCGCCGAGGAGGACGGGCATGACCTGACCCGGCGCATGCTGGCTGCCGGCCTGCCCGCCGGCCCGGTGCTGCATGTGGATGAGGCGATGGCCGCCGAGCACACCGCGCATCGGCGCATGGTGACGGAGCTCGGCGCGTATCGCGGCCTCGGCACGCCGATCAAGCTCTCTCGGACGCCGGGCGGCACCCGTGCGGCGCCGCCGCGCTTCGCCGAACATACCGATGCAGTGCTGGCCGCGCGCGGCTTCTCGGCCGAGGAGTTGAAGGCGCTTCGGGCCAGTGGCGTGCTGGTGGACGAGCGGCGAAAGTAGCGCCGAGCGTTTTGCCGCTTGCGCGCGGCAGAGCTTCGCGCGTCAACTATGCGCAGGTAACGTGACGGCCACGCCTCCCGGCAAGAGGAGGCGAGCCAGGGGAGGTTGCATGGTGATCCGGCCCGGGGCCCAGCATGGCCCTGCTTGAGGTCCAGGATATCGTCATCCGCTTCGGCGGCGTGGTCGCCGTCGGCGGCGTGTCCTTCACCGTGGAGGACGGCCAGATCTGCGGCCTGATCGGCCCCAACGGCGCCGGCAAGACGACGACCTTCAACTGCATCAGCGGCATCTATCGCCCGAATGAAGGGCGCATCCGGTTCGCCGGCCAGGACATCACGGCCGCGCCACGCCATGCCATGGTGGGCCTGGGCATCGGGCGGACCTTCCAGAACCTGGCGCTGTTCCGCTCAATGAGCGTCTGGGAGAATGTCCTGACCGGCGCCCATGCCGATGGCCGGGCGGGCTTCATCGCCAGCGCCCTTGCCGCCCCTGCGGTGCGGGCGGAAGCACGGGCAGCTGAGGCGCGCGCCCGCGAGTTACTGATGTTGCTTGACCTGGAGAAGGTGGCCGGCCAGCCGGTCAGCGCACTGCCCTTTGGCTGGCAGAAACGGGTCGAAATGGCCCGCGCGCTGATCGCCCGGCCAAAGCTGCTGCTGCTGGATGAGCCCGCGGGCGGGCTGAACCATGGCGAGGTGGATGAGCTGGCCGAGCTACTGGTGCGCATCCGGCGCGACTTCGCGCTCGCGATCCTGCTGGTCGAACATCACATGTCTTTGGTCATGCGCGTCTCGGACAAGGTGGTCGCGCTCGATTTCGGGCGGAAGATCGCGGAGGGCACGCCCGATGAGGTGCGCGCCGACCCGGAGGTGATCCGTGCCTATCTCGGCGACGGGCAGGGGACGCCACATGCTGCTTGAGGCGCGCGGCCTGAAGGCCGGCTATGGCCAGACCCAGGTGCTGCACGGCCTCGACTTCGATGTGGCCGAAGGCGGCGTCACGGCCCTGCTCGGCGCCAATGGCGCGGGCAAGACGACGACGCTGCGCGCCATCTGCGGCATGTGCCGCGTCGAAGGGGCGGTCAGCTTCCGCGGGCAGGCGCTGCCGGGCCGCGCCACCGAGGATATCGTCCGGCTCGGCATCGCGCATGTGCCGGATGGGCGCGGCACCTTCATGGAGCTTTCGGTCGAGGAGAATTTCCGCCTCGGCGCCTATATCCGGCGCGACCGGGAGGTGGCGGCGGATTTCGACCGGCTCTGCGGCTGGTTCCCGCGCCTGAAGCAGCGCTGGAAGCAGCAGGCCGGCACGCTGTCGGGCGGCGAGCAGCAGATGCTGGCGATCGCCCGCGCGTTGTTGCTCCGGCCCAAATTATTGTTGCTCGATGAGCCGAGCTTCGGCCTCGCACCGCTGATCGTGCAGGAGATCTTCGACATCATGCGCCGCGTCCGCGATGAGAGCGGCGTTGGCATCCTGTTGGTCGAACAGAACGCCAACCTCGCCCTCGAACTCGCCGATCTCGCCTATCTGCTGGAGACGGGGCGGATCGTCGCGCATGGCCGCGCCGCCGAGATCCGGCAGGACGAGGCGATCCGGCGCAGCTACCTGGGGTACTAGGACATGAACGGGCTCGCCCATCAGATCGTCGCCGGCATCGCCACAGGGGGCATTTATGCCGCGGTCGCGCTGGCCATCGTCATGATTTACCAGGCGACACACCACGTGAACTTCGCGCAAGGGGAGATGGCCACCCTTTCCACCTTCATCGCCTGGTCGATGATCAATGCCGGCATGCCCTACTGGGTTGCCTTCTTCGCCACCGTCGTGGTCAGCTTCGCGATCGGCGTGGCGATCGAGCGGCTACTGATGCGCCCGGTGCAGAACGCGCCGGAGCTGACCCATGTTGGCGTCTTCATCGGGCTGCTGCTGATTATCGGCAACGCCACCGGCTGGATCTTCGGCTATACGACCAAGAGTTTCCCGAGCCCCTTCCATAGCGACAAGCCGCTGGCCGGCGGGCTGATCTCGGCGCATGAGCTGGGCAGCACGGCGGTCACGCTGGCCGTGCTGCTGCTGGTCTGGGCCTTCTTCCGCTTCACCAGGCTTGGCCTTGCCATGCGGGCGGCGGCCTATAACCCGCGCTCGGCGCGCCTGGTCGGCATCCGCGTCGGCTGGATGCTGGCGCTGGGCTGGGGCCTGGCGGCGGCGATCGGCGCGGTCGCCGGCATGATGGTGGCGCCCATCGTCTTCCTCGATCCCACGATGATGCTCGGCATCCTGCTCTATGCCTTCGCCGGGGCGCTGCTCGGCGGCATCGACAATCCGATGGGCGCGGTGATCGGCGGCTTCGTCGTCGGCGTGCTGGAAAACCTCGCCGGCGCCTATGTGGTCGGCACGGAACTGAAGCTGACGGTTGCGCTGGCCATCATCATCGGCGTCCTTGTCGTCAGGCCCTCCGGCCTGTTCGGCCGTGTCGTTTACAGCCGGGTATGACGCGCATGGACGAAAGCCTCGGTCCATCAGGCGCGGCAGGCGGCAGCCGGGCCTGGCGCGCCACGCTGCTGACCCTCGGCATCTTCGCGGCGGTCGCCCCCGCCTTCTTGTTGGAGAGCTTCCAGCTCTTTCAGCTGACCATGGCCGTCATCATGGCGCTCGCCGTGCTCGGGCTGAACATCGTCACCGGCTATAACGGCCAGATCAGCCTGGGCCATGGCGCCTTCTTCGCGGTCGGCGCCTATGTCACGGCGATCCTGATGTCGCATTTCGACTGGTCGTTCTGGGCAACCCTGCCCGTGGCGGCGCTGGTCTGCGCCGCGGTCGGCTATGGCGTCGGCTTCCCAGCGCTGCGCCTGGGCGGGCTCTATCTGGCGCTGACCACCTTCTCCCTGGCCGTGGCGGTACCGCAGATCCTGAAGCACAAGGCGCTGGAAGACTGGACGGGTGGCGTGCAGGGGCTGTTCCTGGTCAAGCCCGACCCGCCCTTCGGGCTTGCCGTCACGCCGGACCAGTGGATGTATCTCTCCGTCGTCGCCGTCGCCGCGCTGTGCTTCTGGGGCACCTGGAACCTCGTGCACAGCCGCATCGGGCGGGCGCTGATGGCGATCCGCGACAATCCTACTGCGGCGCAGGCGATGGGGATGGATATCAGCGCGCTGAAGACCAAGACCTTCGCGGCCAGTGCCATGGTCACCGGCATCGCCGGGGCGCTGTCCGCGGTCGCCATCGAATTCGTCGCGCCGGACAGCTTCACCTTCGGCGTCTCCATCACGCTGTTCGTCGGCATGGTGGTGGGCGGCGTCGCCTCCATCCTCGGCTCGCTCTTCGGCGGGCTGTTCGTGCTGTTCGTGCCGAACATCGCCGAGGCGATCAGCAAAGCCGCGCCCGGCGTGATCTACGGCGTGATTTTGATTTTGTTCCTGTTCCTGCTGCCCGGCGGTTTCGCCGGGCTGCTGCGCCAGATCGCCGCGCGGCTGACGCGCCGCCGTCCATGACCTTCCGGAGAGACCGACCATGACCACCAGCCGCCGCACCCTGATCCTGACCACGGGGGCGCTGCTCGCCGCCCCCCGCCTCGCCGCCGCGCAGGAGACGCCAGGCGTCACCGCGACCGAGATTCGCATCGGCAGCACCAATGCGCTGTCCGGCCCGGCCTCGACCTATTCGGTTATCACCAAATGCCTGACGGCGATGTTTCAGCGGTTGAACGACCAGGGCGGCGTCGGCGGCCGCAAGATCGCCTTCATCGCCTATGACGACGCCTATCAGCCACCACGCACGCTGGAACAGACCCGCCGCCTCGTTGAACAGGACAAGGTCGCCTTCCTGTTCAACCAGCTGGGCACGCCGACCAACAGCGCCATCCACCGCTATGTGAACCAGCGCAAGGTGCCGCATCTGTTCCTGGCGACCGGCGCCGATAAATGGGCCAATCCGAAGGAGTATCCCTGGACCATCGGCTGGCAGCCCAGCTACCGGACCGAAGCGCAGATCTACGCGAAATACATCCTGGAACAGAAGCCCAACGCGAAGATCGGCCTGCTCTACCAGAACGATGATTTCGGCAAGGACTATCTGCACGGCCTGAAGGACGTGCTCGGCGCGCGCTTCGATGCCATGGTGAAGACGGCGACCAATGAGGCGACCGACCCCACCATTGATAGTCAGATTGTCTCGCTCCAGGCCGCGGGCTGCGACACGCTGGTCTGCGGCATCATCCCGCGCTTCGCCGCGCAGGCAATCCGCAAGGTCCACGATCTCGGCTGGAAGCCGATGATGTTCATGACCAATGTCTCGGTCTCCGCCGGTGCGGTCATGCAGCCGGCGGGCCCCGAAAAGGGCGTCGGCCTGATCACCTCCGACTACCGCAAGGACCAATCCGACCCCGCCTGGGCCAACGACCCCGGCATGGCCGAATGGCGCGCCTTCATGGCGAAATACATCGCCGACGGCGATCTCAGCGACAACAACTACACCTATGGCTACGGCGCCGGATCCACGATGATCCAGGTGCTGCGGCAATGCGGCAATGACTTCAGCCGCGAGAACGTGATGAAGCAGGCGACCAATATTGCGCCCATGGATATCGCGACGCTGTTGCCGGGCGTCCAGGTACAGACCCAGCCCGGCAACTACAACGTCATCCGCCAGATGCAGTTGCAGCGCTGGGACGGCAAGTCCTGGGTGCGCTTCGGCAAGGTCATCGAGGGCGGCAACGTCTGAACCGCTCGACGCCGCCCTGGCTGACGGACCGGTAGGCGATCCATCAGCCCGGCGCGCGCTTACCGCGCGGCGTAGCCGCCATCCACCTCCCAGCAGGCGCCGGTGACGAAGCCGGCGCGGTCGGAACACATCCAGACCACGGCCTCGGCGATCTCCTCCGGCTCGCCGAAGCGGGCCATCGGCACCCGGGCCACGATCTGTTCCCCGCGCCGGCGCTTGGAATCCTCGGTCATCGGCGTGGTGATGTAGCCGGGGCAGATCGCGTTCACGCGGATATTGTCGGGCGCATGGTCGATCGCGGCCGCCTTGGTCAGCCCGACCACGCCGTGCTTGCTGGCGACATAGGCGGCCGAACCCGGCAGGCCCAGCTTGCCGGCGATGGAGGCGGTGTTGACGATGACGCCGCCGCCCTGCGCGCGCATCTGCCGCACCTCATGCCGCAGGCAACGCCAGACGCCGTTCAGGTTCACGTCGATCAGCCGCAGCCAATTCGCTTCTTCAAGATCCCCTGCCGTAACCGCCGCGCTGTTCACCTGATAGGGCGCGATGCCGGCATTGTTGAAGGCGCAATCCAGCCGGCCGAAGGCGGCGACGGTTGCCGCCACCGCAGCGCCCACCGCGGCATCGTCGGTGACGTCGACCGCCAGGGCGATCGCCCGCCCGCCCTGCGCCGCGATCTCGTCCGCCGCCTGCTGCGCGCGCTCAACCGTCAGATCCGCGACCGCCACCTGCGCGCCTTCCCGCGCGAAGGCCAATGCGGTCGCCCGGCCGATGCCGGAGGCGCCGCCAGTGACCAGCGCCGACTTGCCTGCAAGCAAACGCCCCATCGCCTCAGCCCCCCGCCCAATGATGCGCCAGCGCCAGCCCCGCTTGCCGCAGCGCCAAGGTCGCCGCCGGGATGAACTTGCCCATGCCGAGGAAGGCGTGCAGCTGGTCGGACATGTGGATATGCGCGACGCGCACGCCTTCCTGTTCCAGCCGCACCGCATAGGCGCGGCCCTCATCGACCAGCGGATCATAGGCGGCGGTCATCACATAGGCGGTAGGCGCCCCCTTCAGGCTGGCCGCCCGCGCCGGGGAGGCCTGCCATTCCACCCGCCGCGCCCGGTCGGGGGCGTAGAGGTCGATGAAGTAGCGCATGGTCTTGTCGGTCAGGATCAGCCCATCGGTGAAGCGCTGATAGGCCGGACTTTCGACGGCGAGATCGGTGGCGGGGTAGAGCAGCAGTTGGAAGCCGACCGGCGGCAGCGCGCCGTCGCGCGCCATCAGCGCGGTCACCGCCGCGAGATTGCCGCCGGCGCTGTCCCCGCCCACCGCGATCCGCCCCGCATCGATGCCGAGGCGCGCCGCATTGGCGGCGATCCAGCCCACCGCCGCGGCGCAATCCTCGACGGCAGCCGGGTACACATGCTCCGGCGCCATCCGGTAATCGACCGAGATCACCGCGCCACCCGAGGAATTGCACAGCACCCGGCAGGGCTGGTCATGGCTGTCGAGATCGCCGATCACCCAGCCGCCGCCATGGAAGTAGACCAGGCAGGGCAGCACCGCGCCGGGCGCGCTGCCGGCCGGCCGATAATGGCGCAGCCGGATCTCACCGTGCGGGCCGGGGCAGGCGAGCTCCTCGCGCACCGCTACCGCCTCGGCCTCGGGCTGCAGCACGGCGCGCGATTTGGCCGAGGCTTCCCGCGCCTCCAGCGGCGTCAGCGTATGCATCGGCGGGCGGCCGATCTGCTTGATCAAAGCAAGGACAGTCTCGGCACCAGGATCGAGCGGCATCGGTCAAACACTCCATTGCAGGATGGTATCGGCGACCGCCTCGGGCCGATCAAGCTCGGCCAGATGCCCGGCGCCCGGGATCACTTGCGTCTCGTGCGGGCCACCGAGCAGGCCAGCGATGCGCGCGGCATAGCTGCGCGGCATTACCCGGTCTTCGGCACCCCATGCCAGCAGCGTCGGCGCGACGATCAGCGGCAGGCGCTGCTCCAGCCGCATATTGCTAAGCGGCCAGAACAGCCGCGCCGCGGCCTCGCTCACCCGGGTTTGCTCGATCGGCCACTGGATCGAATTGGTGCCCTCAGGCGGGACTTTCAGCGCCAGCCAATGGGCCGGATCGGCGGTCATCAGCCCTGGCAAGGCGTCGGGCCGCTGCGCCCAGGGGTCAGCCGGCGGATCAGCCGCATCCAACAGGCCGAAGGGGGCGATCAGCGATAGCCGGCGCACGCTGGCGGACCAAAGCGCGGCCATCTCCGCGGCCAGGGAAGCGCCGACCGAACTGCCCGCGAGATCGACGCCATCGAGCCCGGCCTTCACCAGCAACTGCCGCAGCACCTGCGGCAGCAACTGCGGCAGCAACTGCGGCACCGCGACCAGCCAACCGAGCGGATTATCGAGCACGCTGTGGCCGCGATCGCCGCCCGGGAAGGGCGCGATCACCTCCCGCGTCGCGGCCAGGTGGTCGAGGAAAGGCACCCAACGCGGCAGCCCGCCGGGGCTCGCCAGAAAGTCGAGCGGCCGTCCCTGGCCCTTGCGCCAGACCCGGATCGCAAAGCCGTTGACGTCAACGGTGGAGACACCCTGTTCGCTCACGCCGCTCTCCGCGATCCCGGATGCTTTCTTTGGCGGGGGAGGCTACCCCGACGCCGGCCGCGCGCAACCCCCCGCCGCCTTGTCCGCCAGGACGCCGGACGGTAAGCCCGACAGAGCCGAACCGCGCGAGATCCAGCATGCCGCATTTCCGCCCCGTGATGCTCGTCGTCCTCGATGGCTGGGGCTGGCGGGAGGCGTCCGAGGATAATGCCGTGCGGCTCGCCCGCACGCCGAATTTCGACCGCCTCTGGGCAGCGGGGCCGCGGGCCTTCCTGCACACTTCCGGCCAGGATGTCGGCCTGCCCGGCGGGCAGATGGGAAATTCGGAAGTCGGGCACCTCAACCTTGGCGCCGGGCGCGTGGTGATGCAGGACCTGCCGCGCATCGATACGGCTGTCGCCGACGGCTCGCTCGCCAGATTGCCCGCGCTGGTCGGGCTGATCGCGGCGCTGCGGGCTTCGGGCGGCACCTGCCACCTGATGGGGCTGCTCTCGCCAGGCGGTGTGCATAGCCACCAGCGGCACGCGGCGGCCATGGCGCGCGTGCTCGCGGCCGCCGGCGTGCCGGTCGCCCTGCACCTTTTCACCGATGGCCGCGACACGCCGCCGCGCGCCGCGCCCGAGTATCTCCGCGCCTTCATGGCCGAGATCGCAGGGCTGCCCGGCGTGCGCATCGCCACCCTTACCGGCCGCTACTTCGCGATGGATCGCGACAATCGCTGGGACCGCGTCGCCCAGGCCTATGACGCGTTGGTGGATGGCGCTGGCGCGACGGCGCCGGATGCCCTGGCGGCCATCGCCGCCGCCCATGCGCGCGACGTGACCGATGAGTTCGTGCCCGCCACCGCGCTGGCGGGCTATGCCGGCATGCGCGATGGCGATGGCGTGCTTTGCTTCAACTTCCGCGCCGACCGGGTGCGGGAGATCCTGGGCGCGCTGCTCGACCCCAGCTTCGCCGGCTTCGCGCGCCGCCGCGTGGTCCGCTTTGCCGCCGCCGCGGGCATGACGGAATACAGCACCGCGCTGAACGCCTTCCTGCAGACGCTTTTCGCATCGCAATCCATGGCCGATATCCTGGGCGAGGTGGTCGCCCGCGCCGGCCGCACCCAGCTTCGCATGGCCGAGACCGAGAAATACCCGCACGTCACCTACTTCCTGAACGGCGGCGAGGAGACGCCATACCCCGGCGAGGATCGCATCATGGTGCCCTCGCCGAAGGTCGCGACCTACGACCTGCAGCCCGAGATGAGTGCGCCGGAACTGACCGAAAAAGCCGTCGAGGCGATCAACTCACAAAAATACGAGCTGATCGTGCTGAACTTCGCCAACCCCGACATGGTCGGCCATACCGGCAGCCTGCCGGCGGCGATCACGGCGGTGGAGACGGTGGATGCCGCGCTCGGGCGCATCGCCGCGGCGGTGGCGGCGCAGGGCGGCGCGTTGCTGGCCACCGCCGATCACGGCAATTGCGAGATGATGAAGGACCCCGCCACAGGCGGGCCGCATACCGCGCATACCACCAATCCGGTACCTGTCCTGCTGCAGGGCGGCCCAGCCGGCGCGACGCTGCGCGATGGCCGGCTGGCCGATGTCGCCCCGACGCTGCTCTCGCTGTTGGGCCTGGCGCAGCCGGCGGCGATGACCGGGCGATCTCTGCTGGGCTGATCGGCGCCGATGCCGCGCCGCGCCGCCCTTCTTGCGCTGTGCCTGCTCCCCGGGCTCGCCTTTGGCCAGGCGGAGGAGGAGCAGCGGCTCGCTGAGGAACGAGTCGCCCTGGCCCGACAGGTCCAGGGCGCCGAGGCGCGGCTGGCCGCCGCCGAGGCGCGCGGCCAAGCCGCCAGCGACGCTGCCACCGCCGCCCAGGCGCGCCGTGAGGCTGCGGCGGCGGCCTTTGCCCCGCTGGTGCCAGTCCTGCTGCGCCTCAGCGCCTGGCCGGCGGAGACCATCCTCGCCGCCCCCGGGCCGTCCGAGGAAGCGCTGCAAGGCCTTGGCATCCTCCAGGGCCTGGCCCGGCGCAGCCTTCAGCGGGCGGAAGCGCTGCGGCTGGCCGAGCTTTCAGCCACCGAGGCGGTGGCGCTGGCAGCCCGCGAGGCGGCCGCCCAGCGGCAGGCGGAGGCGGTGCTGCTGGCGGCAATCGCCGCCCTGGAACCCGCCCTGGCCAGCGCCCGGGAACGCCGGGCGCGAATCGCCGGCGCCGCCGCTGAAGCCGCCCAGCGCGCCGCCACCCTGGCCGCCCAGGCGCGCGACCTGCCGGGTGCGCTGGCCCGGCTGCGGCCCGCCGAAGCCGCGCGCCCGCCGCCCCTGCCGGAAGGTCCCGCGCCGCATGCGGTGCTGCCGGTCGCCGGGCGGATCACCCGTGGCTTCGGCGCCCCGGCCGAAGGCGGCCCCAGCCAGGGGATCAGTTTGGCCGCCGCCCCGGCCGCCCGGGTGACCAGCCCCTGCGCCGGCCGCGTGGTCTTTGCCGGACCTTTTCGCAGTTTCGGGCTTTTGTTGATTGTGGATTGCGGCGACGGGTACCATTTTGTGCTCGCTGGCCTTGATCGGTTGGATTCCGGCCCCGGCCAGCAGGTGCTCGCTGGCGAGCCGGTGGGGCAATTGCCTCGGCCGGTGGGGCGGGCCCCGCCGCTGCTCTATCTGGAGTTGCGGCGGCAGACCCAGCCGATCGATCCGCGCGCCTGGTTCGTGGAACCTGGTGCGGCGGGTTGAGGCGGTGGGGTAGGATGCGGGGCAGCGGGGACAGGACAAGGATTGGGTTGGCGATGAAGTTGCGGACAATGGCGGCAGTGGCCGGGGCCTTCGCGGCCGGCGTGGTGGTCGGGCCGGTGGTCGCGGCCTGGGCGCAGGAGAGTGGCCGTGCCGAGACCTATCGCCTGCTCAATCTCTTCGGCGACGTTTACGAACGGATCCGCGCCGAATACGTGGAGCCGATCAACGACCGGGACGCGATCGAGAACGCGATCAACGGCATGCTGAACGGGCTCGACCCGCACAGCTCCTATCTCAACCAGCGCAGCTACCGCGACATGCAGGTGCAGACGCGCGGTGAGTTCGGCGGCCTCGGCATCGAGGTGACGCAGGAGAACGGCTACATCAAGGTCATCAGCCCGATCGACGACACCCCGGCGGCCCGCGCCGGCATCAAGGCCGGCGATATCATCACCCAGCTGAACGGCACCTCGGTCCAGGGCATGACCCTGCAGGAGGCGGTCGAGCAGATGCGCGGCGAGCGCGGCACCGCGATCAAGCTGACGATCCGGCGCGAAGGCGCCGACAAGCCGCTGGAGCTGAGCCTGACCCGCGAGGTGATCCGCCCGCAGGTGGTCCGCTTCCGGCTGGAAAGCGGCGATATCGGCTATGTCCGCGTCACCTCCTTCAACGAGCAGACGGATACCGGGCTGCGCAAGGCGATCCAGACCCTGCGGCAACAGGCCGGGGCCGGTGGCCTCAAGGGGCTGGTGCTGGATCTGCGCAACAACCCGGGCGGGCTGCTGGATCAGGCGGTGCAGGTCTCCGACGACTTCCTGGAACAGGGCGAGATCGTCTCCACCCGCGCCCGCCGGCCGGAGGATGCCCAGCGTTGGAACGCCAAGCCTGGCGACATCGCCCAGGGCGTCCCGATGGTGGTGCTGATCAATGGCGGCAGCGCCTCGGCCTCGGAAATCGTCGCCGGCGCCTTGCAGGACCACCGCCGCGCCATCGTGCTGGGCGTCAAGAGCTTCGGCAAAGGCAGCGTGCAGACGGTGATGCCGATCCCCGGCCAGGGCGCCATCCGCCTGACCACAGCACGCTATTACACGCCCTCCGGCCGCTCCATCCAGGGCACTGGCATCGAGCCGGATATCGAGGTGCTAAGCCAGCGCCAGGAAGCCAATGCCGGCCCGCCGCAGCGCGAGCGGGAGGCTGATCTCCGCAAATCGCTGCGCAATGAGGGCGGGACACCGGCGCAGGCTGGCGTGCCGGCGCTGCCGCCGCTGCAACTGCCGCCGGGCGTCGCCGACAAGGTCAGCAAGCAGCCCGCCGAAGGCGCGCCGAGCTTCGATCCGACCAAGCCGGAGACCGATTTCCAGCTGCAGCAGGGACTAGGCCTGTTGCGCAACCTCGGTGCGGCCCAGGCGGTGGTGCCGCAGCGCCGCGCCGCGACGCAGTGAGGCGCCGCACTGGCTAATACGGGACGCTTCGCCTTCCCCCGCGCCAACCCTTTTCAGGGCTGGCGCGGGCTGGCCCGGTTCTGGGCGCTGGTCCTCGGCCTGATCGGCGTTGGGCTCGCGCTGCTGGCTTTCCTGGGTGCGCCGCCGAGCGCGCCGCAGCAGGCGCTGCCCGCTGCCGCGAGCCCGGCTGCCGGGGCCGTGGCACAGGCGCCAAGCACGGCCGCGCCGCCCGCATCGGCCACGCCAGTCGGGCCGGCGCCGGCCGCTGCCGTGCCGCCCGGCCTCGACTTGGGCCTGATC
>Ga0209188_1000721_pt1 | contig 30274 bp, 26 predicted proteins | sample C_130625_EF_Meta_FD_187307 | JGI IMG/M metagenome (GOLD analysis project Ga0209188, IMG submission 187307) | Freshwater microbial communities from Lake Croche, Canada to study carbon cycling - C_130625_EF_MetaG (SPAdes) (version 2) | ecosystem: Environmental > Aquatic > Freshwater > Lake... | reverse complement strand
CTCGCGAGCAAAGCACGTGCATCAGCCTCTGTTTTAGTGACGATATGACTCAATTTATACTCTTGGGCCTGATCACCAATCGTAGCAATCTGTTTATCATATTCAGCTTTAATAGCAGCATCCGTAATTGGATTGGTTTTATCATAATCAGCTAAGAACAACTCAACTAAGAAGTTACGTTTCATTTCTGCAAAAGCAGCTTGCCCATCAGGCGTTTTATCTAAGCCCAGCTTTGCAGCTTGCTGCGCAACCACTTCGCGATTAATAAATTCTTCTTTAATTAACTGACGTAGCTCAGGTGTGTCTTTTTTACCCTGCTGCACGTTGAGATTAACGCTACGCTCAACAAGTGCACTTGGTAAGGTGACGCCGTTCACGGTAATAGGCTTATCATCAGCTGCATTGGCAACTAAAAATACTGACTGGCTGGTGAATGCCAACAATAGACACAATACTGTTTTTTTCATGGAATGCATTTCTCTCGAAAATTAAAGACTTGCAACTTTACACCAAACATAAAAACTTATAAAGACCATTCAGGTACTATTAAACTGTGAATACAGGTAATAAAAAAATAACATTTTTTAACTAGACAAGTGAACAGAAGTTGTTGAAACTGCAGTTCATGAGATTGATGCGCAAGCCTTATGCCTTTGCCCTAATTGCTAGCTTAGTGTTAGCAAGCCTGGTCGTTTTTTACTATTTTTCGCACCAACGCGCCCCCGATGTCCGCAGCGCCAAAGAGCTGGTCGTTGTGACCTACAACGCAGCTGGCACCTACTATGTAGATGGCAAGGGCAACTTCGCCGGCCTTGAGTATGATCTCGTCAATCTTTTCATAAAGGACCTAGGGGATGACTACAAGGTCAAGTTTATAGTCGCCGACAAGGTCTCGGACGTCATCCCTACCCTACAAAAAGGCAAGGCGCACCTCGCGGCGGCTAATTTAAGCATCACCAAGGAGCGCGCCAAATTGATTCGTTTTGGGACGCCCTACCTCGATGTACAGCAACATGTCGCCTATGGCCTCGATCAAAACAATGAGCCCAAAGTGCTTCAGGATTTATTCGAGAAGCATATCCACATCCCCAAAGGCTCCAGCTATGCAGAGCGCCTAAAATCCATGCGTAATCAAAACACCATGCTGAACTTCCAAGAGGTGGAAAATGCCAGCACCGACGAGCTACTTGAGCAAGTGAACATGGGGTTCCTTAATTATACGGTGGCCGATGACCGCGTTATCTCCATCTTGCAAAATTACTATCCAAACATAGGCAAAGGAATGGCCATTGGGAATCCGGAACAAATTGCCTGGGCATTCCCTAAAAATGGCAACGAGTGGCTTTATAAAAAGTCGCTAGCGTTTTTTGATCGAATAAGCAAAGACGGGACACTTAAAAATTTAGTGGATCGCTATCATGGTCATACCGAACGACTTAATCAGTTAGACGTCAGAAAATTCTTTTCGCAAACCCAAAGCGTGCTCCCTAAGTTTGTGCCAATTTTTAAAAGCGCACAGGAACTTAATGACATTGATTGGCGCCTCATTGCAGCAATCAGCTACCAAGAGTCCCACTGGGATCAGTACAACACCTCACCCACCAACGTGCGTGGCATGATGATGCTCACCGAAGAAACTGCTGATGATTTAGGTGTCACCGATAGGCTAGATGCTAAACAAAGTATTTTTGGTGGCGCCCGATACATCAATATTCTAAAGCGCCAAGTGTCTGAAAAAATCCCTGAGCCAGACCGCACTTGGATGGCTCTCGCTGCTTACAATATTGGCTTTGCGCACTTAGAAGATGCCAGAGTCTTGGCAAAAAAAATGGGACTTAATCCAGACAGTTGGGCCGACATTAAAACTACTTTGCCGATGCTTAACAAAGCGAAATATTACAGCAAGGCAAAGTTTGGCTATGCAAATGGGGGGGCGCCGGTCATTTTTGTTGAGTCAATTAGGACCTATTACGACATCCTAGAGAAATACTTCCCTGGACGCGAATCTTTGTTCCCGAACTTTGAATTCAAATCAAGCGCCCCGCTGACTAAAAAACAATAATCAGCAGGGACTTTTAATACTTACTGTGACTACCGTCACACATCGGTTGAGCGCTTGATTTCTTACAACCACAGAAATAAACCGTTTTATTTTCAATCGCTTTATACTCTACCGGCGAAAAAGGTGTGCCTTGATGCGCCCCATCACAAAATGGCTGTGTCTTACTTTTACCGCAAGAGCACCAGTAATAATTTTTGCCAGCTTCAACTTCGACTGCATAAGGTGCGTTTTGTGGATTTTCTGCTTTCATATTTATCTCCAAATTTAAGTAAATTAATCTTTAATCGCTTCCACAGGGATATCGATCGTTACCTCATCACTCACATAAGGCACATGCTTGCCAATGTTGAAGTCTGATCTTTTGACCACAACCGTTGCATTGGCTCCGCATGCATCTTTCTTCGTCATCGGATGAGGCATGCACAAGAATGAAGTTACTGCGAACGTGACTGGCTTACTAACGCCCTTGATCGTAAGCGTGCCATCCATAGATAAAATCTTATCGCCCTTAAAGTTGAGCTTGTTTGATGTAAATGTCGCCATTGGGTACTTTGCAGTATTGAAGAAATCTTCTGCTTGGATATGATCGTTAAATAGTACGTAGCCAGTATTCACCGAAGTCGTTTGGATCGTCACATCGACGGACCCTTGTTTAGCTTCTTTATCCAGCACAATCTTGCCTGAAGTTTTATCGAACTTGCTCAACTGCGTTGAATACCCAAAGTGGCTGTATGAGAACCTAGCCATGCTGTGGTTGCCATCAATGATATAAGTTTCAGGTGCAGCAAATGCCATGTTTGATGCCATAACTAAACTCAATGCTAATAAACGACGTTTCATATTGACTCCTTAGATTAAAAATTTAAATAGTGCGCTGTATTGCTTCTCTTAATTGCTTAAGTGAATGGGTTAACTGATCCATTTCCGCTTTCGATAGCTGATGAAATGCAGCAGACAAATACTGCACATGGCTTGGGAAAACTTGGTTAAAGAGATCGTTTCCTGCGCTTGTGAGCGAGATCTTTTGACTGCGTGCATCATCCGAGTTGGTGCATCTCTCAACAAGCCCTCTGTCTTCCAGTCTATCCAGAATGCCAGTGAGCGTGCCCTTGGTGATTAAAGTCTTCTCCCCTAGCTCCTTACAAGTCATCGGCGGCTGATTACCCAAGGTAGCAATGAGGTCAAATTGCGGCGGGGTCAGTCCAAACTGACGAACATGCGCCGATGAAAAACTTTCTAGCGCCTGATAGCTTCTGGCAAGCTCTCTTAGTAAAGGTAGAAAATCCATAATGTACATCCATAATTAGTTCTAACTAGAACCATTATAGTACTAACCAGAACTAATTTACAATAGTCAAATCACTAAGCATATAATTTCCATGAATATGAAGCAGATTCTTGTCTACGCCGACTCACTCTCATGGGGCATCATCCCGATGTCACGCAATCGTCTTGAGTTTAATCAACGATGGCCTGGGATTCTTGAGCTCAATCTTAAGAAGCAAGGAGAAGATGTGCGGGTGATTGAAGACTGCTTAAACGGTCGTCGCACAATATACGAAGATTCGATAAGACCAGGCAGAAATGGGCTAATTGGATTGGGTCAGCGTATTGAGATTAACTCACCGCTTGCCTTAGTCATCTTAATGCTGGGGACCAATGACTTTCAGGCGAACCACGACCATACAGCATTAGATGCCAAGAATGGTATGCGGGTACTGATCAATGAAATTAGAAATACCAAGCTAGAGCCTGGTATGAAAATGCCCGAAATACTCGTGATTGCTCCGCCGCCCATCTTGGAACCCAAAGGTGATATCGCAGCCAAATTTAAGGGTGCTGAGAAAAAGTGCATCGGCCTCAAAGAAGCTTACAAAGACTTATGCAAAGAAATAAAGTGTCATTTTTTTGATGCCGCTTCGATAACAACATCAAGCAAGGTAGATGGGGTACATTTTGATATCAACCAACATCTAAACTTTGGTAATGCCATCAGCGAATTTATCAACACAAACGCCTATCAATTAATAAACTCTTAATTGATAGGCCCGACTTCAAATCTATGTTCTTGATACTATGTCAGCATAGCATTGTCTAGAGCAAGATATGTTTTAGTAAAAACACCAACTATATTGATCAATTAATCCGCTTTGATATATAAAAATACAAAAATCAAATAAAAAATAATTTAAAGATTTGCATTCTAATTTAAAGATTTGCATTCTTGATCAAAGATAATTATATTAACTCGGTATGCTCAGAAAAAACCAGTTTATGGGTGTGCTATGGTGCTTTAATTAATCAAACTTAAGGGGTAATTAAAATGCAAATTAGTGTAAACGGCAAAAAGAAGCAGCTTGGTCAAGGCATGACAGAGTACATCATTATCGTAGCATTAATCGCTATTGCGGCGATTGTAGTATTTGGTGCATTCGGCAAAACAATCCGTGGGCAGATGACTGCTGTTACCGGCGGTCTAGCTGGCGATAAAGCAGCACAGACTCAGGGTGCAAAAGGTGCTGCAGATGGTGCAAAAGCTGCAACAAATGATAATAAACAAACAAAAGATATGAAAAACTTCCAATAAAGGTTGGCATCAAATGAACCTAAAAAAAGCCCGATCATTCTCCTCTTCGGGCTTTTTTTTATCTGCTCACCATAAAGAAAAAGAAGGTGGCCAGGCCTTAGTTTTAGTAATAGTAACTCTTGCGGTTGTAGTTACATCAATTCTGTTAATGGTAAGTAGCGGTCAGCTAGCCACAGAAAAAATGCGCCTCCAAAATACCGCTGATGCTACCGCCTACAGCGCCGGAGTAATGCTTGCAAGAGACTATAACTTCTCAGCTTATACAAATAGAGGAATGGTCGCAAATCAGGTTGCTGCTGCCCAACTTACAGCCCTTGGGTCGCTTGCGCGACATAACCGAAGGGCGCTCTCAACATTCTTAAATGATGGATTTGCTGGATGGAATGGTGGCGTTGCTCTTCTTTGCGGCGTTGGTGCAATAGCATCTACCCCAGCTCTTGATTTAATAAAACTCTGCGTGACAAACAACAGCAACTTTAAAAGTGCAAAGACAAATGATAGCTCTGCAAATAACATAATCAGTTCAGCCATGAGGGCTGATGGAGACATTATCAAAATCCTTTCGGATTCTGGGCAGCTTTATCACAGAGAAACAGCGTTATACATGGTTGAATTTGTCAAAAAAATGGTTGCAGCCAATGATACTGATGCATCACTAGCACCATGGGGAGTGCTTACAATCGGACAAAATGTTTATCAAAGCCAACAGTTCACTAAGCAGTATGGGGTCAATTACAACAGAAGCGTATCAGCCGGCTTACCAAGATTTGCGGACGTCACCCTTAGCTCGTTAGATAAAATGAGTAGCAAAAGAGACACTAATTCCAACTGGATGGATGAGCTCGCGGCAAGGCGGTACGATCCATACTTCACGATGTTTGGAGGGGGCACATACTACACTGCAAAAAGCACCAGCATCTACCCTTATTACTATGGTTTGTATCAAGCGATTCCTCAGCATGCTGGAGGGAGTGAATTAAGTGCAAACTTTAAAGGGTGGACTTCATATGACGGTTCAGATTGGCAAACTGTATATAGAAAAAATCACACCTTATGCGTCTGGATTATTGTAGAAATTTGTGCCGATATTCCTTACTGGTATGATGAGTATCCTGGTCCGCCTATTGCCGCTGGCCATGGTGTTGTAACAGCAAGTCAAGGAAAGTCTCTTGGAGTCGGAGTGGCTATGGATATGGGATCTAGAAACTATAGAAGATCTGGTGGTGGTGTGGTTAACTCTTATGGCACGGTCTCAATGCCTTTAGTTGGTGCGCCTTTATCTCTCGCTGGAAATATGGTCAACAGCTGGGTTAATCCTAGCGCAGAGGGATCCAAATTTCAATTCCCAGGACTATTAGCGTATAACGACCTTTCGCAATTAGGAACAAGTAAAGCAAATCAATGGAAGAATGTTCCAAACATCTCAGCCGATGGCAGTTTTATTGCTAACGGGAAAACCTCAAACGTCCCTCATATAACAATTGGCGTGGAGAAGAGTATCTCCAAAATCCAAACGATACAAAACATGCTTGGGGGCTATGAGACCAATCAGGTGGATGGTCCAGCCAAAAAGCTTAATGATAGATTAGCGTCGAATAAAATGTCGGCATTGGCAGCTGCCGAGCCTTATTTTGCTAGGCCAGACCAGACAAACTTCGAGTGGCCAAGCCTATTTAATCCTTATTGGCAAGCAAGATTGAGAGCCACGCCTCAATCAGAGATTTTTGCTTTAACTTATACTCAAGCAAATTGATTATGGCTACACAGAACTTATTCAAGATCAATCAAACTGGCCAAGCTATGGTCGAGTTTATTATATCAATGCTGGTATTGATACCTGTTTTGCTTATGATTCCTTTACTAGGTAATTATATTGATATCAAAATGGCGACAGTGTCCGCTGCTAGATATCAAGGATGGGAGCGCACTGTCTTTGATGGTCAACAAGCGAATTGGGGGCATGCCTCAAAATCTGACACTCAGATAAAGCAAGAGGTATTAAAAAATTTCTATAGTGATTACAATCCAAACGCCAATCCGAACTCAACGCCAACGGCAAAGTCGATGTGGGTAGACAAATCGGGTGCAAGTCTTTTGTACCCCCTAAGCCAGGGATCTAAATTTAAAAATTCGACCTCAGCAACCAATGAGGCCAACCTTCTTTCTACTCAAATTCGGACTTTTAATTTAGCACTGAAAACCACAAGTTCAATAGCAAACCTTGGCGTTGCTAATGGCTCAACAACTAACACAAGTGCACTCGTTACATCGTCTTTAAGTGTTTCAACAAAGCCTGTACCCGATATAACCTCAGGAATTCTAGCTAACAATTCACTCAATGCCCCATCGAACTCTAATTCAGATCTCGTTTTCGGCGGCAATATTGGGAATCACGCTATACTTACTGATGCTTGGAATGCATCAGGGCCAGATAACGGCTCGGGAAGTGTTAAGTCAGTTACAACACCAATGGTGCCCACTGCGGGAGGTGGTTCAATGGCAGTCCTAGGAGGATTGGCCATGTCGATGATGAGGCATACTCCACTATCTCCAATCCCTAGCGCTATGTTTAGTCCAGGATTGATTCAACCAGACATTATCCCGAATGACAGAAAGAGTCCGCGCCCATAAAGGCGAAGAATATGCCCATTACTTCACGTTTTCTATTAAGAATCTGCAACGTAAGATGGTTTAGTTTGTTCATTTTTTGCGCCCCCTTGCCTTTGTATGCCAATTGCGGAAACCCGCCCTTACCTAATGGGGTTACACCACAATACGTAGGGAAAAATATTCAGGTGAATGGATTGTCCTTAGACATAATTAGATATACATCTGAAATAGATAATGACCAGTTGCATAAATTTTACGAAAGGGTTTGGAATAATGACAGTAATTTAGACAATGATCATTTCTCCGAATACAACTTAAACACTTGGCAAGTGATAGCATATAAAACGGTTGGTTGCCTCTTCACCGTTCAAATGAAGAAGTTAACTTCCGGCAAAACCGAAACCCTAATTGCACTTAACTCGGGCTCAAAAATACAAAAAACCAATCCTGACTTTCCCATGATGTCTGGATCCAAAGTTATTTCAGATATGAGTTCAAATGACTCAGGTAGACTTTCCAGACTTTTAGTGTTGACTAATAGCTACTCTCCCAAAGGCAATCTATCTTATTACCAAAACAAGCTAAGCGCTTTAGGCTGGGGGCAAGTTTTAAAACCAAAGAATTTGAATGACAACATAGCAGCATCATTTAGAAAAGAGAGCAAGTGGGTTGACCTAACCATCACTAACTCCAACGGACAAACACAACTTGTTGCAAATATAACAAATTAGATTAACAATGATGACAAAAAAGAATAAACAATGCGGGATGACAACAGTTGAATATATCATTACAAGTGCATTTGTTGCATTAACGTTGGTATCAGCAACTAATGGGAACTTAATGCAGAACCTTCTACTTGCTTTATTGAACTTTTATGGTAATTACTCTTACGCAATTTCTTTGCCAACACCTTAGAAAAGATATTGCGAGACATTAAAACTTTACGCTTAGGGACTTGATATATGAAAAAGCCTCAATTAAATCTTAATCAATTAAAAGAGAGATTTACACGTTATAAAATTAATGGGAAATGGGGATCCCTTCTAATTGCGGCTGGCTTGGGAATTGCCTCAATTGTATTGGTCAACATTTATCTGAACCAACAATCCGAACAGATAAAAGAAAAAATCCAGGCTCAAAACTCACAGCCTATGATTACAGTCGTCGTTGCCAACATAGATCTCAAAACTGGCGATATAGTCACTACTGATGCCGTAGCATCAAGAAGCGTTCCTAAAGCGTTCTATGAATCAAATGCTTTTCTGGTGGATGCCTCAGATGATCTTATAGGTCAGAAATTGGCGTATCCCGTTTCAAGAGGAGTTCCAATCACTAGAAGCGACTTAGATCCAGCTGGCAAATCATTTTCGAATTTGGTTAATGAAGGTAAGAGAGCTGTCACGTTCCAAGTGGATGATACAAACAGTATTTCAACGATGCTTGCCCCAGGAAATCATGTCGACCTTGTTCTTGTTGTTCAAAAAGAAAAAGGTGATGAAGTAAGGCCATTGCTGGAGGATGTAACTGTAATTGCGACAGGCGAAGAAACAAACGCAGCAGCCAGCCTGAACGTCTCACAGCAGGACATTCGGAGGTCATACAATACTGTCACTGTTCAGCTTGATCCAGAATCAGCTAATAAATTGATTCTCGCTCAAGTGGTTGGCAAGATTAATGTCGTACTTAGAGGCAACGCAAAAGAGGACTCAGTTAAGTCTCCTGTAGTGCAAAGCTCAGATTTGTTAGGCTACCCTTCCACCACATCAGGTTCAACGCATCACGGCAAGAGGGAAGACAAAATAGAGATGATTGTTGGCGGCTCAGAATCTGACGGGAATGCTTCATACGCTAAAGTTTTGGGTGGGGTTAGTCAAAATAAAATGCAAGAGGACGCAACAAAAGCTCTGGTTTCGAAAATTTCCGAGGAAGTGGCTAAAGGGGTTAATAACAAACAAGCCACCTCTCAACCGACACCAGCTTCGCCCCCTCAGAAAAAGAATTTCATCAATTAATTTTAGACCTACCTTTATTTATAGGGAAATTTCATATGATTAAGAAATTAATTGCAGCCTCAATTGCAATATCATTATCTTCGTACGCACTAGCTGCTGAAGCCACAGAAAAGGAAGATCTTTCCCTTTATGTAGGACAAGTCACCACGGTTCCGGCTGCAAAAATATCTCGGATTGCAGTTGGTAACGGTAAGTTATTAAAAACCTCCATACTTAAAAACTCTATTCTCTTGATTGGGGAGGCTGCAGGCACAGGGGAAATGCATGTTTGGTTTAAAGATGGAACAGAAAAGCTATACCATATCAACGTCAGCGCAAGTGATACAGCTAACAGTTACCAGCAGCTATCTCAAATACTAAAAGAAATACCAGATGTGCAAATTAAGAGAGTCAATGATCACAACGTAATTTCCGGAAGTCTAACAAAAGAGAATCTTGATAGAGTTAAAGGTATTTCTGAGTTGTTTCCCCAAACAATCAATTTGACCAAAGAAGAAGATGTAGCAATGAAAAAGATGGTCGTATTGAAGGTCCAAATTATGGAATTCAAGACCAATGCGCTTAAGAACCTTGGTATTAACTGGAGTCAGACAATTGATGGTCCAAGATTTGGGGTCTACGGGGATGTATATGGTAATAAACAAGTCAAAACTACAGGAGTACCTGCCGGAGCATATTCAATAGGCGCAATAGGTGACGGAACCTTAGATCAAACTCCAATAAAGGGCATCAAGGGCATGGTCGGGATTTCAAGCATCCTAACTTCAAAAATAAACTTAGCAGTCACAGATGGTAATGCCCGTAGCCTTGCCTCTCCAGAACTAAGCACCAGAAGTGGTGGTGAGGCAAAGTTCTTGGCTGGCGGAGAAATCCCTATCATCACTTCAAGTCAACTAGGTCAAACAATCACCTATAAAGAGTATGGGATTAAATTAGATATTAAACCCGTTGCGGATGACAACGGCAACGTTATAGCAGCAGTCAAGGCTGAGGTTAGTGCAGTAGATCCCGCATCTACTGTAGGTGGTTATCCAGCATTTTTAACTAGATCAAGTGAAACAATTTTCAACATCAGAGACGGACAAACAGTTGCAATATCTGGATTAGTAAATTCGAATATATCTAAAAATGTAAATGGCTTAGCTGGCCTTAAAGATCTCCCAATACTTGGCGCCCTTTTCCGATCTAAAGACTTTATAAGCGATCAAACTGAATTGGTCTTCTTTGTTACCCCTATGATTCTAGATCCCAACTACTTGAATCAAGCGGCAGACATGACCAACAAGATTGATGAGATGAACAAAAAAGTAGAAGAAGTCATTACGAACAAATAATTACTTGGAGCCTCAATGTTTACAATATCAGTCACATCAAAAAATGGTTCCCAGGAGTCCGTTAACTGTGAAATTGATGCATGCTCCATTGGAAAAGGCGATGACAATCTTATACCTCTCCAAGGGTGGGAGGTCTCTAGGTCTCATGCCGATCTTCAAAAAAGGACAACCGGAATTTACATAGTCCCGATAGAAGGAAAATGGCCAACTAAAGTCAATGGAATAGCTTTGGAGGGCGAATATGGCCCGTTATCTAATTCGGATATGGTTCAGATTGGCGACTATTTAATTCAGGTCATATCCGCCGTTACCGGCGAACAATCCCACGAGCAGGAACATAAAGAGTTTGTGAGCTCTTCTCAAGACTCAACCGCTCATCCCATTAAATCATCCCCAGATACAACGAAAGCTTCCGCATCAGAAGAAAAAGTGGCGCTAGGTAATAAAATTCGAGAAAAAATCCATCAAGCCCTTATTTTGCAGATGGACTTGAGGCGTCTTGATGTTCACACGATGGAGGAGGAGGAGCTCCGGGAAAAAACAAAAAAAATTGTAGATGAAATAGTTACAGGGATGAAAGATTTCCCAAGTGAATTAGATAAAGCGGTTATTTCAAAAGCCGTTATAGATGAAGCAATTGGATTAGGATGCTTGGAGAGTTTAATTGCTGACCCTAGTGTCTCTGAAATAATGGTTAACAGATATAACGAAATATTCGTTGAGTCCAAAGGAAAACTAAGTAAAAGCGAAATATGTTTTACAAATGAGCATGCTGTAGTAAGCGCTATTGAAAGAATTGTTTCGCCATTAGGTAGACGAATTGACGAAAGTTCCCCTATGGTGGATGCTCGATTAAAAGATGGCTCTCGAGTGAATGCAGTAATTCCTCCGCTCGCTCTAAAAGGTGCAAACATTACAATTCGCAAGTTCTCAAAAAATAAATTAACAGGCGAAGATTTAATAGGATTCAACTCTATTAGTAGAAATATGGTCGACTTCCTCCAAGTGGCAGTTGAGAAAAGAGTAAACATGGTAATTTCTGGGGGTACTGGCTCTGGAAAAACGACCTTACTTAATGTTTTATCCAACTACATTCCTGACGATCAAAGAATTATTACATGTGAAGATGCGGCAGAATTGAAGTTAGGTCAATCAAACTTAATCTCATTAGAATCGAGGCCTCCAAACGCTGAAGGAAAAGGCGCTATACACATTCGAGACTTAGTAAAAAACTGCTTACGCATGAGGCCTGACAGGATCGTGATTGGTGAGTGCCGAGGCGGCGAAACTCTGGACATGCTTCAAGCTATGAATACTGGACATGATGGTTCCTTAACAACACTTCATGCCAATACACCAAGGGATGCTATCTCCCGTTTGGAAACCATGGTCATGATGTCGGGGATGGATCTTCCCATCACCGCCATTCGTGAACAAATTGCATCAGCAGTAGGGCTTATCATCCAACAAAGTAGATTCTTCGATGGTAGCAGAAGAGTGACTTACATTACTGAAGTTACTGGCATGGAACAAGGCCTTATTCAAATGCAAGATATTTTTAAATTCCAGCAAGATGGAGTTACCCCGGAAGGCAAGGTCACTGGCAGATACGTTTCTACTGGCGCTATACCTGAGTTTTATGAAGAGCTCAGAATGAATGGCGTCAAGGTTGATGTTAGCATTTTTGAAAAAGGTCTTTAAGTTAATATGGTTTATATATTGGCACTTATTTGTACGGCAGTATCCATAGTCGTATTTGCAAATATTCTACACTCAAAGACACAGGATATTATCCAGAACCGCAAAAATGAAATGACCGAATTTGCGGATCAAAAATTAGCAGATATGTTTATATTTGTTGACTCTGATAAGCTTTGGCGTGCCAGCATTCTTCTCTCTATAATTTTTCCGTTATTTATATATACATTTCTAGACTCACCCTTTTTTGCAGTTATTGGGTTTATTGCAAGCCTGGTCATGCCTAAAAAAATCGTTGAATTTCTTAGGAAAAAGAGAGAGAAAAAATTTATAACACAATTGCCTGATGCCTTGTTGATGCTATCTGGCGCTATGAAGGCTGGTGCTAGCTTCGGAATAGCCCTTGAGTCAATGGTAAAGGAGCAAAAGCCCCCTATTAGTCAAGAATTTGATTTGCTTGTCAGGCAACAAAGGCTCGGAATAGATTTTGATACCGCATTAAGAAACATGGAAGAAAGGATGCCCATACAAGATTTTATAATGGTCATTTCCGCAATGCGCATATCTAGAGACGTGGGCGGCAATCTCACTGAAGTTTTAGATTCTCTAGCAACCACCCTGAGAAGAAAATTTGAAATGGAAGCAAAAATAGATGGCCTCACAGCACAAGGAAAGCTTCAAGGAATTGTAATGTCGTCACTACCGTTGCTGCTTATGTGGGTGCTAACAAAAATGGAGCCAGAAGCGATGGCGCCTATGTTTAATACTTGGTACGGTTGGGTAACGCTAGGTGTAATTATGGTTGCCGAGTATCTTGCTTATTTCGTAATTAGTAAAATCGTCAATATTGATGTGTGAGGCCTAATCCATGAAATTTCTAATACTAATTATGTTGATGACTTCAGTCTCTGTAATTTTTGTACGGCTCAAAAGTCTCGCAGACGAAGTAGAGGCAGAAGATAGACTTTATATGGACGGATTGCCAAAAGCTTTAAAAATATTATGGCCTCTAGTCTTGTTTGTTAATTACCATTTTTCATCAAGGCTACCCAGTGACTACCTCCAAAAAATACACGCAAAATTAGTTTCATCTGGTGCAAATTACATCCTAACATCCGATCAGTTTGTCGCAACAAGAATAGTTGCATCATTGATGGCAACTTCAATGGCAATATTTTGCATGCTGACGCTTGATATGACCAACTTCACAGTCCTTGTGATGATTGCAGCACTAGGCTACTACTATCCAATGATTTGGATAGGAGATATTAAAGCAAGACGACAAAAAAGTATTTTACGTGACCTTCCAGTCTTTCTGGACTTTATAACTTTATGTGTAGAGTCTGGTTTAAATTTTACCGGAGCGTTGACTCAAACAGTCGAAAAAGGTCCTGCAGGGCCTTTAAGGCATGAGTTTGGACTCGTAATGCGCGATATCCGATCTGGATTAGCAAGGGCTGACGCACTAAGAAGAATGGAGAGCAGGCTCATGATTGATGAGATTAGCGCCCTAGTTGGATCAGTTATACAAGCAGAAAAAATGGGGGCCAGTGTAGGTAATACGCTTCGCATTCAATCTCAACAGAGACGTACAGAAAGATTCCAAAGAGCTGAGAAGCAAGCTATGGAGGCGCCTGTCAAACTTATGGGGCCGCTTGTTATGTTTATTTTCCCCTTAACCTTTATTGTCCTACTTTTTCCAATAGTGATGATGTTTCTTCAGTCGGGCGCGCTCTAATTGATCAAAGGTTCGATCTATAAGCGAGATAACTGCATCTTAAATGAAGTTAAAAAGACAGAAAAATATCTCGAAAGGGCTCAAGGTTTGCTTTTTAGAAAGCCACTAGGCCTTGGACAAGGACTAGTTATCAATAAATGTAATTCTGTGCATTCATTTTTAATGAGCTATTCACTAGACATTATATTTTTAGATAAATTCTATAATATCAAGAAAACAGTCAGCAATTTTCGACCCTACAGGCTAGCTTTTTGTATATCTGCAAGTCAAGTGCTTGAGTTGCAGGCTGGAGAAGTTGAGAGACTTAAAATTAAGGTAGGTGACCAGCTAAAGTGGGTGGAGAAGATTGATTGATTAATTTATCACATAAATCATCAGGGCAAGCCATGGTTGAGTACGTGATAATACTTCCCGCCCTACTATTAATAATTTTAGGCTCTTTCCAGATAGCACTTATCTACCAAGCAAAAGTAACTCTCAATTATGCAACATTTCTAGCCGCAAGGCAGGGAAGCATGCATAACGGTAAATTATGCATAGGTGCAGCTCCTATTTGTTCTGGTGGTGGAATGAAGTATGGTTTGGCATATGGAATGTCCCCGCTATACACAAGAAAAAAAACATCAGCCGGTCTTAGTGATACGACGATAGCTCTCTTATCTGCGGCAACCGCTATTCAACTGGATGAAACAATAAATCATCGCCAAGTTATATCTACATTAAACCCGACTCCTCAATGGGCGAGAAGCGCCAGCACCAGTGACCCATATAAGGTAATTACCGTGCCTTCAGTTCCCAATGATAATTTGATGTATAGACGTCAATCATATGGCGGGGGTCCGGGTGGAAGAGCAATGAGTATTCAAGATGGGAATGTACTTAAAATTAGAGTTACTTACTGTTATAAGATGGAAATCCCATTCGCCAACACCATCATCTATGGCATAAATAATGCCCTACTACCAGAAAGCCCTAACCCACACCCTATTAATGACTGGACAAAGTTAGAAAGCACAAATCCCAACCCAAAGAATCAATGTTTTGGATTGAACGTTATGCATTTAAATGATAACGAGAAATACATACCAATAACATCTGATGCCACTATAAGAATGCAATCTAGATATATAGGCCCTTGATTACTAGTTTAATCTCTTTCTTGAATTTGCATTAATTTCTTGAAGCTCTCTAGCCATTTGGGAGGCAAGAATAAACAAGAAGGAAAAGTTTATCGCAGGATATTGTAGTTTAAGTTTTTTAAACTCTTCGACATTGAGTGATGCGGTCAACGTTTTGCTTATACCTATAGCTGTAGCTTCCATAGGCATATTATCCCCTAATGCAAGCTGGCCAAAAATATCACCGGCGTGAAGTACTTTGGGCTCCAACTCCTCATCTGTGAGATCATCCATTGCTCTGAGCTCAACACACCCATCCAAAATAAGATGTAAAGCATCGGCGGTTGATCCCTGTCTTGTAAAGATGTGGTGATGCTGGAAGTTTGCTACTTTCATTACAGATGAAAGAGCATTGATACTTTCCGTTGATAACTCTCCAAAAACACGAGAGATGCTAAGAAAATTATTTAAATCATACATTTAATATCACCTGAGGCCTAAAAGCCTCCCTAAAAAAGATCTACTTTGATCGTCTTTAAATTTAATAGCGCTCTTATCTATACTCTTAATTCTCTGTCTTGCAGCCTTTAATCTATCACCGAGTCTCGACACTATATACTCTAAAAGGGTAATAGAAAGGCGACTTCCATCATTCATAAGACTAGAAAAAGCAAGGTGGGGCATTCTTAGAACTGCCACATCTGTTGATGTAACTACACTGGAACTCGCTATCATGGCGCCACTTAGCAGAGAAACTTCGCCTATCAACTCCCCTGGGCCAATTGATCCAATAACTAAGGACTGGCCGGCCTCATCCTCAACTACTGCATTTAATTTACCACTGAGAACAATAAAAATTTGCTCAACCGGCTGTTGATCCCTGATTATCTTTCTTCCGGGAGGAATTTCTAGCCGCTGCGTGATTGATAACAGTTGATCTATATCTTCATCGCTTAATGACTCAGCGAGTTTTGGGGCGGCTATTTTAAACTCTTTCTTTGGCTCGATATTACTCATAATCAAATTATGTCCAATCCCTTTTTTATTGTGATTATTGCATAAGCTTAAGTGTGATTATAGAAATATATTCAATTTGTTCATAATGAACTTTCTCAGCTTAAAAACCTATACTAACTCAATAGCTTGTACGGGATGATTTAAGCCTTTTAACGAAAGATGACCTATATCATTTCCTGGAATTTTATCCTTTATTTGTCGGTATGATTTCTCATTAATGAGTGTTTGTCCGCCTTTAGCCTCTCCACAAAGTCTTGCGGCAAGATTGCAAACACTACCGATACATCCATAATCATGCCTTCCTTCAAATCCTATGGTGCCCAGAGTAGCATAGCCGGCAGCAAGACCAATCCCGAGACTTAACTCAATCCCACGAGAACTCCATTCATTTACTAAAGATTTAAACTTACCCTGCATTTCAATACACATCCTTGCCGCCACCTCTGTATGGTTTTCAACACTTATTGGATCATTAAAGTAAATCATGATGCCATCTCCTGCAAAATGACCTACAGAACCTCCATGAGCGTTAATTATATTACCCATCACCAGGTGATAGCCGGCCAAAACCTCCATCACTTCCTCTGGCTCAGCATTGTCCGTAAAGGCTGTAAAGCCTCTTAAATCTAGAAAAACAACGGTGATATTTTTGCGGTGCGTCTTAAAAACATCTGTCCCTTGCTCAACAATTGCTTGACTCACCTGGGGTGAAAAAAATTCTTTCAGGATGCTTAGCTTATCAATTTCCCCACTCTGATCAATCACTTTTTTTTCTAATGAGAGATTCAGTAATTTTAGTTGCTCAGCCTGCTCCTGAATCACTCTATTCGATGAGTCGATTGTTTGCAGCGACTGGTATAAGTCAATATGAGTTTTTATCCTAGCCAACGCTATTGAAGGATTAATTGGCTTTGTAATGTAGTCAACCGCTCCCATCGACAGTCCCTTTTCTTCGTCTTCGCTCTCACTCATTGCAGTAAGAAAAATTACAGGTATCTTTTTTGTAAGCTCACTCGCTTTTAGTCTTTTACAAACTTCATGACCATCCATTTCTGGCATCATAATATCAAGCAATATAAGGTCTGGAGGATTCTCTGAAAAAGCTATCTTGAGAGCCTTTTCTCCACTGGTAGATGCCCTCACCTTATAATCATCCTCCAATAAACCAGTCATTAAAGATAAGTTTGCTGGGGTATCATCAACAACAAGAATAGAAGGCTTTTCCATACACTCTCTTTCATAGACTCTCTATGAGGCTTAATGCGGCCTCAAAATCATACTGCTCTATAAGGGCCGCTATCTTTAATACTATGCTTGAATCAATGCGCTCCTGAATTAAGAGCTTATTTGACTCCATGAATCTAATTGCTTCCGTGTCGTTTTCTTTTATTAAAAAAACTAATCTCGCAATCACTTCTTCAGAACTATTTTCATCCCCAAGATCTTGCAATCCTTTAGCGCCATCTTTATCTTTGCTAATATCACTAGATGACAAAGCTAATTTAATGCTGGCAATTAGATTAGCTTGCATCAATTGGTATTGCTGCACCTTGTCTTGAATAATTTCTTTATCGCTATTTTCTTGTATTAGTTTTTCCAACTCCTCTGAGGCTTTTTGAAGCTCAACAGCCCCAATACTTCCATTAACAGACTTGGCAGAGTGAGCTAATCTTTCAGCGGTTTGGAAATCATCATCTTCAATAGCTTTTGCTAGCTCACCAGCCTCATAAGAATTACTAACATATCTATTAAGTATAGAAAGATAAAGTTCTCTTTTATTCAACACCCTTTTTAACCCAAGGGCTACATCTAGGCCAGTAATCTTTGATAGCTCTTCTTTAAGGGGATCGTCCTTTAATTTGTTGAGATCCATCTCAACCGACGCCAAAGTGAGTGCTTTAGGATTAATCCACTTAACAATCGTACTAAATAGATTGTCGGGATCTATAGGTTTAGCAATGTGATCATTCATACCAGCAAGCTTACATTTTTCTTTATCATCTTCCATAGCATTTGCCGTCATTGCTATTATAGGCAAGCTAGCAAAATCTGGATTATTTCTAATTTCTCTTGTTGCAGTAAGCCCATCCATAAGTGGCATTTGCATATCCATCAGGACAATGTTGTAAGGGTATGCTTTAATTTTTTCTAATGCCTCAATCCCGTTGTTTGCTATATCGACCTCAAAACCACTATCCTCCAATAGCCCCAATGCAACCTCTTGGTTTAACTCGTTGTCTTCAACAACTAATATTTTAGCGCCACGAATGTTTGTTAGTTTCTCATCTAGACTTTCTCCAGAAGAAAAGGATTTGGTTGACACCTTATCAATGGTTGATTTTCCATAGACTCTTGAAAGGGACTCGCAAAGAAGATGCGAATTAATAGGTTTAATGACAATGTCATCGAGTTGCGCTTTCTCAGCCTCTTTGATTACATCTTCTTTGCCGTAAGAAGTAACCATAATCATCTTTGGTTTTGTTTTTATTACACTGTTCGTTATTTGAAGTGCAACCTCTGTGCCATTCATGCCAGGCATGAAATAATCTAAAAATACAAGCTCAAATGGACTTCCCGATTGGTCCGCTTTAATAATTTCTTCTAGCGCCTCTTTACCACTTACAGCCTGTTCAACTTCAAGTGACATAGTTGTTAGTAAATCGTCCAGCACACTCCTTGCTATTTCATTATCATCGACCACTAAAGCTTTTTTATTCTTCAATTCGTTAAAATCAAAAAGGCTTGTTTTTTCTTTTGATGACTTTTTAAGTCTTGCCGTAAACCAAAATGTACTTCCTTTTCCATACTCACTTTCAACACCAACGTCACCACCCATTAAATTTGCTAATTGTTTCGCAATGGCCAAACCAAGACCTGTACCACCATATTTTCGACTTGTTGAAGTATCTGCTTGCTGGAATGATTGGAAGAGTTTGGCTCTTTGCTCTTCTGTTAAACCTATTCCTGTATCCTTGACGCTAAATTTGATAAAGACCTCATCGCTAAACTCTTCTAGAAGAGTTGCAGAAACAATAATTTCACCATGCTCTGTGAATTTCACCGCATTATTACAATAATTCACAAGTACTTGACCTAAACGAAGAGAGTCCCCTTTAAGCATGTCTGGCAAATTGGAATCAATATCGAAAATTAGCTCCAATCCTTTGCTCACAGCTTTTTCTGCCACTAAGTTCGTAGTTGTCTCAAGGACATAATTCAGATCAAAATCAGTCTCTTCAATCGACAGTTTCCCTGCCTCAATTTTTGAAAAATCTAGAATATCATTAATAATTCCTAGAAGATGTTGACTTGAACTTTGTATTTTCTCAATATAATTTTTCTGGCGAGGATTCATTGAAGTTTTTAATACTAAATGCGACATTCCAATAATTGCATTCATTGGAGTCCGAATCTCATGACTCATGTTAGATAAGAACTCAGACTTCATTTTTGTTGCATCTTCTGCACGTTGCGCGGCCTCTTGCATAGGAGTGACGTCAAAGAACCATCCTAAATAACCTTGTTTTCCTTCGTAAACAACTGGAAAATGTGACGCAATTGCTTGAATATTTCTATCATCGATTGTTTTCATCCCAACCGACATGTTAGTAATAGCTTCACCATTCTTGAGTTTTTTGCCGATTTCTTCAAAATCATGATAATTCTGATAAATTTTAGATGGATCAATAGAACTGACATCATCAAGAGAAAAACCAAACATATCCGCATAAGCTTTGTTTGCGAAATAGCAACTGTTAATTTCTGGGTGTTTGATCCTAATTGCAACCGGGCTAGACTCAAGAATGAATCTTAAGCTCTGCTCACTTTCTTTGACTCGATTCTCGATAATCTTACGTTCAGTAATATCCCTAACTGAAATGCAAATGCAATCAGCTCTTTCATTTAAGCTAGGCAATGAAGATAAGCCAACTTCCACAGAGAATTCCGTCCCATCTTTATGGATACCTGTTATTTCTTTATCAGATTTCAAATCCTGAGGATCATTAAACTTTAAATCAATAAGACTTTCTGAGAACAATTTGTCAATCTGTATTCCAGCCAAGTCGCCCTTCCCAAATCCAAAGATCTCTTCCAATTTACTGTTAGTTAAATTGATAACCCCGTCTTCACTCACCACTACCATCCCATCTGGGGCTGACTCTACAATACCTCGGTACCATGCTTCAGTGGCTTTCATTTCAATCTGCTGAGCCTCAAGCTCGACCGCTTGCTCTTCCATTTGGGCAGTCTGTATCTCCATCCTCTCAGCTTGTTTTGTTGTTTCTTCCAATAATTTCTTTGTTTTAATATTTTGATCTAAGACTTCCATACTTAATGCAAGCAACGGAAATAAATCATCCAATAAGTTCTTTTCTTTGTCTGGAAAGCTTTTAAAAGAAGCAAGTTCAATCACTCCCAACAATTTTTTATCAAGCAATATAGGATATACATTAATATTTTTTGGGGCCGATTCGCCGAGACCTGAAAATATTTGTATATAATCTTCAGGGGCATTTGTAATTGATATATTCACCTGCTCGAGAGCACATTGCCCGACAAGCCCTTCACCTAGTGAAAATGTTTGATTTAATTTTTTTCGTTTACTTGCACCATAGGTGCCAACGAGTCTGAGAGCATCTTTATCAGCTTCAAATAAGTAAAAAGCTCCATACCCAGCCCCGATTAAGGGAACTATTAGCGAAAATAAAGACTTTGATAGTGATGTAAAATCAACTGCGTGCTGTAATTGATAAGAAATTTCCCCTAAATGAGCCTTTATCCATCTTTGATCTTCCATTTTCCGTGCTGCCGACTGAAGAACGCTCACCGATATGGCAAGTGTGCCGATTTCATTCGGGTAGTTTGTATGTGGAATAACAGTATCTAAGTCACCCGATGCAAGATCTTTTAGGGCTTTTTCTAATCTTGCATGAGGTCGTTTTATTGAAGTTGAAATGATTAAGCTCAGAATAACTCCTGCAAGGATTGCTGAAGCCAAAAAAGCAAAAGTTATTAATATGCTAGCTTTATAGAGAGCGGCACTAGCCTCAGAGGCCTGGTAAGCATTTTTTTGCTTACTATGTGCTATTTCAATGAGTTTTCTATCAGTATCATTTATTAATAATTGAAAATTAGAACTATTTGCTCTTCTCAGCGCCTCTTTTCTCCCACCCTCATTTTGATCACAGAGGCTGATAATGCTCTTTATAGTTCTTTGATACTCACTAAGATTTAATTCAAGCTTTCTGAATCTCTCTATATTTAAAGGGTCGGTAAGTGTTTTTTTAGCCTTACCCAATTCATCTTCCAGAGAGTCTTGAGTTTGTGATACGGACTCCTCAAGTTTTTTCCTTTCTTTAGGATCGCTTGCTCCAACAAGTTGATATAAAAGTTCCTGGGTAAGTAACAACTTAATTCTTGATTCTTTTATTTCAGACACTCCTAATAGCTGCTGTTCATAAAGCCCTCTAGAATCTTTATTTAATCTATATTGAGAGTAAACACTTTGCATCCCAGCCAGGATCATCAAACCAATTATTATGCTAAAGCCAACAGTGAGCTTGGTTTGTAGCTTCAATTTTTCCAATCCAACAAGAAATCTATTCATGTTGATCAATCCTCAAAAGAAATCTGAAATTTTCAGTGATTAAACTTTTTAGTCTTCCGCTTAAATACTTACTTACGAATATAAAGCTTACTATCATAATCATAGACTTCAAAATGTTTTTCTAGCTCATACTCAATCTTCTCACTTTGCCCCAAAAACAAAATACCGTTCGCAATAAGCGATCTCTTAAAAATAAGAATAATCTTATTCTGGGTCGTTCTTTTCATGTAAATTAATAAATTTCTACAAGTAATCAAATCTAAATTTTCATTCGCTGAATCCAATACGTTTTGATTCTCAAATCTACAATAATCTTTTAATTTTTGAACAACTTGAAAGTTGCCATTTATAAAATAAAAATACTCCGAAACAATGCTAGATGGCATCTTTTTAATGGCAAGTTCAGAATAAGAACCAATCTTAGCTCTATGCAAAGCGACCTCATTGAGATCAGTACAAATGATTTCCAGTGCTAATGATTTCTTATATTTTTTTAAGCACTCAGATATTACAATCGCAATACTATAAGCCTCCTCACCACTAGCACATCCTGCTACCCAAACTCTAAAAGCCTCACCCTCTTTTTTATTTAGAAGCCTATCAACAATAAGCAACTCAAGCGCGATAAAGGCACTTTGGTCCCTGAAAAAATAAGAAAAAGAGACAAAAAAATTGTCCTGAATTTTCTTTAACTCCTCTGGCGAGTTCTTGATAAACTCTAAATAATTAGGAACTCCTTCAATTTCTAATATGGACATTCTGCTCTTTAATCTTCTAATAATTGTGTCAACCCTATACAAACCAAAGTCCACTCCCGAGAGCTTTTTTATCCTCTCAAACAAACTTTCTAAATCCTTCGGATCATATGCTGTGATAAGTTCTGATTCGACATTATTATTTTTGCTTGAAATATTTAATATATTGGCGATAAAACTAGGGATATCCTTTTCGTTCAATACGTGATCGATTTTTCCAGTATTGATTGCGGCATTAGGCATTCCATCAAAAATCGCGGACGTTGGATCCTGAGCAATAGTTATGCCGCCATAATCTTTGATCTTGACACACCCCAACGCACCATCTGAACCAGTACCAGACAAAATAACACCAATTGCTTTATCTTTGTATTCGCATGCCAATGAATTAAATAAGGCATTGATCGAAGGCTTAGAAAGGCAATCTGCTTTTGGTTTTATTAATTGGAGTCTTTCATCTTTGACAACCCCATTAAATCCTGACGGAATTAAATAAATATGATCAACCTGCAGTTCAATATTGTCTTCGGCCAAAACAACCTTTAATTTTGATTCTCTTTTTAAAATTCTAGCTATTAACTCAGTGTGACCATTGCTTGCAATATGCTGTGCTAACACATAGCAGCTTTTGCCATTCTTTCGCAAGTGGGGGGTGATTGCAACAAGCGCCTCTATTCCGCCCGCTGAAGCACCTAACCCAATAATTTTTTTGATCATTTTTATTTCCTGAAGCAGCATTATGCATGTTATATTAATATTCAAATATTCAAATATTCAAATATTTAATTATTCAAATATCCAAGCATTTGAAGTCTAAAGCTTAAAGGTAAAAGATAGAAATTGTTAAATATGCTTCCAAAAAAATTAAATGCCGCATTAGTAAGTTCAATCTTTTCTTGCTTTGCATTGAACGCGTTTAGCCAGACAATAGATTTAAATGAAGTAAGCTTATTAATTAAGGATGGCAAAGCTAAGGAGGCTCTAGCCATATTGGAGCCTCAAGAATTAAATCACGCCGGGGATGCTGATTTTGATTACTTGCTTGGGTTGGCGTCTCTTGATAGCGGCCATAGTGACAAAGCTATAATAATTTTTGATCGGATAATTGTTTCTAATCCAAAGTTTGTAGGGGCAAGGGTAGAGCAAGGAAGGGCCTACTTCAATTTAGGAATTTATGACCTAGCAAAGCAAGAGTTCAACCTTGTGATTCAGGAGAGTCCTCCACCAAGCATTATGCGATTAGTAAGAGATTACCTAGACGCAATCGAAAGAATTCAAAAACCGAAAATAAATAATCTCACAGCTTATCTAGAATTAAGTACCGGGCATGACAGCAATGTGAACGCATCCACAAGCAATCAAAATATTGCCATTCCGGCTTTAAATAACTTGTTGGTCACCCTAGATAATGCGAGCATCAAATCTCCAAGCAATTATGTCTCAACTAATTTTGGGGTCGAATTCTCGCACCTTATTAAGCCAAATACTTATATTTTTGGCGGCGTAGATTTAAAGAAGAAGAACGACCTTGATTCAACACCTTTTAACACAGCGGATATTGGGGCGCGTTTTGGTTTGCGAGGAAAAGATGATGATAATAATCAGTACAGCTTTACTGTCCAAAAAGATCGTTTCTATTTGGGGGGGCGCCTAATAGAGATAATCTAAGCATCATGGGCGAGTTAGCACACCCAATAGACCTAGATAAAAAACTTATCATTTTGGCTGGGTTAAATGATATTAACTATGTCCAAAGCGCAAGCAAATCCGAGGACATGGACGTTTTTATTGGTGGGCTAGGATTACAAAAAATATTTGGGCATGATGGGAAACTTGTTATTACTCCAATGATGATTGGAGGCCTTGAGTACGAAAAGAATTCACGAATTAATGGAGATAAACAGTTTATCGGCGCCAGAGCTAACTGTTTTTATCAATTTAATGAAAAAATTTATTTAAATGCGGCATTGGGTGAACAGGCTGGATTCTATAAAAGAGAGAACTCCACATTTCTAGTAGAACGGCAAGATCATCAATATGATATATCTTTGGCTATTTTATGGCAGATAAATGCCAATTGGATGCTTAGGCCGCAAGTTTCTTACACAAGAAATGATTCAAACATAGAGATCTATCAATATAAAAGAACCGATATATCTATGATGGCTCGTTGGGATTTCAGATGATAAAAAAAATTACTTTTAAATCAAATACAATTCTGATCTCTCTAATCGCTCTCAGCGTATCTATTTGTAATACCTGTTATGCCTCAGCAGGCAAGCTTCTTTTTGTTAATGGAGATGTCTTAATACAAGATTTAACAGGCAAGCAGCATAAAGGTCAGAAGGGCGGCGAATTAAATGAAGGAGACTCCGTTATAACCAGTCCGAATGGTTTTGCACAAATCAGAATGGATGATGGAGGCGCTGTCTCTGTGAGACCTGAGTCAAATTTCAAAATTACTAAGTTCCAGTTTAATGGCAAAACAGATGGGTCTGAAAAAAGCTCTTTCTCATTAATCAACGGGAGCATCAGGGCAGTTACAGGTGTAATTGGAAATGCTCATCGTGAGAACTATAAAATTGAAACTGCGACAGCAACTATTGGGGTAAGAGGCACTGGGGCCGATGTAGGGCATTCTGACAACATAGGCACTGCTATCCATACCCTCTTTGGTAGTCACATAGTAACCTCTTTAGTTGATGGCAGTAGGATCTCATTAATCACGTTAGCAGGGCAAACTGCACTAGCTTCTTTTGGCACCCCTCCCAAATTAATTCCTAGCTTTCCGTTCTCCCTTGCTAACTCCATCCCAATGGCTGAAAAGAGTGGTAAAGCTTCGGATACGAATCAAGCAAAAGACAATAAAAGTAGCTCTAACCAAACCGAAGTCACCCAAAAAAATACTGCTAATGATGTTAATTCAGATATAAGCAGTTCAGAGCCAAACAAACAGACTCAGAGCAGTTCATCTAGCTCATCTGTGGCAGATACAAAGCCAACAGAAACAGCTACTAGCAGTTCGAGTGCGGCAGCTGATAGCTCTTCATTGCAAACAATAAAGGCAGTAGCAACAAGCAGCATAAGCACTCCAAGCTCAACAGCTTTGATCTCTTCATCACAAACAGCAAGCATCAGCACTTCCAATCTTGTGGCAACTGGATTAATCACATTGCCAGTGGTTACTCAAATCAATACGACAAACAATATAGCGCTCGTCTCAGCTTCATCGATTCAAGCCACCTCGATAGGGACTCAAGTTAACAATGTAATTTATTCAGCTCTCAGTAACGGCAACTTCTTGGATCAAGGTTCCTACCTCACATCTCAAAATGTTAGTTACAGTGTTAATACAAGCATAGTCACTTCAGATGGCGGCTCAACGTTTACAAGCTCATTAATAGACGGAATGTCTTTATCCCCATTAATGGCTAACGCATACAAATTTTCACCCTCTGTGACTGCAACCGATGAAGTTGGGAGTGATGTCACTGTCACATGGGGACGATGGAGTAATTACACCTTGAGTGGAACTTCGGCGATATCAAACAGCAACGCTCAAATAAATGGGACTGGTTCATTACACGCAATATATGCAAGCAATTTAACTAGCGCATCGCAATTGTCAGCCTTAGCCTCATCTAATCAAAACAACATTTCTTATGGAACCCTGGTGACTACATCGCACACCTCCAATGAGGTAAATGGCTTAGGCTCAATTACTAGTGCCTCTGCCAATGTTAACTTTAGTCAAGGCAGCATCTCAATTAGCATGACTGGGGCAGATTTATCCTCCTCACAAAATGGGCTCGGCAACTATAGCGCATCTGGGAGTGGTCAAATTTCCTCATTCACAAGTAGCGGGATTGGTCTTACAGGAAGCGGCTTTACAGGAAGCTCCACAAATGCCACTTTGATTTCTGGGAGAATCCAAGGTGGGTTTGTAGGAAGTGATGCCGGAGGACTTATCTCAGCCTTTGCCCTTAGCGGTCTCAATGGCAGCAAAACTGAGAACGGAATTTTGTACCTAAAGAAATAAGGTGCTTATAAATACTTAATTAAATTGTTATTAACATACCATTACGAAGCTGCTCTATCTTAAGCTGACTATTTTTGACAAAGAGCTCACTTGAGATTTCATTTTCTTTTCCAGGTTTTAAATGAGTAACTAAAATAACTGGAAACGATTTTAACCGACTAAGTGACTCAAGAAGCAAATCTGGATAAAAATGCTTTGATAAATTGGCGATTTCATACTCTTTATTATCGAAAGCAGACTCAATAATTAAGAAACGAAGATTTTTAATTTCATTTAAAGTATTCCAAAGAGCGTCACAACTTGTTGTGTCCCCAGTAAAAACTAAACTACCCTTAGCTGTCCTAACTTCAAAGCCAACTGCTGCAACAGTGTGATGCGCCGGGATAGCAATCAACTCTAGAGAATCAATACTTATCGGTATCCCAACACTAATTTCAATTAGTTGTAACAACGGGAATTCTTTGTTGGGTATTTCACAGAAATCTGGCCATATTTCCCAATTAAAAATATGATTTCTTAATGCATTCAAGGTTTCTGATGTTGAGTATAGTTTTATTGGCTTCTCTCTAAAACCAATAACGCTATCAAGCAATAGAGGGATGCTACAAATGTGATCTAAGTGAGCGTGCGTCACAAATATATGATCTATCTTGCATAGACCATCTAATTCCAGGTCTGCAACACCCGTTCCGGCATCAACTAAAATATTTTCATTCACCAAAAAACTCGTCGTCCTGCGGTCTCCGCCGATTCCGCCACTACATCCAAGCACTTTAATTTGATGACTATTTATCATTATTTGGTCTTAAATATAAATGCTCCATCCCAGCTCGGGGATGGAGGGTTATCGAAATGACAATTTATTCTTTCTAAGTAAATACGATATATCTTGTGATTGTAGCTTGCATCCAACTCAATAAAAATCTCTTTGGCGACTGCCCAGTTCTGAGCTCTGTAGTTACTTAACCCTAGCATATATTTATCAAGCTCTTCTTGAAGGGATTCAGATATGCCTGTCATTTCATCTATTGGCTCAAAAATTGACACAGGCTTTTCTTTACCTTTAACCTTCACCAAATCTAGCTCTCTAAAAACAAAATCAGAGTTTAGATTCTTGGTAAACTCACTCACAATAATTCTTACACCGTATTCTTTGGTCAAACCTTCTAGCCTTGAGCCCAAATTAACAGCATCGCCCATTACGGTATAAGCCATCCTAAAAGATGATCCCATATTCCCTACAGTCATTTCCCCCGTGTTCAAGCCTATCCCAATATCAATTTTTGGCCAACCTTTGATTTTGAACTTTTCATTAATGTACTCGAGCTGCTTAATCATTGCTAAAGCTGTCTTTAAGGCCAACTTAGCATGGTCTTCTTGATTAACTGGAGCACCCCAAAAAGCCATAATGGCGTCGCCCATATACTTATCTATAGTCCCATTTGAATCATGAATTAGTTTCGTCATCGGTGTCAGATACTCATTCATCAAATCAGAAAGTGACTCAGGATTTAGCTTTTCAGAGATGTTCGTAAAGCCTCTTACATCAGAGAATAGAACTGTTATAACTTGATTTCTACTTTCCAAGTTATAAGTGTCTGGATTTTTTGCCATTTCCTTGACGAGTTGAGGGGGAACGTATTGACCAAACATGTTTGCTAATTGTCTTTTTCCTCTAGATTCATAAACGAAACCAACAGCCATATTAAGAATGTAAATAGCCATTATGCTAATAATTAATGGTGCAACTTTCAACACCATGTTGTGATAATGCCAAATATATAAATCTGAGAAAATCAAAACAGTCCCCAACGAAACTGTTACTAAGGTTGAAGAAGTGGGGCTCAGCTTTGGGAGAACAAAGGAAAGGGTTAAGCCAAGTAAAAGAATTAAACAAAACTCAATACTAGAAGAAAACTCCGGATAGCTTTTAATGCTGCCATTCAGTATTCCACCAATCATATTGGCATGTGCCTCCACCCCAGGGTAAATTGCATCTACTGGGGATGTTCTTAAGTCCAACAAGCCGGGCGCTGTCGCTCCAATAAGTACAATAGAATCTTGTATATCGCCTCGCTTTACTTTTTCATTAATAACGTCAGTCGCGGAAATATATTTAAAAATTCCTTTGTGGCCAGCATAAGGAATTAATGCTTCTTGGTTTTCATCCAGTGGGATTTCGTGGTCACATAGTTTTAGAGCATGGATGTTGGCATTCAAAAGCTTTTTACTCTTATCACTTGTATCAATAAGCAGATCAGGTTCAACATCGTCACAATTCAAGGCCAATTTTGCAATCGCAAGCGATAGTGTTGCATAGTAGTTTCCATTAAACATTTCCACCATTGGGATGCTGCGCAGAACCCCATCGACTCCTGGCTGGAAGTTAAAATATCCAGCATCTCTCGCGTGAACTTGCAGAAGCGGCAAGTTCGCACCAAACGATTTATTTTCAATAAATCTGATATCAAGACCATTAAAATAATCTGACTCAAAGACAGGCTTTGGTAACAATCCAACAGACTCAACATTACTAGATTGATTAAAGTAGTAGCCGAGCACCACATTTTTGTTTTTAATTGAATCAGCTAATAATTGGTCGTAATCTAATGAGCTTTTAATTGATTCAAAAACTTTATTAAAATTATTATCACTCTGTAAATAATGATCCCTAATTTTTTCAAGACGATCTAACCCTGAGCTTTCGTCCTTTTCAGCAAAAACGACATCTAAACCAACGACTTTTGCTTTATATTGCGTAAAAAGTTTATCGATTAATTTTGCAATAGTTTTTCTGTTCCACGGCCATCGACCTTGCTCTTTTAAACTTTTCTCATCAATCGCTACAATTACAATATTCTTATAAGGCCTATCGGCCATGGTTAAATTGAGCTTACTGTCATATATAGACAGTTCAATTCTATTTATTACCGATGAGTGAATGAATCCTAAACAATTCAGACATAATAGAGCTGTCACAAGAAAACCTAACAGAAATCTAATTAAATTATTTTTTAGAAAAAAGAATGGGATTTTCATACAATGCTTTTTTTAAATGCCCCCTTAATCTGCCTTTATTTTTTTAAAAAAATCGCTTCCTTGCCACCCATATAATCACGAAGCACTTTAGGAACTGTAACGCTACCATCAGCATTTTGGTAGTTTTCAAGCACAGCAACCAAAGTACGCCCAACCGCCAAACCTGAACCGTTCAGCGTATGTACAAGCTCTGGCTTACCCGCTTCATTACGGAAACGCGCTTGTAAGCGACGCGCTTGGAAAGCCTCGCAGTTAGAGACAGATGAAATCTCGCGATAAGTATTTTGCGCAGGCAACCAAACCTCTAAGTCGTACGTTTTAGCAGCACCAAAGCCCATATCACCCGTGCATAAAGAAACCACACGATAAGGCAACTCTAAAGCTTTCAAGATGTTTTCAGCATGACCGACCATCTCTTCAAGTGCTTCATTACTTTTTTCCGGATGCACAATCTGCACCATTTCCACTTTATCAAATTGATGCTGACGTATCATGCCTCGCGTATCACGACCATAAGAGCCAGCCTCCGAACGAAAGCAAGGCGTATGCGCTGTGAGCTTAATTGGCAAAGCCTCAAGCGGCACAATTTCATCACGCACAGTGTTAGTCAGCGTCACTTCTGATGTTGGAATGAGGTAAAGCGTACTGTCGTTA